>Ga0307508_10000105_pt1 | contig 99107 bp, 98 predicted proteins | sample 9_EM_MG_FD_203089 | JGI IMG/M metagenome (GOLD analysis project Ga0307508, IMG submission 203089) | Populus trichocarpa ectomycorrhiza microbial communities from riparian zone in the Pacific Northwest, United States - 9_EM | ecosystem: Host-associated > Plants > Roots > Unclassified | place... | reverse complement strand
GCGATGGCTCGCACCAGCGTCCGCTGGCCATTGCCTTCGACGCCTGCGACGCCGACGATCTCGCCGGGGCGGATGACGAGCGAGACGTCGCGCAGCGCGGGCCCTTCCTCGTCGCCGCGCGTCGCGACATTTCGCAATTCGAGCATGGCAGCGGCCACGACCGCGGCGTGGCCCGGCTCGACGCCGCTGCTCTCGGCGCCGACGAGCGCTTTGGCGTCGGCCGGCGCAAGCGTTTGCGCGCTTGCCGAGCCGATGATCCTTTCCGAGAGCTGAGCGGAATCCGTCTCTGCGACCGGTGTCGTTGCCGCGATCAACCTGCCGCCCCGCAGTACGGTCACGGTGTCGGCGATCGCCAGAACCTCGCGAATCTTGTGCAGGATGAGGATGACGGTCACACCGAGCGCCTTGAGCATGCGAATGCGATCGAACAGTTTTCCTGCGCCGGACGGCGACAGCACCGCCGTCGGTTCGTCCAGGATCAGCACGCGCGCGTCGGTCACCAGGGCGCGCGCGATTTCCACGCCCTGCTGCGTTTCCACCGGAAGGTCGCGGATCCGGCGGCGCGCGTCCACGGAAACGTCGAGCGAGGCGAGGTGGCTGCGCCATCGTCGCTCGAGCCGGCCACGCGTGAAGACGGAGCGGCTCCCCTGCGCCCCGAACTCCATCGCCTCGCTGACCGTGAAACTCGGCGGCAGGGCGAAGCTCTGGTGCACGAGTTCGACGCCCGCCGCACGCGCGCCCTTCACGCTGCCCGCAGCCACCGGCCTGCCCTGGACAAGCACCTCGCCGGATTGCGGCCGGATGAGACCGGCCACGACCCTGGCGAAGGTGGTCTTGCCCGCGCCGTTCTGCCCGACCACGGCGTGGACCAGACCGGCTTCGAAGCGGAGGCTCACTTGCGAAAGCGCGGTGACAGGGCCGAACGCTACGGAGACGCTTCGGCACTCAAGAGCGGGCTCCGGCATGTCCGTCATGGGTCCGCGATCACGGTCGAGCTCCTGACGCGCGCTGGATTACAAAGCGGTGTTGAACGGCACTTTCAGCGAGCCGGCGAGAATGGCGGCTTTGGCCTTCTCGATCTGCGGCCAGACCGCCTTCGCCTTGGCGACGATCTCGGGCGGGCCTTGCTCCACAAATACCGGCGACAGTACGAAGTCGATCACTCCGGTGCCGAGCCCCGTGGCGACGTGGCCGCCGGTCCAGCCAGCGGCCAGGGTGCGCGAGACCTCGTTGTAGAGCGACTGGCCGAAGTCGAGCTCCACCAGAGTGACGACAGTCTTGGGCCCGAGCTTGTATTGCGCCGGAGAAATGGCGCTCACCAGGCGGCCCGCGCCTTCGTTCGCCGCGGCGATGATGCCCGCGTCGGTCGCCGCCGAGTCGGTCTGAATATAGTCGACACCTCCCTGATACATCTGGGTGGCGATCTCCTGGCCTTTCGCAGGGTCCTGGAAGGAGCCGGCGAAAGCGGCGTTCGTCGTCGCCGCAGCGTTGGCGGAAATCGCGCCGGCCTTGATCGCATTGGCGTCCGCATTGAGCGGCGGCAGCGAAAGGCCGCCGATATAGCCGAGCTTGCCGGTCTTGGAGATCAGCGCGCCGAACATTCCGGAGAGGTAGCAACCGAGGTAATAGTCGTAGGATACGGTGGTCACATTGGGCAGCGGCGGCTGGATGGGGTCGCCGAACAGCTGGATCCATTTGGTCTTGGGATAGGTCGGTGCGAGCGCCTTGATCGGCTCGGCGACCTCGTTGAAGGTCGAGACGACGACCGAGGCGCCGGCGTCGCCGAGCGTGCGGAAGATGGTTTCGTAGGTGGCGGGATCCGAGGCGTAGACGATGCGCGTCGCGAAGCCCTTTTCCTTCGCGATCTGCTGGAGCTTGGCGATCATGGAGTCGACCGGGCCGTTGTCGCCGGCCGCCTGGGTGTGGACGAGCGCGATGAGGTCGCCCGCGGCCTGCGCTTCGAACGGCGCGAGCGCCGCCGTCAGGCCGAGCACGGCCGCCGCGCCGCCCTTGAGGACATCGCGTCGCGAAGGGTCGTTCAATGCACTTTTCGACAGATCGAAAGACTTGCTCACCATACTCTCCCTGCATTATGGCGCGCCCCGATCGGCGCGCGCCGGAAAACAACGCGTCATGGCGCGGGGTCAGACCGCGCCATGGCGACGACCGGTGCAATGCGCGCCGGGTTCATGATCATCACATCCTGAGCGAGAATAGCCTCGATCTCCCTGATCTTGCCGATGAACTTTTTGGCAATCGGGGTTCACGATCGCGCCGCCTCCTCCAGAATGAACTCGGCGCGTTTTTCGCCGATCATGATCGCCGGGGCGTTGCTGTTGCCGCTGGAAATGATCGGCATGGCCGAAGCGTCCGCCACGCGCAGCCGATCGACGCTCCGCACCTTCAGGCGCGCGTCGAGGACCGCCGTGGCGTCGTTGCCCATCTTGCAGGTGCCGACGGGATGAAAAGTGGTCATCGCGCTGGCGCGCAGCCATTCGACGAGCTCCGCGTCGGTCTCGACCGCCGGTCCTGGCGCAAGTTCGCGGCCGCGATAGGGATCGAGCGAAACCGCCATCCGCCACCCCCATGCTGTTGCCGCTGCGGCGGATTGACAAAAACCTCACCAGAACGTCGACTTTTGTCAAGCTGGATCCTGACTAAAACGCCAACTTTTCTTGTTCAGGTTGTCAGGACTCCCCGCGGTGCCTCTCAGAATCAGGGCACGGCTCCTGAGAGTTCTCCCTCCATTGGATGTGAACGGCAGGCTTAGCCTTCGGCGGATGTGTGAGAGCCGCCAATGCTTGAACCAGCGCCGCCTCGCAAGCGTCCTTGGCTTCGCCAAAACTCGCGTGCCGCCGCGCGGGATCAAGTCCATGCCGATTGACGGAGCAGTGTGGCGGCTCCACCCGCAGTCCAGCCGAGGTAACAGGTAACTGCAGTATCGAGAAAAATGCGCTATCGAAGCGCTTGCGCAAGCGCTTCGATATGTTAGTGTCCTTTCCGTTGCATACGAGATCCTGCGCGGGAGAGAGGGCGTTGCGGGCAGGCCATCGGGCCTCCGACGCGCCTGCCCATCGAAGGATTTCGCGTGTGGTGCGCCGTCGAAGGACTGAACAACAGAAGCGCGTTCCCGAGGAAACGATCCCAAACCTATCGTTAGATCCAGCGCGAGGAGCGGCTGGAAACGACGTGTCATGGAGGAGTCACAGCATGCAATCCAATCGCATTTGTTCACGCCGCCGCATCATGGCGGCGGCCTTGGCCATCGGCTCACTTTCCGCGGCCCTCTGCGGGATCGCGCCGGCATTCGGCGCTCCGATCGAGATCCGCTATTTCTATCGCGCGCCGTGGCCGTCTTCGGAAACCTATGCCAACTGGCTGATCAACGAATGGAACAAGGCCAATGGCGATCGAATCCATGTCACCGGCGCCAGCGTCGATGGCGAGACCTACAAGACCAAGCAGACCATCGAGCTTGCGTCCAGCAATCCCCCCGATGTCTTTTATTCCTGGGAAGGTGGCCGCGCCGCCGAAGTCATCAAGAACGGCTTCGCTGCCGATCTGACACCCTATTACGCCAAGTACGGCTGGGATAAGTACCTGGTTCCGGCAGGCGTTACGCTCGCGACGTTCGGCGACAAGAAGTACTTCGTTCCGACCGAAATTGGCGCCTCGGTTGTCTGGTATCGCAAGGATCTCTACGAGAAGCTCGGCCTCAAGGTCCCCACGACCTGGGACCAACTGATGGCGAATGCGAAGGTGGCCAAAGATAACGGCTACTGGCCGTTCATGCTGGCCAACCAGAAGAAATGGCCGTCGCAATTCATGTGGTCGGCAATCCTGGTCAACAAGTTCGGCCTCGACACCTATCAAGGCCTGGTCGACAACAAGATTCCGTGGACCGATCAGCGGGCGGTCGCGGTGACGAAGATCATGCAGGATTTGTCCAAAGCGGGCATGTTCGAGCCGTCCTTCAACTCGATCGACGTCGGCCCCGCCATGGTTCCGTGGTCGCAAAGCAAGGCGGTCCACTGGTATCAGGGATCGTTCAACCTCGGCCGTTTCCGCGGCGACAAGGAAAAGTGCTGCCTCGTGCCAATGGACTTCTTCCCGCTACCTCCGATCGACGGCAAGAAGCCTGTCATGTCGGTCTTCGCGGAAGATACGATCATGATTCATGCCAAGAGCCCGAACAAGGACGCGGCGGCCGAATTCGTCAATTGGATGATCTCGAAGCCGGCGATGACGGAGAAACTCGTCATCGACAAGCCGTATCCTTCTTCGAGCGAGGCTGATCTGTCGCGTCTGTCGGATATGGAGCAGCGTCTCGCCAAGGCGATGGTGGACGCGGGGTCCTTCACCTTCATGCATGTCGATCATGCGGTCTCGCCCGCCATATCGGACAAGTTCCTCGATTCGGTCCAGGCGGTTCTGGCCGGTGCCATGACGCCGGAGGAAGCCATGCAGCAAACCGAGACTGAAGCAGTTCGCGTGCGTGGCAAGATCTAGCCGGTCGAAACGGACGAACGGCCGCGAGAGAACTCATCGCTTCCTCGCGGCGCGTTCCCGAATTCAGCGACTTTCCGGATCGGGAATCCTTGCAATGGCACAGCCCGGCCTTGCCGATGAACGGACCTCGTTCATCCGCTTTGCTTATGCTCATAGATTCGTGACGTTCTTCGGCGTCCTGGTGCCGTTGGCCGTCTTTGCCGTCTTCGTCGGCTATCCAATCGTTTTCACGATCTATCTCAGTTTCTTCGATTGGAACGGCATGGCGCCGGAAAAGACCTTCGTCGGACTGCAGAACTATCGCTATCTGCTGCTCAGCGACAAGTATTTCTACACGGCGCTGCTCAACAATGTGAAATGGGTCGGCGTCACGCTGTCCTTTCCCGTCCTGCTTGGCCTCATCATCGCCTATGGCCTCAGGAGCCGGATCATTCCGGCGCCGGCGCTGATCCGGACGGTGATCTTTTTTCCGGTCACGATGTCGCTGATCTCGGTCGGATTGATGTTCCTGCTGATCCTCAATCCACTGTTCGGTGCGTTCGACGCCATCCTTCAAGCGATCGGCCTTGGCTCTCTCGTCATGGAATGGTTCGGCGATTATCGCATCGCCCTGTATACGCTGGCTGTCGTCTCCGGCTGGGCCTTCACCGGCATGCCGATGATCCTTTATTTCGCCGGGCTCGGCGATGTCCCGAAAGAGACCTTCGACGCGGCCAGGATCGAGGGCGCCGGCCATTTCCGCATGTTGACGCAGGTCGCCGTACCGCAACTCAGGCCGGTAACGGCGGTGGTCGTCATGCTCACTTTGTTCGAATCGCTGCGCGCCTTCGATCTCGTCGCTGTCATGACCAAGGGCGCGCCGTTCGGTTCCACCAACGTGCTCGGCTATCTCGTCTATCTCGAGAGCTTCTGGAATTCCCGCTTCGGCTATGGCGCGACGTTGTCGGTCGCCATCCTCGTCATCTCCATCCTCATGGCCACTTTCGTGATGAAGAAGCTGATGAAGGGGGCGTTCGATGTCTGATGTCGCATTGATGATGCGCCAAGGGAGCGTTGCCGCCGGCAAGCTCATCGGGCTGATGCTGCTCGCAGCCCTGGTCTTCGTCTGGCTCGGTCCGATCATCCTCGTCGTCATAACTTCGATCAAGTCCAATGACGCCTTCCTGGCCGGGCCGTTCGCGCTGCCGACGGAGCCGACATTCGCGCCATACGTCACGGTCTGGAATGCTCTCGGGTTTGGCCGACTTCTGGCGAACAGCTTTCTCTATGCGACGGCCGGCTCGGCCTTGGCCGTGATCCTTGCGCTGGTGCCGTCCTTTGCGTTGTCCCGCTTTGACGTCCCGGGCAAGAGACTCGTCTTTGGCGTCATCCTGACCGGGTTGATGCTGCCGCAACAGACTGTGCTGATCCCGCTCTATGACACGCTCCGGGCCCTGAACCTGCTCGACACCCGAACCGGCCTCATCATCGTCCATGCCGCCTATGGAATGCCGGCCCAGATCCTGATTCTGCGCGGCTTCATGACGACCATCCCGCGGGAGATCGAGAAGGCGGCCTTCCTCGAAGGGGCGACCGACTTCCAGGTGTTCTGGAAAGTGATCCTGCCGTTGTCGGTGCCGGGAATCATGGTGGGCTTTACGCTCAACTTCATCGCCATCTGGAAGGAATTCGTGTTCGGGCTGGTGCTCCTCAATTCTGAGGCAAACTTCCCGGTGACCGTCGGCATGCTGAAGCTGAACAGCGACCGTTACATGGCCGTGTTCAACCTGCCGGCCGCCGGCCTCGTGATCTCGCAGATCCCGATCGTCATTCTCTTCCTTCTTTCCTACCGCAAGCTCGCGTCGGGCAATTTTGCCGGCGCAGTCAAGGGCTGACCTGCGGTGATTACGGCATCCAGAAAGAGGCACGATCCATGGCCGAAGTGACTCTCGAAAGGGTGGAAAAGCGGTACGGCTCCGTGGTTGTCGTTCCGCATCTCGATCTCAAGATCGCGGATGGCGAATTTGCCGTGCTGGTCGGGCCATCGGGCTGCGGCAAGACCACAACGCTGCAGATGATGGCGGGCTTGGAGGCCATTTCTTCGGGCAGGCTCTTGATCGGTGGTCGCGACGTCACCGTGCTGCCGCCGAAGGAGCGCGACATCGCGATGGTGTTTCAGTCCTACGCGCTGTTTCCGCATATGAATGTGCGCGACAACATCAATTTCGGACTCAGGATCCGCCGGACGCCCGCCGCGGAGATGCAGGCGATGGTCTCGGAGGTCGCGCGACGCCTGCAGATTGACGGTTATCTCGATCGGTTGCCCAAGGAATTGTCGGGGGGGCAGCGGCAGCGTGTCGCGCTGGCGCGCGCGCTGGTGCGGCGGCCCGGCGTCTTCCTCATGGACGAACCGCTGTCCAATCTCGACGCCAAGCTGCGCGTTGAGGCACGCAGTTTCCTCAGCAAGATGCATCACGAGATTGGCACGACGACGGTCTACGTGACACACGACCAGTCCGAGGCCATGACCATGGGCAGCCGGATCGTCGTCATGAAGGGCGGCGTGATACAGCAGGCCGCGCCTCCGCTGGAAATCTACCGCAAGCCAGCCAACCGCTTCGTCGCCGGCTTCATCGGATCGCCGTCGATGAACTTCCTGGAGCTTGAGGTCGCCGACGGCGCGCTCGTGGATGGCGCCGCCGGGATCCGGATTCCGCTGCCCGAAAGAAGGTCCGCCGAAGTGGCCCGGTCGGGCGGCCCCACGGTCGTGCTCGGTGTGCGGCCGGAGCATCTTCATTTGCTGGCCGACGGCGAAGGCGGGCAATACACGACCGTTTTCCAGGTCGACGTGGTGCAGCATCTCGGCAATGAAATGCTACTGGATATCGTCGCCGGCCCCCATCGTGCGATCGCGCGAGCCGACGCGGACGCGCGGGTCCGCGAAGGCGAGCGATGCACCTTTGGTATCGACATGGACCGCGTGCACTTCTTCCATCCACGGACTGAGATCAATCTTGCGATTGCGGGGTGATGACATCCTCTTTACTATGCCGCCGTGTTTCGGCACGCGTTCGAGCGGGCCATTCGTCTAACTCACGCGCAGAATCATGTGTTTTTTTGATCGCGGGGAAGGCGGCACCGGAAACGGCGCAAGATCTTCACGCGCGTTACGGCTCGTCAGGGAAGCGAATTTCATGGCTACGATAGCTGACGTGGCACGGGTGGCCGGTGTCTCCACGTCGACAGTTTCGCATGTGTTGAACGGCACGCGCTTTGTCAGCCCTGAGACCGAGCAAGTGGTTCGCGACGCCATCAGCCGGATGGGCTACACGCCCAATACACTGGCCCGAGCGCTCGCGAAATCCACCAGCAATAGCGTCGGCATCGCGATCTCGGGCGTTTCCAACCCCTATTTCAACGACATCATACGCGCGGTGGAACTCGAATGCGCCAGCTTCGGCATGACCGTCTTCCTGGCGGATACCCATGACACGCCAATGAAGGAACTGGAGGTGGTGCAGGCGCTGCACCAGCGCCGCGTCGACGGCATCATCCTGGCGCCTTGTTCGGACACCGAGCAGAGCGCGCTCGCCTATCTGCGCGACAATCAGATTCCGACCGTGCTGGTGGACCGGCTTGCGTCCAAGGCTTTCGACCAGGTCGGTGTCCGCAACGCCAGTTCGGTCGAACGCCTGGTCGACCATCTGGTCGGGCACGGGCATCGGCGGATCGGCATGCTGCCGGGCCAGCCGGGATTCGCGACAACGATCGAGCGCGTCGAAGGCTTCCAGAAAGCTGTCCGTCGCAACCACCTGGACCCGGACCGATGCCTCGTCGCAATCGGCTCGATCGACGTGGAATCCGCCGCGCGCCGCGTTGAGGCCTTGATGAGCAGCGCCAACCCGCCGACGGCGCTGCTCGCAGGCAACAACATGACATCGATCGGCGCCATGCGCGGGTTGAAGCGCATGAAACTTGTCGTGCCCCGCGACATGGCGCTGGTGGGCTTCGATGATTTCGAATGGGCCGATTGTTTCGAACCCCAATTGACGGTGATCGCCCAGCCTTGCGAGGAAATTGGCCGCAGCGCTGCCAAGATGTTGCTGGAGCGGATTAAGAAGCCGGATCGAGAGCCCAAGACTGTCAGACACAAGACCGAACTCATCATCCGAAATTCGTGCGGCTGCTAGATCATGAGGCCGGGATCTTTTTTCGACGGCGACGTCCATCGGCCAATCTTCGTCTTTTTGCGCGTTACGATTGCAGCAGTCCGTTCGCCTGAGCGAGGCCTCTCAGAAATGGCACGCCGATCTCGAGCACTTCGTCGCGATTCTTGGCGACGGGGCGCCAGACCGAGAGAGCGCTCGCGAGTTGCGGCATCATGTTGACGAAGGATTCAATCACGAGATCGCCGGAAAAACCGGCGCGCCGCAGCGCGACAAACGCGCTCCTCCAATCGATATTGCCGCTGCCCGGCACGCCGCGATCGCTTTCGGAGAGATGAACGTAGCGCACCTTGCCGCCACCGTCGGAAAGGGCGTCGGCGAAGTGCTTCTCCTCGATATTCATGTGGTAGGTGTCGAGGTGGACCATCAGCGCCGGCTCGTCGATCGCCGCGATCAGCTCGCTCGCCTGTTTGGCGGTGTTGAGGAGATGCGTCTCGTAGCGGTTGCACGGCTCCAGTCCGAGCGTCATTCCGTAATCGCCGGCGCGTTTGGCGACCGGCTTCAGCGCGCTGACGATCGCTTCATATTCGCGCGCGGTCGGCGGCGCTCCCGTCCGGTAGCCGAGTGTCGAATAGGTCACGCCGGACAGCGTATTCGATCCCAGCGCATGTGCCACTTCGAGCGCGCGCAGGAGAAAGGCCTGGGCCGCTTCCGGATGCAGGGTCGCGGTGACTTCCATCGGCAGGCCGAGCGATGCGGTCGGCGCGATAGCAAAGCGTGAGAACAATTCGCGCGAATGGGCGACGTCGACCTTGTCCGGCTCGAGCAAGGCGATCTCGACGACATCGAGGCCATGGCGCGCCGCCTCGGAAACGCTGAGTTCCGCGCCTTCGCGCGTCCATGCCGAAGTCCAGAGACTGGAATGCATGCCTAAACGAATCATGGTTTCTCCTCCCTTTGCCGCGTCGGCGCCGCTGCGGTCACACCGCGCCAACGATATGGCTGACGACCGCGCTCATGCTTGTCTCGGTCGTCGGATCGTCGGCGATGACGGCGCCTTGACGCAGGACGACGATCCGGTCACAGACCGCAAAGACATCGGTCAAGCGATGGCTGATCAGGATTACGGCGATCCCCTGCGCTTTCAGCCGGCGGATGAGATCGAGCACATGTTCGATTTCGCGCACCGCCAACGCCGCGGTCGGCTCGTCCATGATGACGAGCTTCGGATTGAACGTCAGCGCGCGGGCGATCGCGACCGATTGCTGCTGGCCGCCCGACAGAAGCCCCGCAATCTGCGTCACCGATTGAATGCGCGCGCCCAGTTTCTTGATCATCGCCGCGGCTTCGCGCTGCATGCGCTTATGATCGATCAGCTTGATTCCAAGCACGCTCCTGGTGATCTCGCGGCCGAGAAAGATGTTTGTGGCGACGTCCCGCATCTTCGCCAGCGCCAGGTCCTGGTAGATCATCTCAATTCCGCGTTCGCGGATGCCGCGCGGATCGAGCTGGGTGAGCGAAGCTCCATCGAAAATGATGCGGCCGCCGTCCGGGCGATGGACGCCGGTGATCGTCTTCATCAACGTCGACTTGCCGGCGCCGTTGTCGCCGACCAGTGCGACGACGCTGCCGGCTTCAACGCCGAAGCTGACGCCGCGCAGCGCTTCGATGGAGCCGAAGCTCTTGCGCACGTCGGAAAGTTCGAGAAGGCTCATGATTGCCGCCCTTCCGAGCGATTGACGCGGTCGAGCCAGACCGCCAGCACCAGCACCGCGCCGATCGCCATCTGCTGATAGAAGGAGGGGACCGCCAGAAGGTTGAGCCCGTTCTGCAGCACGCCCATGATCAGGGCGCCGATGATCGTGCCGACAATGCTGCCGCGCCCGCCGAAGAGATTGGTGCCGCCGATGATCGTCGCGGTGATCGCGGTCAGCTCGTAGTTGAGCCCGGCAGTCGGGTCGCCGGCGTTGACGCGCGCGGCAAACAGCAGTCCCGCGAGACCGGCCAGCGCGCCGGAAAGCGTGTAGATGAGCACTTTCTGTCTCTCGACGCGCACGCCCATGGCGCGCGCCGCGACTTCGCTGTCGCCGATCACCTGCGTGTAGAGGCCGAAGCGTGTGTGCATCAGCACGATATGCGCGACGATCGCGGCGGCGGCCAGGACGAGCACCGGCGTCGGCACACCGAGCGGTCTTCCCTGGCCGAGATAGACGATCGGATCGGGCAAGCCGTAGATCGGCAGGCCGTTGGTCAACACGAGCCCGAATCCGCGCGCGACGCCGAGCATGCCGAGCGTGACGATGAAGGGCGGTATCGCTCCCCTCGTGATGAGAAAGCCGTTGACGAAGCCAGCCGCCGCGCCAGCTGCCAGGCATGCGGCGACGCCGATGGGCCACGGCAGGTCGAACGCGGCGATCAATTGGCAGCCGACGACGCCCGATAGCGCCAACACCGAGCCGATGGAAAGATCGATACCGGCAGACGAAATGACGAAGGTGGCGCCGATCGCCAGCACGCCGATCACGGAAGTGGCGAGCAGGATGTTCAGGAAATTCGAGACGGAAAGAAAATAGGGCGACAGAACCGCCATCACAATGATGAGGACCGTCAGAACGAATAAGGATTCCACGCGGAAAGCCGCGTTCCCCATGAGGCGCGTGCGCCAATTCCTGGCGCCGGCCGGGCGCACGCTCGATGCGACCGTCATCTGCTGCGGCTCCGTTCGTCTTGTTATTCCGCGCATGCCGGGCGCGAACCCATCCGGACCAGACATGGCGCTTTGGGAGCGCGGGCGGCACAACGCCGCCCGCCAAGCGGCTATTTCACGAACGCCAGCATAGGCTCTTTCTTGGCCTCGAGCACCGCTTTCGTCAGGACGAGTGTCGGCACGGCGGTCGTCTCCTCGACTTTGCCGCCGGTGAGAAGCTTCTTGGCGTTCTCGACGGCCTGCTTGCCGACGAGATACGGCAGTTGCGCGACCGAGGCGTTGAGGCGTCCGGCGAGGATCGACTTGACCGCGTCGCTATTGCCATCGACGCCGACGACGATCACCTTGTCCTTGCCGGCGGCTCGGGCCGCCTCGACGGCGCCCAGCGCCATGCCGTCATTGGCGCAGAAGATCGCCAGCAGGTCGGGATTGCGCTGCAACGTGTCGTTGGTGATGTTCGCCGCCTTCTGGCGATCCCAATCGCCGGGCAGCGAGGCGACGATCGTCAAGCCGGGCGCCGCCTTCTTCAATTCATTGGCGAAGCCGCGCGCACGCTTCTGCCCCGTCACGTTGCCGGACAAGCCTTCGATGACGAGCACGGCACCCTTGGCGTCCTTGCCAAGGGTGTCGGCAAAATAATCCGCGCCCTTGGCGCCCGCCGCCTCGTTGTCCGAGCCGATATGGAATGCCACTTCGACGCCCGCCTTCCTGGTGATTTCGGGATCGAGATTGCCGTCGAGATCGACGACGGGGATCTTCAATTCATTGGCGCGCTTCAAGCAGGGCAGCAGGATGGTGGAGTTGATCGCCGCCGTGATCATCACCGCCGGCTTTTTCTCCAACATCGTGTTGCAGGTGTTGAGTTGCGGCTCGGCCGCCTGGTCGGATTCGACCGCTTGCAGGAAATAGTCGACGTTGGCCTCTTTGGAGCCGGCGCCGACGCCTTGCTCCATCGCTCCCCAGAAGGGGTTGGAGAGCGTCTTCATCAAGACGCCGTAGACCGGCTTGTCGGCCGCCGCGACGCCCGTCGGGGCGAGGGCCATGGTCAGCGCGGCGAGCGCGCCGGTCGCGATTATCCTCTTCAGCATTCCGTCCTCCCATTGTTTGTTTATTGTGTTGTGCTTCTTTTTAAGCCTCCGCCACCGCCCGAAGGCGAGGGCGGGCGGGTCCGGTTGATTCCCTCACTTTGAGCGTGCAGGGAAGCTCGATCCGGATTTCGCCGGGTGCCGCGTCGCCGGAAATGCGCCGCATCAGCAGGCGCCAGGAACAGGACGCGAATTCGTCGACGGGTTGGGCGACCGTCGTCACATATGGCCGCAATGCGCTCATCCAGTCGAAATCGTCGAAGCCGACGATCGAGACGTCGCCGGGGATGTCCAGGCCGAGCCCGCGCACCGCTTTGATCGCCGCGAGCGCGGCGACGTTGGTCAGGGCGAATATCGCGGTCGGCCGGTCGGCGCGGTGCAGTTCCTGCTCCACCGCGCCGCGCAACGCATCCAACCCATGACCGCCGACGCAAATGCGCGCGCGCGGGCCGAGCGAGGCCTCCTCGAGGGCGCGCCGATAGCCGTCGACGCGCGCGCGAATATTCGCCAGATGCGTCGAATGGGTGAGCACGGCGATGTCGCGATGGCCGAGCTCGATCAGATGCCGCGTCGCCGCATAGCCGCCGGCCGCGCAGTCCGCGCCGACCGTATCGAAGCCAGGCGCGCCGAAGCCGCGATCGAGAAGGACCGTCGGCGGCATCAGCGAGGCCGGCCGCTCGTCGCGCAAAGGCAGGATCGATGAGTCCAGCGCCGGCACGACGAGCAGGCCGTCGATTTGCCGATCGATCAGCGCTTCGATGCGCCGACGCTCGCTGACCTCGTTTTCACCGCTGGAGACGAGAACGACATCGTACCCGCTCTCGAACGCTTGCTCTTCGACGCCGTGAATGAGGCTGGCGAAAAAGACATTGGTAATCTCGGGAACGACCATGCCAATCAGCCGGCTCGAACGTCCGCGCAGAGCACTCGCCAGCCGGTTCGGCCGGTAGCCGAGTGTCGAGATCGCGTGGAGGACGCGGGCGCGGCTGTCCTCGCCGACGGGACGATTGCCGTTGACCACATTCGAGGCGGTCGCCGCCGAGACCCCGGCCAGCGCGGCGACGTCCTGAATCGTCGGGGCTTTGCTCGACACGCCGGCTCCCTGCCCAAGCAATCTAAATCGTTATAGAGCCTAAGGCAACGATCGGAGGGGTGTCAAGGACCACCGGGATCAGCTCTTTTCGATCGGCTTGCTGCGCGCGCGCGCCACGGTTTCGCGCTGGGCGCGCCGGCAGGAGAGCGGAGGCAGGCCGCGCAGGATCAGTTCGGCGTCCGCAACCGTCTGCCGGCCGATTTCGAACAGCGAATCCGGCAGTGCCCCGGCTCTGTGGGGGGAAAGCAGCAGTCCCTCGACGCGGCGTGCGGGATCGTCCGCCGGCGCGGGCTCGATCGGAAATACGTCGGTCGCCGCCCGAAAGCGGCCGCCTTCGATTTGCGCGAGGAATTCCGGAAAATCGACGACGCTGGCGCGGCTCATCAGCAGCACGATGGAGCCCGGCGCGATGAGCTCGAATTCGCGGCGGCCGAGAAAGCCCTGATTTTCGCTGGTAACCCCGGCGAAGATGACGATGACCCGTGACGACGAAAGCACGTCGTCGAGCGAAGCGGCGGCCACCCCGAAGCTTGCGATGAAATGGTCCGATAACCAGGGGTCGTAGGCTTTCAGCGAGCAGTGAAACGGGGCCACGAGAGGCGCGAAGGCGCGCGCCAGATCGCCAAAGCCGATCAGGCCGACAGATGCGCCGTAGAGCGAGAAACAGCCCGCGGCGCCGTCGAGCAGCCATTTCTCGGTCCCGGCCCGGACCGCCCGGTCGGCCGCGGTCACGCCCCGGCAAAGATCGATCGCCATGCAAAGCGCCATTTCCGCCACCGGACGCGCGAAGGCCGAGCTCGGCGCCAGCACATGAATGCCGCGCTGGAAGCAGGTCTCGTAGTCGATGTTCTGCAGAAAATTGGTTTCGATATTGATGATGCCGCGAAGGTTCGGTGCGCGGTCGAGCCGCTCTTTCGGCATGTCGGTCTGCCCGATAAGCAGGCTCATGTCGGGCAGCAGGCGCTCGACGATTTCGGTCGGCATGCGCCCGGGGCCGTCATGCACGATCAATTCGCCCAATTGCTCGAACTGCGTGCGCGTCGCGTCGTCGAATAGCTCGTCAAGATCGCGCGGTTGGGGGTCGACGACGATCACAGGCTTCGACATGAGTTCCTCCCGAAGTTCGCGCGCCGGCTGCCGCCGCGAGCGAGATTCCTAAATCGATATAGTCGAGCAAGCAAGGCCGCGGCTTCTGACGCTTCACCGGCAGCGGCGCCGCCACGCGACCTATAATGCGTCGCGCAGCTCCGCTTCGCTCAACGGCGCCAGGACGGCGGTGGTCGCGCCGCGCCGGCCCCATTCCACCCGGAACCGGCGCGAAGGTCTCGGGGCGCTCGAATGCTGTTCGGGCGCGAACACCAGCTCGCGATGGATCACCGCCCAATCGGGCTCGGTGCGGTGCAGATAGCAAAGATGCGCGATCAGCTAGTCGCCGCTCTCGGCCTTGCCGCCGAGCGCCCGAGTCGCGCGGGATGCGCTGGCGAGTAACGATTTCACCTGGTCACTCGTGGGCTCTGTCTTCATGGAGGCCCGGGTACCGGCCAGGCTTAGGGCAAACCGTAGGTCGCCGTTCCAATCCAGGATCGGTGCTGCAATTGAGACATACCCGCTCAGGTCGGAGCGGATGATTGTCGTGTAACCCCTTCGCTTGAGTTCGCGAGTTGCATCTTCCCTGAATTTGCCGATATCGGCCTTGCCGCCGAAGACCGCATCCCACTCCTGTTCGATCAGATGCGTCGTCAGGTTCGCAGGCAGTCGAGCAGCGTAGATCTTTCCCGCCGCGGACATCAGCATCGGGATCAGCCCGGTACGAAATTCAAACGCGCCGCGCTGATCTCCGTCCTGCTTGAACAGGCTGATCGGGCCGTCGTCAGTCCATGTCGTGACGGCAGCACTCCGCCTTGTCGTGTCACGCAAATTGGTTACCTCGCGGCGGACGATTTCAAAACCGTCGATCTGCTGGATCGCGCTGACGCCGAGGGAAAGTGCCGCCGGCCCCAGACGATAGTAGCCGGGCTTCTCGTCTGCGGCGGCAAGCCCGATCCTCACCAGGCTGACCAGATAATTGTTCGCGGCGCTGGCTGTCAGTCCCGCCAGCGGCGCGATGTCCTTCAGAGCCGTCGCCTGTTGGTTCTGTTGCAGAACGCTGAGGATGCGAAACGCAATTTCAACCGACTGAATGCCGCGGCGAGGCTTCTTCTCCTGCATCTGCTTCTTTCGACCGGTCCAATGAGTGAGATCCAGATTGACACAAAGGAATGTTGGTTACAGTATACAACAATAAAACATATATTCAACTATATTGAATATGCATGAGGGAACAAGAATGCCACTCGGTGCGATCCGAAGCGTCTGCACGCTCGCCAATGACATGGACCTCATGCAGGCTTTTTACAAAGCGGCACTGGAGCTTCCGCTGGCATTCCGGGATCGTGACAACTTGCGTCAGTGCAACGCCGGGCAGGTCTCGTTTGCGCCGCGCTCACCATCTGAGACAGCCAAAGGCGCGCGTGGCAGCGTGATCGTATTCGACGCGATCGATGTCGCTGTCGTCGCGCAGCGAATCGAGCGGCTTGGGCGACACCTTTCGCGCCGCGACATGGGGGCGCACGGGAGCGTCGCAACATTCGCTGACCCCGAGAACAATTTGTTTCAGCTGCATATCCGGCCCGGCGGCTCAGTCCAGCCGAGTTCAGCAGGTCGACTCCAACAAGGATGCGCATCATGAAATTTGGCGTCTTCGATCAAAACGACCGCTCGGGCCTTCCGCTGGCAGAGCAGTACGAAAAGCGACTTGCGCTCGCCGAACTCTACGACCGCCTGGGTTTCCATTGCTTCCACATGAGCGAGCACCACGGCACCTCGCTGAGCATGACGCCGTCCCCGAGCGTCTGGATGGCGGCTCTGACGCAGCGGACCAAGCAATTGAGGCTTTGTCCGCTGGTTTACCTGTTGCCGACCTACCATCCCGCCCGTCTGTTCGAGGAGATCTGCATCCTCGATCATCTGAGCGGGGGCCGTTTCGAATTCGGGATCGGTCGCGGAGCTTCTCCGCACGAACTCGATGCGCTCGGGATTGAATCGGCCAAGGCGGCCAGGATGTATGCCGAGGCGTTCGAGACGATCCGGCGTTGTTTTGGGCAGGAGTCCGTCACAACGGCGGGCGAATTCTGGAGCTTGAAAGACTACGCGGTGGAAATGAAGCCGCTGCAACGGCCGCACCCGCCGATGTGGTACGCCGTCGGTTCGCCCGACTCCGTGGTCTGGCCGGCGCGCAACGGCATGAATGTGGTTTGCGGCGGCCCGGTCTCCCGCGCACGCGCGATCTCGGACCGATACCGCGAGGAGGCGGCCGCGGCAGACATTCAGAGCGGAACGGCGCCGCTCATCGGGGTCAATCGCTACATCATCGTCGGCGGGACCGATCGTGAAGCGCATGACATCGGCCGGAAGGCATGGCCGGCCTTCTATGAGAACTTCATCAAGCTCTGGCGCAAGCATGGAACGGAGCCCGTGAATGCAAAGCTGCCGCCGTCTTTCGATCAGCTGGTCGAATCCGGCCATGGGATTGCGGGATCGGCCAAGACAGTCGCGCAGGTGCTGTCCGACCAGGCCTCGCGTGGAGGCCTGAACTACGTCATCGGCAGCTTCATGTTCGGAAGCATGGCGCATGCCGACGCAACGGCGTCGGTTCGAAGCTTCGCCGACGAGGTCATGCCTGCTGCGGAGGCGGCCGAAGCGGCTGTCGCATGAGCGCGCAGATCAAGTGAACCCACGGGAGTACGGATGCCTGATACTCGTCTGCTCGACAGCTGCGAGCTGCGGCGCATGACCTCAGCGGCGCTGATCGGCCCAAGGGAAGATCGATAGACAATCGTGCGCGACCTTAACGATCTCCAGTTCTTTGCCGCCGTCGTTACCCATCGCGGGTTCTCTGCTGCTGCCCGTGCGCTAGGCCTGCCCAAATCACGCGTCAGTCGGCGCGTCGCTTTGCTGGAGGAGCGGCTCGGCGTGCGGCTGCTTGATCGAACCACGCGAGGCCTCGGCTTGACCCAAGTCGGCCAACAGGTCTTCGAACATGCACGTGCGGCTATTATCGAGGCTGAGGCCGCCGAGGAGGCTGCGCTTCGAATGCAGATCGAGCCTCGCGGGCTTGTTCGACTGAGCTGCCCGCTCGGACTTCAGGGTGCGATTGCCGGTCCCTTACCGGGTTTCCTCGCCGCCCATCCGCAACTGCGCGTTCAATGCATCGCAACCAATCGCCGCGTCGACCTCATTCACGAAGGGGTCGATGTTGCGATCCGCGTTCGGGAGCGCCTCGACACCGACGCTGACCTGCAAGTGAAGCAGATCGGGATAAGCCGACGCATCCTTGTCGCGAGCCCGGACCTGCTGGCGAAGGCGGGTGTTCCGACGTCGCCGTCGGACCTTGCCAACTTCCCCGTCTTGCACCAGGAAGAACAAGGTGGCGACACTTGGCATCTGACGGCCGAAAACGGTGATATCAGCAGCGTACCGGTAGAGCCTCGCCTTGGGAGCGGCAGCTTCGACATCTTGATAGCTGCCGCATGCCAAGGCGCTGGAATTACGCTGCTGCCGGCGAGGTATTGCCAAGACGCTCTCGCTGCCGGTGCGCTCGTCCGGGTGCTGCCGGAATGGAGCGGCACCGACGGCATCCTGCATCTCGTATTTGCCTCGCGACGCGGCATGCTGCCAAGTGTTCGGGCGGTGATCGACTTCGCTGCCGCAGCCTTGAGATCGTCAGCCGTCTCATAGCGCGGGCAGCCGGCCGCTCGTTCACCAGATAGAACGCCCTGTCCGCAATCTGCTGACTAATCAGGCAAGCGGTTCGGCGCCATAACCATTCCCGAAGCGGACACCGATCGGGTCCGTAGTCGAGGAATGGGTTATGTTGCAACTTCGATCCAAAGAAACGCTCGATCACGGCGATCGTGGCTGGCTGAAGGCCCGCCATCACTTCGTCGTTTCGGCCGATGGCAATAAGGCGAATGGTGCCCTCGGTGCCCTCGTGGTCTGGAACGACGACGAGATCGCGCCCGGCTCCGGCTTTGGCCATCACTCCCATGCCGACATGGAAATCGTCACCTATGTTCGCCAAGGCGCGGTGACGCACGAAGACAGCACCGGCAATGTCGGCCGGACCGTGGCTGGCGACGTCCAGGTCATGAGCGCCGGAACCGGCATCAGCCATTCCGAACACAATCGCGACGAAGCCCCTCTCAAGCTCTTCCAGATCTGGCTGCTTCCACGTCAGCGCGGCGGAACGCCTCGTTGGAACAGCCGCAAATTCCCGAAGGCGGATCGGGCAGGGCGCCTCGTCGAACTCGCAAGCGGAAATCCGAACCACGCTGAGACGCTGCCGATACGTGCCGATGCGCGCGTCATGGGGGCTACTCTGCTCGCCGGACACACGCTTACGCACGCGCCCGCGCGCTACCGGCACAGCTATCTCGCTCCTGCCCAGGGCGTGATCATTGTCAACGGGCAACGGGTCGCGCTCGGTGACGGCATTGCCGCTATCGATGAGCCCGAACTCACCATCGCGGCCGAGGAGGATGCTGAATTCATCCTCGTTGATGTCGCCTGAATTCACACTGACTGAGGGAACAACACTATGGACGCTTTCCGCTATCTTCCTTTCGTGGGCCGCCTGCTGATCGGCCTTCCATTCGCCATGAGCGGCCTCGGCAAGCTCGCCGCTTACGGCAATACGACCGCAATGATTGCTGCTGCTGGCTTGCCGTTCCCGCCGCTGGCCTACGCCGTGGCCGTAGCGCTTGAGCTGGGCGGCGGAGTCCTGCTCGTCGCAGGCTACCAGGTTCGTCCAATCGCTGCCGCGCTGGCAGTCTTTTGCCTTGCCGCCGGCGTGTCATTTCACAGCAATTTCGCCGATCAGAACCAGATGATCCACTTCCTCAAGAACGTCATGATGGCGGGTGGCCTGCTTCAGATCGCAGCCTTCGGGGCGGGCGCCATTAGTCTCGACACCCGCCTGTCCAGGGAGCGCGTGGTGGCAGCCGCCGGCTGATCAGTCTCGAATTCTGCGATCGCAGAGGCCGGCGAGGTCGATCTTGTCGAAGACGTCGGAACACGCCGTCTCTATCGCTCGCCGGGCTCCGTCGACAACCATGGAACCGGCGCGCACCCTGCCACCACTGTCCTGTCAATAGAACGCACCGTTCCATGGATGGTGCGAAGACGATCATCTATTATAATTTACGTATGTAAAGTACAGTGAGATGATGGCTTTGGCCGGACGAAGGATGCTTGGTTGTCGTCGTCTCGGCATCATTGAACATTGACCGAAAGTGTCACGAAAAGGCCAGGGTGAAACGATGATCGAGGAACGCGACATCAGCGTCGCCATGAGGGACGGCACCCGGCTTGCAGTCGACGTCTACCGGCCAGATACACCGGGCAAATACCCAGTTCTCTACGCGTCAGCGCTGCACAACAAGGACATCCAGGGGCCCGACATCGCGGATATATTGCCGCCGCAACCGGCGCACGCGCCGCTCTGGTTCGGCCCCATCGAGGCGGGCGACACGCGACGCTTCATCGCCAACGGCTACGTCCATGTGATCGCGCAGCCGAGGGGCTCTGCCAAGTCGGAAGGGCACTACGGCCACGAGGACAAGGACCACTACGACCTGATTGAATGGATCACGCGGCAGCCATGGTCAAACGGTAAGGTCGGGATGGTCGGCATCTCCGGTTATGCCGGTGAACAATGGCGCGCTGCCGCGCAGGGACATCCCGCACTGAAAGCCATCTTTCCCTACGACGCGTGCAGTGCGTATGGCGGCATGTTCGGATTCCGCGACTTCAATCCCGGCGGGGTTCTGCACACTTTTCCTTACTTGCTCGACGTCTTCAGCACGGTTCATGAGTCGCGCGATCGGCCCGCGGAACTTCCCGCCGTGGAGGAAGACCTCTGGCGCCGGGCTATGCGGAATCCGGACTTCAAGCAATACATCAACCTTTTCAATATTCTCACGCAGAAGGGGCAACGCACGTTCATCATGTATCTGATGATGACGCAGCCGTGGGAGCTCGACGGCACCGTGGAGCGCTCGGAAGAGACATTCAAGAAAATCAAGGTACCATTCTATACCGGCTCGGGAGCCTATGCTTACACGTACAAGCTCCACTGGTTGGGCGCGCAGCACTATTTCCAGAATATCGATGCGCCGAAGAAGCTGCTCTTCACCGGCCCTGCCCACCTCGAGCGGCCATTCCACCAATTCCACGACGAGATCATCCGCTGGTATGACCATTGGCTGAAGGGGCAGGACACCGGCATCATGAACGAGCCGCCGGTGCGTTACTGGCTCATGGGTGCCAACGAGTGGCGGACCGGAGCGGATTGGCCGCTGCCGGAGACCCAATGGACAAAATACTATCTTTCCCATTGGGAGAGCCTGTCGACTGAGCCGCCGCGACCCGCTGCGGAGCTTGGCGCTGCGGCGCGCGAGCCTGACGTCTTCACGCAGATGCCGGTGACGCGGACGACGAAGATCGAGCGCCTGCGCTACATGACCGATCCCTTGCCGCATGATGTCACCGTCGCCGGCCCAATCACGCTGACGCTTTACGCGGCGATCGATCAGGACGACACCAACTGGATCATCGTGCTCAAGGACGTCGGGCCCGACGTTTCGGTTCGTACCGCGCGCGAGGGCGAACGGAATGTCCCGTCGTCGTTGCCTGAACGTGAACTGACGCGAGGCTGGCTGAAGGCGTCGTACCGGGCGCTCGACGAAAAGCGTTCAAAGCCATGGGAGCCGTTCCACAAGCTCACGCGGGATGCAATCGCTCGCGTGAAGCCGGGCGAAGTCGTCGAGTACCAGATACAGATCTTGGCAACGGCGAACCAGTTCAAGGCTGGGCACCGGATCTGCCTCGACATCACATCCATGGATGTTCCGACCGGCACCGGCGCGATGACCAATATCGAGTACATCCCGTACCACGTCTGCAGCAGCAAGACCGTGACCCACAGGATCTATCGGGACGCGGAGCGGCCGTCGCATTTGCTGTTGCCGATCATACCCGAATGCCAATCGCGGCCACCTTGGCGCTCGAAATGATCGACCCGATCCCAGGCACTGTCATCAGGCACCGATCAGCGTCCGGCCTAAATCGGTACAAAGAAGGAAAAGGTTGAAATGACGACGATCCGATTTGAACGAGACGGCGCAATCGGAGATATTGTGCTGGCCAATCCGCCCTTCAACCGGTTGGACCTGCGTTTCGCGGAAGCCTTGCGGGTAGCCGTGCATCAGGCCAGCCAAAGCGACATACGTGTGCTTGTGGTTCGCTCCGAGGGGCCGCACTTCAGCTTCGGCGGTGAGGTGCGCGAATGGCCGGGAAAGGATGTCAACTGGTTCAGAACCTTCGTTGCGGACGTGAACGTTTCTTATCGCGCCATCGAGATGCTGAAGATACCGACGGTGGCGGTGGTGCAGGGGATCGCGTTCGGCGGCGGTTTCGAACTTGCGTTGGCTTGCGATTTTCTCGTCGCGGCCGAAGATGCGACGCTTCGCTGCGTCGAAGTCACGACCGCAATGCTGCCGATCGCCGGAGCTCTGCAGCGGATCGCCGAGCGCGCCGGCCGTGCGCGCGCGTCGCGATTTGCCATGCTCGGTGAGCCGATGTCCGGACGCGAAGCGGGTGCGCTCGGAATCGCGACGCATGTGGTGCCCGAGAGCGAGCTTTCGGCAACTGCGGCTGCGTTGGTCCGGCAGCTCGCCTTGGGGCCCACCAGGTCGTACGCTGCGACGCGCACCCTGCTCAAGGCCTGGTCAAGCGGAGGTGTGGCCGCCGCGGATCTTGTGATGCTCGACGTCGCAATGGAGCTCTACGACGGTGCCGACGCCCAGCGCGGCTTTGCGAGTACGGCGGACGCCTTCAACAAGGACATCGAGCCGCCGACGCTGGTGTTCGAGGGGAAGTAGAGGCCGACCATGCGATGCCGACGCGGGAGGTGATCGATCGCATGAAGGACGCTTGGCGTTCGATAGGATATTATGTTAGTCGAAGACCAAATGGCGGCGAAGAAAACGAGGCTAGCTACGCGGCGCCGAGAGCGCCCGCGCAAGAGAGCTGAACAACAACGCGCGATTGAGACGCGAGCCTCGATCCTCAATGCCGCCATCTCGGAATTTGCCGAACGAGGATTCGAGGGCGCAAGCATTCGCGCTATCGCCGATCGGCTCGGCCTGCAACATCCGCTGATCACCTATCACTATCGCCGCAAGGACATTCTCTGGCGGGCGGCAGCGGAGCATGCCTTCGCGCAGATTCGCTCCGAGTGGGATATGTCTACGCCGGAGAAGTCTGGTTTGTCGCCGCTGGCGCGGCTGCGCCAAGAATACACGATTCTGTTCCGCTATACCGTCGCGTTTCCTGAATTTCATCGGTTCATGCGCCAGGAAACCTTGACCAATAATCCGCGGCTGAAATGGGTGGCCGAAACGGTCCTCGCTCCGCTTGTAGGGCGGTTATTGCCTCAGATCATTGAGGCTCAGAAACGGGGTCTCCTTCCTGCCGTCGATCCCATTCTTTTCCACTATATGATGGTCAGCCTCACCGCCACGCTCTCGGAATTCGGTCCTGAAATGCAGGTTACGAGCGGACTGTCATCCGACGACACGAAGGTCGTCGCTGCTTATTGGCGGCTTGTCGAAGAGACGGTCTTCGGAAAGGAGCCGAACCGCAAGCGCGGTGGACAGGCATATAAACGCTGATTGGAAGCCAATGGACTCTCCGCGCCTCATTACGTGGCCTCATTACTTATTTGGCAAGCGCCCGTCGTCGCTACTTCGGGGTCGAGCCCTTGATGAAGGCACTCAGCACCCCGTCGAGATGCTGCTTCATCGTCTTTCCGGCGGCTGTCGCATCGCCGGCGGCGATTGCCGCGAAGATCTTCTGATGTTCGGCGGCAGTCCGTCCCGGACGGTCGGGGCCTAAGAGCATTCGCTCGAAGCGTTCGAACAAAGGCTTGGTTCGGTACTCCCACAATTTGGAGACGACCACCTCGTAGGCCGGGTTTCCGCTGGCTCGGGCGATCTCGACGTGAAACAAGCGATCCCCCTCTCGATAGTTTTCCGGGGTGGCAGACGTTGCCGACGCTTGCAGGTCCATCCCAGCGCGCATGCCGTCGAGGTTCTCTTGTCGATGATTGGCGGCTGCCAGTTCCGCGACCCGGGGCTCGATCACGCGTCTCGCCTCCATGATCTGTATCGGTCCGATATCCGCTTCAACCGGATTGTGTGCCGCCGGACGCTGCGCGCCCAATAGGACCTGGACCCCATGGCCCTGTCGGATCGCGACCCGACCTGTCACCTCGAGGGCAATCAGGGCCTCGCGTACCGACGTCCGGCTTACCGCCAGTTGTTCGGCAAGCTCCCGCTCCGGCGGCAAGAAGGTGCCGGCGGGAAACAATCCCTGATCGATACGCGTCTCCAGGAGTTCGGCGATCCGACGATAAAGACGGGTCGACTCCAATTGTGGCAGGCGCGTCGTGGCCCGCTCTTCGGAAGGGGATGGCTGTGCCGGATCGGTAAAGTCCTTGCTGCGCAAGTTGATCCCTCTCTGCATCGGTCTGAATGGTCCGCGGCGCACCGGCCGATAGTCTACCGCATCGCCCAGCCACCCGGACTGCCGCTCCGGCTTGACGGAAGTTTCTCGTTGACGGCCTAAGCGAAGTCGGATTATTGGTCAAGTGGTAGGACCACTGGACGACTGGACAATACCGGCGCCGTGAATTGGAAACAGGGAGGATTCGCATGATCGACAATAGACTGCGGTTCCGCCTGATCACGATCGCAAGCGACGAGGAGCTGTTCGATGTCGTCGAGCGCGGAATGCGCGACGCGGCGACGGCCTTGAACGTGGACGCCGATCTGGTCGGCACCCCCGGCTTCGACATTGAAGACGTGATCCGCATGGTTCGATCTGCCGTCCACGATGGCATCGATGGCATCGGGCTCAATGTTTTTCACCCGACCGCCCTGGCAGGCGTTATCGCCGAGGCAGCTGCTGTCGGCGTGCCGGTGGTCGCCTTCAACATCGACGCGGCCAAAACCGGCAGTGGCAATCTCAGCTACATCATGCAGGACTTCATTGCCGCCGGCACGGTCCTGGGACATCGCGCCGCGGCATCTGTCGCCGATGGCGAACACATCATCGTCGCCATGCATGACGGTGGGGTGGGGGCACTGGAAGAGCGGGCCGCGGGAATCGAGGCGGGCCTCGCACCGCGAAGTGCCCGTGTCACACGTGTCATCACCGGGCGCATCCCGGCGAGAGGCGCCGAGATCCTCGACGAAGCACTGTTCCGTTTGGGCGCCCGCGCCATCATTGGCACCGGGCAGCCGGACACCGAGGCCGCCGGGATCGTAGCCAGCCGGAAGCCTGGCATCTATGCGGCAGGATTCGATCTGTCGCCCGGGATCGTCGACCTGATCGCCGACGGGCATCTTGACTGCGTCGTCGATCAGCAGCCCTACGCGCAGGGCTTCTATCCAATCGTGCAACTCGCTCTCTACCGTCGGTTCGGCCTGATGCCGTCATCTCTGGACGCCGGTGCTGCGATCATCGACCGCCAAAACGTCGAACGGGTTCGCCAGCTCGGCAAGCAATCCATCCGCTAGGTCACCGCATGAAAATCACGTCCGTTGAACCCTTCATCCTGCACGCCCCGATCAACGTCCCATCGATCTCCGATTCGACTCATACGATCACTCACTGGGGGATCGTCGGGGTCAAGATCGGCACGGACGACGGTCGCTTCGGGTACGGCTATACTGGCACCCATGCTCACCTCGAGTCTGACCGGCTCGTGACCTCCTGCATCGCCAAATCCTACGGGCCGCTGCTGATGGATGAGGACGCACGCGACGGAGATCGGCTGTGGCTGAAGCTGGCGCGCTTTCCTGCGGTGCAGTGGGTCGGCAGGGCCGGCATCACCCATATCGCGTTGGCGGCGATCGACATTGCGCTGTGGGATCTCCGCGGCAAAGCCGCCGGACTGCCGCTCTGGAAGCTGCTGGGCGGCGCCACGACCGAGCGACTCGAAGCCTACAACACCGATATCGGCTGGCTCTCCGTTGCCAAGGACAGACTGGTCGATGGCTGCAGGCGGGCGATCGAGCACGATGGCTTTCGCCGTCTGAAGATCAAGGTCGGCCATGCCGATCCGATGATCGATATCGACCGCTTCGAGGCGGTGCGGAAGGCGGTCGGTCGCAACGTCACCATCGCAATCGATGCAAACGGCAAATGGGATCTGCCCACCTGTCAGCGGTTCTGCGCTCAGGCCGAACCGCTCGACGTGTTCTGGTTCGAGGAACCGATGTGGTACGACGATGTGAGGTCCCACGCCACGCTGGCGCGATCGACGTCGATCCCCTTGGCTCTCGGCGAGCAGCTTTATACCGCCGACGCGTTCAACAGCTTCATCGACGCCGGCGCGGTGCAATATGTGCAGCCTGACGTCACGCGCGTCGCGGGGATCACCGAGTACATCCAGGTCGCGCACAACGCGCACGCGCACCGCTTGCCGGTCGTCGCTCACGTGGGCGACATGGGGCAGGTGCATGTCCACCTTTCATACTGGCATCCGGCGACCTCGATGCTGGAATACATCCCGTGGATCAAGGACTGTTTTGTCGAGCCCATCAGGGTCGAGGACGGCCACTATGTGCGGCCGCAGATGCCCGGGGCAGGGTGCACGCTCACCGACCAGGCGGTAGCGGCATTCGGTCAGTCCTGCTAGCGCCGGAGGGAAGGATGACGGAGCTTCGACCAGTGCAGCGCGAGTTCGAGGGGCGGACGGCCTTTGTGCTCGGGGGCAGTTCCGGCATCGGCCTGGCCACCGCCCGACTGCTTGCCGAGCGCGGAGCCAACGTCTCCATCGTCGGTCACGCCGACGACACGCTCATCGTCGCGAAGCAATTTGCCGACGATGGACTCAAGGCCGTCGGCCTTGTCGGCGACGCCAGCCATTCTGCATTTGTCAGCCAGGCGATCGATCGGACCGTGCAGAGCTTCGGAGGTCTCGACATCCTGGTTTGCTCGGCCGCCATTCACCCCGTTGGCGATGTGCTCGAGACCGACGAGGCCACCTGGGACCGGACCTTCGCGGTCAACGTGAAGTCGATGTATCTGACGTGCCATTACGGTGTACCGCACCTGATTGCCGGTCGGGGTGGGTCGATTATCACCTTGGCTTCGGTGCAGGCCACGTCGAACACGCCAGGCGTCTGCGCCTATGCGACCACCAAAGGCGCCATCGTCACGTTTACCCACACTCTCGCCGTGGACCTGGCCAAGCACAATATTCGCGCAAACACGATCTGCCCGGGGTCGATCATTACGCCGATGCAGGAACACTTTGCAAGGGCGAATGGAAATGGGCGGAGTGTCGAGGACATGTACCGCGAGTTCGCCAAACCAGTGCCGCTTGGACGCCTCGGTCACGCCTGGGAGATCGCCGAACTCGCGGCCTTTCTCGCCAGCCCGAGGTCAGGGTTCTGCACGGGCGCGCAATTCACCGCTGATGGCGGCCTGCTGGCGGGGCTTCGGATTTTCTAGAGCGGTCAAGACGGAGAACAAGCATGCGTCGCATCGATACCCACATGCATTTCTGGACCCTGGCGATGGAGCGATCCTACTCGCTCTGGATGACGCCTGAACTGAAGGTTCTCTACGGAGACTACGGTCCCCGTGATGCCCGGCCGCTGATGGAGGCGAACGGCGTCGAAGGTTGCGTCCTGGTGGCGGCCGCGTCCACCATCGAGGAGATGGGCTACCTGCTGGGTCTTGCCGACGGCCACGACTTCATCCGCGGCGTCGTCGGGTGGGTGGATATGTTGGCTCCCGACGCGGTCCGCGACCTCGAGCAATGGGCGCGCTCGCCCGTGCTGAAGGGGATTCGGCCCTACCTGCAGGACCTCCCCGAGGATGACTGGATCCTGCGTCCCGAACTCGATGCGGTCGTTCGACGGCTGGTCGGGCTCGGCCTGCGCTTCGACGCCCTGATCAAGCCGCGGCACATCATCAACACGGTCCGCTTTGTGGAGCGCTACCCTGACCTGCCGGTGATCGTCGACCATATGGCGAAGCCGATGATCAACCAGGGCGAACTCGCGTCCTGGGCCCGTGACATGGAGCAGTTCCGTCAACTCGATCACGTCCATTGCAAGCTCTCCGGTATCCTGACCGAAGACGGTCCGGAATGGACGCCCGAGCGGGTGCAGCCCTATCTGGAAACGGTCATCGACATCTTCGGGCCAAACCGCCTCGTGTTCGGAAGCGACTGGCCCGTGGTCAATCTAGTCGCCGACTACGGCAGATGGGTCGATGTCGTGGATCGGGCGCTCAGGCACATGACGCGCGCCGACCAACAGAAGGTCTGGGCCTCGAACGCCGAAAGGTTCTACGGCCTTTAGGCCTGCGATGAGCGACTTCGCGCTCTGATCGCGAGGTGGCCTACAAGTTACCGATCCTCTGATTGGACCACTGGACAACCGGTCCAACGATGATCGGGCATCGGCGCAAAGCTGGGCGCCAGCATAACCAGCGAGCAACTTGGGAGGATGAATTGAGGATTGGACAAATGGAGACGAGAGTCGTGACCGGCGGCATGAAACGCGTCGGTCGAGGCGTACGCGCCGCGTGCCTCGCCGGCCCGCTCGCGCTGGCCCCGCTCGCAGCCGTCGCTTCCGATCACCGGATTGCGCTGGTACCGGGTGGTCCGCACCCCTACTTTGCCGGCTGGGAGCCTGGACTGGCCAACGCCGCCAAGGATTTCGGCATTGCAAAGGTCGAGTATCAGGTGCCCGCCGAGTGGAAGCTCGGGACTCAGACGCAGTTGCTCGAAAGCCTGGCGGCACAGGGCACCAACGCGTTTGGTATCTTCCCGGGCGACGCGGTTGGCATCAACTCGACCCTCGGAGAACTGAAGGCAGGCGGACTTCCTTCGATCATGATCGCCGGCTGCGCCAAGGATCCGACCGCCGCGGCATTCTGCTTCGCCACGGACGTGTTTCAGGCTGCCTATGTCGGCACCAAGACGCTGATCGCAGCCATGGGCGGCAAAGGCGCCATCGTCCATGTGGCCGGGTTGCTGGTCGACCCGAACACCACGCTGCGGGAGGAGGCAGTCAAGAAGGCGGTCGACGAGACCAAGGGCGCGGTCACGCTGCTGCAGACAGTCGGTGACACCGACAACCAGGAGCAGGGCGACCAGAAGATCAATGCCCTGCTGGCCGCGCAGAAGGACAAGATCGGCGGCATCATCGCGACCGCATATATCTCCTCCGTCGTCACCGCCACCGCGCTGCGCAATCTGGGCGACAAGCGGATCAAGATGGTCGGCATCGACGACGACAAGATCGTACTCGACGGCATTCGTAACGGCTTTGTCGCAGGTACGATCGCCCAGAATCCCTATGGGCAGGCCTATATCGGCACCTACGCGCTCGATCTGCTTGCGAGCGGTTGCACCGTGAAAGCGGATGCGCCGTGGATCACCACGCCGCAGACCGCCCATTTCGTCGATTCCGGCACGGTCGTGATCTCGGCCGCCAACGTCGGTAGCTATGCCGAAGACCTGAAGGCCCTGACAAAGACCATGCAGGCGACCTTCAAGGACACCTACCTCAGCTGCAAATAATCGTGCGGGCGGCTCCGATCTACGGTGCCGCCCATTTACCTGGCGCCGATCACCGCGTCGGGACAGATCACGTCAGTCGCGCGAAGGTCCGAGAAGTTCAATGACAACGCAAGTCCCGTCAAGCTCGGGTGCATTCATTTCGATCACGGGACTGCTGACGCGGGGCTCCACCCAATTCGGCCTTTGGATCATCCTGTCTGCGCTCTGGGCGGTGTTCGCAAGCGTGTCGCCGGGTTTCCTTTCGACCTTCAATCTCAATTCGCTGGGCCGCTCCGTGGCGGTGGACGTCGTGGTGGGTTTCGCCCAAATGGTCGTGCTGGCGACTGGCGGCATGAACCTCTCGGTCGGCGCGATCGGCGTCTGTTCGGTCATGCTCGCCGGTTACCTGCTTCAGGTGCTGGGGTTGCCCATCCCGCTTGCGATCGCTGCTACGCTGGCTTTCGGGGGCGGGCTCGGGTGGCTCAACGGGATTGCCATTACCAAGACAGGGGTGAACAGCTTTGTGGTGACGCTCGCCACGGCCAGCCTGTTCTCGGGCGGCATGCTGATCCTCAGCCATGGTGTACCGCTCAACGGCCTGCCGCCCGAAATGGGTGCCTTCGGGAGGGCAACGGTCGGTCCCGTTCCAGCACTCGCGATCGTGGCTCTGGCGATCGGCGGGCTGCTTTACATCCTGTTCGCGCACAGCGTTCTGGGGCGTCAGATTCTTTCGGTCGGCGCCAACGCCAGAGCTGCCGAGATGTCGGGCATACCGGTGTCGCGCGTGATCGTCTGCGTGCATGTGCTATCGGGAGTCCTGGCGGCGGCCGCGGCCCTGATGCTTACGGCGCGGCTCGGCGCGGCAATGCCGGCAGTGGCCGGCGACGATTGGCTTCTGCCATCCTTTCTGGCGCCTGTCATCGGTGGCACGTCACTCGCGGGCGGGGCTGTATCGGTGATCGGCACGATCCTGGGTGCGCTGCTGGTTTCCACGATTCGAAGCGGGCTTTTGATCCTGCGATTCGCGAGCTTCTGGCTGCAGTTCTTCCTTGGCGTATTCCTCCTCGCAGCGATCCTGCTCGAACGCTATCGATCGGCGCTGTCTGCCCGCGAGCAGACGAGGCAGGCATGAAGCCGCTCACTTTCCTGCTGCGCCAGCAATGGTCAGGGATCCTGCTCGCCGTGGTGCTGGGGATCGTTGCGCTGAGCATTGCAAACCCTACCTTCAACACGGAATTCAACTGGTTCGTGCTGCTGCGGAGCATCTGCGTGGTTGCATTGGCGGCCTTCAGCCAGATGATCATGCTCGGCGTCGGTCAGATCAACCTCTCCGTCGGCGCCCTGGGAGGATTGGTTGCCATCCTCGTCGGGGGCCTGATGGATGCGTGGGGAGTCCCCGCCATCCCGGCTGCTTGCATGGCGGTCCTGGTCGGTGGCGCGGCCGGCTTGCTGAACGGCTGGCTGACGGTCCGAACCGGTATCAACGGCTTCGTGGTGACCCTGGCCACTGCTTCGGCATTCAACGGCATCAATCTCGGTCTCACCAGGGCGGTGCCGTTCTACGACCTGCCGGCTCGCTTTGTCGCATTCGGCAATGGTCGCATCGGAGCGTTTCCACTGCTGATGATCGTTCCAATCATCGTCACCGCGTTGCTCGCGATCTTCCTCAATCGCACCGTCAAGGGCCGTCACCTGCTTGCAGTCGGCGGCAACAGCAATGCAGCCGAGCTTTCCGGCATCTCGGTGTCGCGGACGATCATGCTGGCGCATGCTCTGTCTGGTCTCATCGCTGCCATTGCGGGCGTGCTTGCGGTGGCACAACTCGGATCGGCTCAGCCCACGATCGGATCGGACTGGCTGATCATCTCCTTCGCTGCGCCGATCATCGGAGGTGCCGGTCTGTCCGGCGGATCAGTGTCAATAACCGGGACCGTGATCGCCGTGGTTCTCATCGGCCTGATCCAGAACGCGATGGTCCTCCTCGCAGTCGATCCCTATTGGGTGACGTTCCTGCTCGGCGCATTGATCCTCGCCGCAGTCTGGATCAACCGCATCCGCACGGCAGGCATGGAGAGGGCACGATGAGTCTCGCCCTGCGGAGCATCACCAAGTCGTTTCCGGGCGTTCGTGCGCTCAATGACGCCTCCCTCACGCTGGTGGGTGGCGAGATCCATGCGTTGATGGGAGAGAACGGTGCAGGCAAGTCGACCCTGATCAAGATCATCACCGGGGTTTACCGGGCCGACAGCGGGATCATCAGCCTCGAAGATCGAGATCTCGTTTTCAGCTCGCCTCGGGATGCGATCGCTGCGGGCATCGCCGTCGTCCACCAGGAGCGCAACCTCATCCCGCACTTTTCGGTGGCCGAGAACATCCTGCTGGAGCGGCTCCCGACGCGGAATGGACTGGTAGATTTCGCGCAGGCGCATGCGCAAACGCGGCAGCACCTCGCCAAGGTGGGGCTCGATATCGATCCGGCTACGGAAGTCCGTCGCCTGAGCGTCGCCCAGATGCAGATGGTCGAGATCGCAAAGGCCCTCAGTCATAAGGCAAATGTGCTGTTGCTCGATGAGCCGACCGCGTCACTCACCGAGGCAGAGGCGGAGACGCTGTTTCGGCTCGTCCGCCAGCTGCGGGAGGCGGGAACGGCGATCCTCTTCGTCAGTCACAAGCTCGAAGAGGTGCTGTCGCTCTGCGACCGGGTTACCGTTCTGCGCGACGGAGAGACGACGTTGATGGCCGCACCCGTGGTGGGCATGACGCGAGGCAATCTGATCGAAGCGATGATCGGCAGATCCGAACGACCCGTCGTGCCTCGAAAGCGAGCGCCGCAGCTCGATCAGCCGCTGTTACAGACGCAGGCGCTCACCACGTCGTATGGGCACAAGGCTGTCGACTTGACCCTCCACAGGGGGGAGATCCTCGGCCTGTACGGCCTGGTGGGAGCGGGCCGGACCGAACTTGCCCGCGCCCTTCTGGGGCAAGGCAAGATTCGTTCCGGTCAGGTCCTGGTCGATGGCGCGGCGGTACGCGTGCGCTCCGTGCGCGATGCCATCAAGCGACTTCGCATCGGGTATGTGAGTGAGGATCGAAAGTACGAAGGCGTGATCCTCGATCATCCCATTCGCAGCAACATCGCGATCACCGTTTGGGATTCGATCGCTCGTACGCTCGGCCTGCTCACTAGCAACGATGAGATCGCTGTTGTCGCGCCGTTGGCCGCGCGGCTCGAGATCCGTGCGCCGAACCTCGAACAGCACGTGGGGAATTTGTCGGGCGGCAACCAGCAAAAGGTATCGCTGGCGAAGTGGCTGGCGGCAGACGTTGACATTCTCATCATCGACGAGCCTACCGTCGGTATCGACATCAAGGCCAAGTCCTACATTCACGAGCTCATTAACGAACTCGCAGACCGAGGGATGGCAATACTTCTCATCTCGAGCGATATGCCGGAAATGGTGGCGATGGCCGATCGCATCCTGGTGATGCACGAGTTCGCGCTGATCGACGAATTCGTCAACGACAGACGCTACGAAACGGCCAGTACCAGGATCATGGACGCGATCCACTCCGCGACCGCAGGACGCGTCGGATGACGACGCGAACCGAGATTCCTGTAGGGACCTGAAGAACATTATCCTGGACAGTAGGGAAGGGGCGTACCTGACGCGAACGCAACGGCGCTGGGGGCTCGCAGCTGGTCGCGCGCGGAAGCCAAGGTGACCTTTGAAAAATGGTGCAAGGACGCAGGTCTCGCCCTCGCTTGCGAGGGCGGTAGCGTCGCTCTCGAAGACGGCCGGCCGGAATTCGCGCGCGGCCGCGGAGTCAGCCCCAAGCGGGTCATGGTGCGGGACCGAAGGCTCGCCGCGGTGACCGCCCTCCTATCCGCCAACCGAAGCCGCGCCGCTCATATGGCGATGCATGCTCTCAAGCATGGAGTGACGACCCGCACCGCCCGTTCGACGATGTGATCGAGCGTCCACGTCATCGGAAGAGATGGACGAGCCCGATACTCAGGCCGAGCAAGAGCAGCAGCGACAACGTAACGGCGGCGGTGACCCGACCGCCGACGGTGGAGAGGATCCGCACGTCGACGCCAAGACCGAGTGCTGCCATCGAAACGACGGTGAGAATGGCCGCGGTCTTCGTCACTGGCGTGATCGCGAGATCCGGCACGACCTGGAAGGAGCGCAGCGCGGCGAGCACCAGGAAGCCGATGATGAACCAGGGCACCAGCTTGAATGGGCTGATCGCGACCGTCTCCTGATCGAGCGTCGTCGTATCGTCGGCGTGGCGCTTGCGGCGGTGCGCCGCGAGCAGCGAAAGCCCGACCACGATCGGCCCCAACATCAGCACGCGTACAAGTTTCACCAGCGTGCCGATCTGCGTGCTGACGATGCCGGCGGGCACGGTCGCCGCCAGCACCTGCGGCACGGCATAGACGGTGAGGCCCGCCAAGATGCCGTATTGCGTTGCCGACAGGCCGAGCAGGGGGATCAGGAGTGGCAAGCCCAGCACCATCAACACGCCGAGGATCGCGGTGAATGAGATCGACGAGGCGATATCGTCGCCATCGGCCCCGATCACGGGCGCCACAGCGGCAATCGCCGAATTGCCGCAGATCGAATTGCCGCAGGCGATCAGGATCGCCAGCTTTGTCGGTAGCCCGAGCATCCGGCTGAGGCCAAAGCTCACCGCCAGCATGATCACGACGGTGGCGGCGATCGCACAGATCAGGAGATAGCCGGATGCCGCGATGGCGGCGAAGCTGACGGAGGCGCCGAGCAGCATGACCGCGACCTCCAGCAGCTGCTTGGCGCTGAAGGCGATGCCGGCGCGCCAGCGCACGGACGGCTGCCAGGCGGTGCGCACCGCCATCCCGAGCAGGATCGCGATGACAAGCGCTTCGACATAAGGATGCGCGAACAGGCGCTCTTCGAGCAACTGCACGCCGAGCGAGATCAGGGTGACAGCGCCGCACAGAGCGATACCGGGAATCAAGGCAAGGCCACGGCCGAATGCACCGGTCGCCTGCTTTGCGCCCTCCGAGCCAGTCGCTTGTTGCGGCACATCGCCTCCTTTCCGGAGCAGAATTTATGCGACGCCGCGCGCAAGATCGCTAATATATTTTCGGATTGCTCCGATAGAGAGAAGTTATGTCCCTCAACCTGCATCTGCTCCGCCTGTTCTCGGCCGTGGTCAGGACCGGGAGCTTCTCCCGTGCCGCCGAACTCCTGCACATCAGCCAGCCGGCAATCTCCAAGGGCGTGCGGGATTTCGAGCTGCAGGTCGGCTGCCGCCTGCTCGACCGTACGCCCAAGGGGGTGCGCCCGACCCGCGAAGGTCTGGCGCTGGCGCGGCACGCGGAGGCGCTGTTTGCGGCCGAGCGCGCCGCGGAAGACGAGCTGTTGTCGCTACGCAACCTCGACAGCGGCTCGCTGCGGGTCGGTGCGAGCACGACGATCGCGACCTACATGATCCCGGAATATCTTGGCGTTTTTCACCGCGCCTATCCCGGCATCGACCTGCATTTGGTCAGTGCCAACACCCGCGACATCGCCGACCTCATGGTGGCACACGAGATCGAGATCGCGTTGGTGGAAGGGCCGGTCGACGACGATGGTCTGATCAGCGAGGCCTGGCGCACCGACGAGATGGGGCTGATCGCGGGCCCGGACCACCGTTTCGCGACCGCGGCAGGTCCGATTGATTGCGATCTGCTGGAAGACGAGATTCTGATCGTGCGCGAGCCCGGCTCCGGCACGCGCGAGGTGGTCGCGCATGCGCTCGCGACGCAGCGCGTGGAGCCTAAGCGGACGCTCGAGATCGGCAGCACGGAGGCGATCAAGCAGGCGGTGGCTGCCGGCGTCGGCGTTGCCATTGTCTCGTTGGCGACGATCGCCGATCAGATCAAGCTCGGGCGGTTCAAGGTGATCGCGATCAAGGGGGTGCAAATCGAGCGCACGCTTTGGCAATTGAAGGCGCCGGGCCGGCTTGAGGCCCCTGCAGCGATCGCGTTCGAACGGATCATTCGCGCAGCGACCGCGGAGCGGCCCAAGCACAGCGTAGGCCGGCAAAATCCTAAAGCGAGGCGAGCAAACCCTGCGCCCACGCCACGGCGCGCTCGAAGCTGAGATCGCCCGGTTCGAAATAAACCGCGCGCGCCAGCACGATCAACCCGACCAGCCCCCAGAACAGGCATATGCCGGCTGACTTTAGCCATTTGGACGCGCGGACCGGCGTGACCGAAGGATCGACCGCCGGGACCGGCTCTCCAAAGGGATCGAATGCGGGCTGGCTCATGGTGGCTTCCGTAGACATCGCGCCTAATGTCGCGAATAGCCGCGCGGAAGCAATGGTCGCGGAATGCCTTTTGCAGCGGCGGCGTGGAAGGGCATTTTCCGCAGTCGCCCTGGGACAGGGCTTTTCTTCTGTTGGCCGGAAGCGTGGCCCGTTTCGCCTTGTGTGGTCTCTTCATAGACAGATCGGACGCGGACGGTTCATGTTGCCGCGATCTCGGCCGCGCGCAGGGCAGAAAGCGCCTTGGCGAGGTCGGCGATCAGATCGTCGGGATCCTCGAGCCCGATATGCAGGCGGACGAGCGTGCCGGAGAGTGGAAAAGGTCGGGCCGTGCGTGTGAAGCGCGCCGGCAAGGCGAGGCTTTCATAGCCGCCCCAGCTCGCGCCGATGCCGAACAGCTCCAGAGTATCAATGAAGGCCGTGAGCGCGGCTTGAGAAGATGCCGCAAGCTCCACCCCAAAAAGTGCGGACGAGCCGGTAAAGTCGCGCGACCAGAGCGCGTGTCCGGAATCATCAGGCAGGCCGGGATGCAGCACGCGCCGCACGTCCGGCTGAGTCTGCAGCCAGCGCGCCACCGTGAGCGCGCTTTGCATCTGGTGACGCATCCGCACACCTAGCGTGCGCATGCCGCGCAGCACGAGATAGCAGTCGTCAGGGCTGGTGGAGAAACCGACGTCCGCGACGATGTCGCGCACCGGCCGCCACCATTGTTCGGTCGTGGCGATCGTGCCCATCATCACGTCCGAATGGCCGCAGAGATACTTGGTCGCCGCCTGGATCGAGATGTCAACACCATGGGCGAGGGCATCGAAGAACAACGGACTCGCCCAGGTGTTGTCGAGCAGAACGGGGATCGAACGCGCCTGCGCGACCTTCGCGATGGCCGGCACGTCCTGCACCTCGAAGGTGAGGGAGCCGGGACTCTCGCAGAATATCGCGCGTGTATTGTCGCGGATGAGGCCGGCTATGCCGGCGCCGATCAAGGGATCATAGTAAGTGGTCTCGACCCCATTGCGGCTCAGCAGCCCGTCGCAATAAACGCGCGTGGGTCCGTAGACTGTGTCGACCATGAGCAGGTGATCGCCGGCCTTCACGACGGCGGTAAGTGCGGCCGTGATGGCGGCAAGGCCGGACGGCAGCACGATGGCGCGATGACAGCCCTCCAGCCTGGTGAGTGCCTGCTCAAGCGCGAACAGTGTGTCGGTGCCGTGGATCCCGTAGCGAAGGGCGCCGAACCGGTCGCCGCGCGTCGCATCGTAGGCGGCAAGATCCTTGAACAGAATGGTGGAGGCGCGCGAGACCGGCGGATTCACGGGACCGGTTGCGGCACGGCCGCCGTGGACGAGAAGCGTGTCTTTCTTCATGGCGCAAACCTCAGGGATGAAGCGGAACAATGCGGCGGGTGCAACCGGGATATTGAATATCTGCCAGGAACGCTAATGAATTGGCAGAAGCCTTGGGAGCGCTCAATGGCGATCTGTGAGTGCTTTCTCGCGCAATTTCGCCGCAGGGTAGCGGATTTCGTTGCATGGTTACGTGGCCAGCCGTGCCTTCACAATTTAAATGTCGTGACGAGATCCATAAGCTTGCCTAATTTGTTGACGCGTTTGTTGGCTTGGCCCTTTCGGATTGTCCATGCGTAACCTCGACCTCGACCTGCTGCGCACCTTCATCGCCATCGCCGATGCCGAGACCTTTGCGGCTGCCGCTCATCGGGTGCATCGGACGCAGTCTGCGGTCAGTCAGCAGATGCAGCGTCTGGAGAGCCATGTCGGCAAATTGCTGATGGTCAAGCATGGGCGCACCAAGCGGCTTACCGACGATGGCATGAAACTGCTCGACTATGCGCGCCGCATCATCGCGCTCAACGACGAAGCCAACGCGTCGCTCGCCAGCAGACCGGGGCAGACCGTCGTCGTGCGGCTCGGAGCCAGCAATGATATGGCGGACAACATCCTGCCGATCATGCTTGGGCGGATTGCCAAGAGCCATCCCAACGTTCTGCTGGAGATCCGGACTGGTCGGAGCCCCTTTCTCATGGAGGAACTGAACAAGGGCGAACTCGATCTTGCGATTACAACGAGACTGATTCCCAACCTGCCGCGCATCGCGCTACGCAGTTCGCCCACCGTGTGGTTGTGCGCGGCTGACTACCAGTTCGAACGCAAGAAGCAGTTGCCGCTGATTCTTTCCAACGAACCGAGCCTGTTTCGCGCCCTGGCCATTGATGCGCTGGACCGGGCCCACCTTGGCTGGCGCATCACCTATCTCAGTCTCAATCTCCTGGCTATTCGCGCGGCGGTAAGAGCCGGCTTGGGGATTACGGCCCGCAACATTGAAATGCTGACGCCCGATCTCCGCGTGCTAGGCGACGCCGAGGGGCTGCCGCGTTTGCCAGATGTTACCTTCCATCTCTATATGCGCGATGAGAGTGTGGGTGAGGCCGCGCAGCAGGTATTCGAGACGTTCCGCGGCATGGCTTTCTGAGGGGCGCATTGAAGCGTTTCGAGAAGCCACCTGTCTCCAGTTGAGCCTGTCCATGAAGCGAGCAAACCTAAGAAGTTCAGGGTTCATCAGTAAGGAACGCTAATTGATCGCTCGAGATTCCAATGCGGGAGCCAAAAAAAGCGTCGATTTCGCGCGAAATACCGCTGCATGGCGAGAGCCTGACAAAATACATTAGGAGTTTTGATGCTACCGGCTGACAGAATTAAATTGTTGGGCAGTTCCTGGTGACGTAGTTCTGCAGTCGGATCCTGCTCTCACTCGTCGAGGAGACTCATGGATATTGAGGAGACCCGCCGCGACACGGTTCGTTCGACGATCGAGCGCGTCAGGGCCACAGTTGCAAAAGCACCCTTGGAGCGCGCCGCGCTTACCGAAGTCCTCACTGAATTGCGCGGCCTTGCGGCTCTCGCCGAACTCTGGTCGCCCGACACTTTTCCGGTGCCAGATGCGGAGACGCGCCAGGCCCGCTATTTGATCCAGGAAGATCCCGATCGCAGCTTCGCGCTCTATTTGAATGTCATGCTGCCGGGACGCCGCATCCCGCCTCACAACCATACGACCTGGGCCTGCGTGGCAGGGATCGAGGGAGAGGAGCACAATTTCATATACCGTCGCCTCGACGATGGAACGAAGCCCGGACATGCGGAGCTCGAGCTGTCCGATCTCGTTGTCGTGGGGCCGGGCAGTGGGATTGCATTGATGCCCGACGACATTCATTCGGTGGAGATCCGGGGCGAAACGCCAATTCGCCATCTGCACATGTATGGTCGCGCGCTCGAGACGCTGACCGAACGCTCGACCTTTGATCTTGATGCCAAGACGGCGAAGCCCATGACCATCGGCGTTCAGACCCGGCTCTGACACTGGAATTTCGAACAGATGAACGACTTATCGATTGCCGCCACCACGGCGGCGGCGCGTATCGGCGCGCGTGAACTCAAGCGCTGGCTCCACGACGGCGCCGAGATCGCGCTGCTCGATGTGCGCGAGCATGGCCAGTATGGCGAAGCGCACATTTTCCTTTGCGTGTCCGTACCCTACAGCCGGCTCGAGAGCGACATCCAGCGCCTGGTGCCGCGGATAGGCACGCGCATCGTCGTCTATGACGACGGATCTGAAGGTGTCACCCCCAGATTGGCCGAGCGAGCTGCCGTCCGCCTGGCTGCTCTCGGTTACGAGCACGTGTTCGTGCTCGACGGCGGCGCGCCCGCGTGGCGCGAGGCCGGGTTTCAGCTGTTCGCCGGCGTGAATGTGCGCAGCAAGGCTTTCGGCGAACAAACAGAGCTGTCATTTCATACGCCGCGCATCGGCGCGCGCGAGCTGTTCAACCGCCTCGCGCGCGGCGATGACTTGGTGGTGCTCGACGGTCGCCCGCTCGATGAGTACCGCAAGATGAGCATTCCGACGGCGGTGTGCTGCCCCAATGGCGAACTCGCCCTGCGGGCGCATTTGCTGGCGCCAGATCCCTCGACCACCATTGTCGTCAACTGTGCCGGACGCACGCGCAGCATCATCGGCGCGCAGACCTTGATCGATCTGGGTTTTCCCAACCCGGTGCTCGCGCTCGAGAATGGCACCCAGGGATGGTTCCTGGAAGACCTGCCGCTCGCTCATGGCGCCGGCCGCCTCTATCCGCCGTCGCCAGCCGAGCAGGGGTTGCCGGAATTGCGCCGGCGCGCCCTCGACTTTGCTTCGCGATGGCAGGTGCCGTTTGTGCATGCCAACACGGTGGAAGCCTGGCTCACTGATTTCGAGCGCACGACCTATTTGTGCGACGTGCGCACGCCGGAAGAGTTCGCTACCGGAAGTCTGCCGCGAGCCCAGAGCACCCCGGGCGGCCAGCTCATCCAGGCGACCGACCAATTCATCGGGACTTGCGGTGCGCGCGTGGTGGTGTTCGACAGTGAAGGCGTGCGTGCGCCGGTGATCGCGGCCCGCTTGCGGCAGATGGGCTGGGATGCGCAGGTGCTCGTCGAAGGCACAGCGGCGCACCTGTCTCCTTTCCGCGAAAAGCCGCTGCCGTTGCCGCTGCTCCGTACCGTTCCAGCCGACGCGCTCGCCGGCATGGACGGGATGCTGTTGCTCGATCTGCGTTCGAGCTCGGCCTACCGGGAGGGGCACCTGAAGCGGGCCATTTGGACGATCCGCCCACTGCTGGCGAGCATGGCACTGCCGCGCAGCACGCGCGTGGTGCTCATAGCCGACACAGCCGAGACGGCGCGGCTTGCGGCTCTGGATCTTGCCGATCGCGGCGTGCACGATCCACTGCTGCACATCGCTGACGCGAAGGCTTGGGCGGCCGCCGGTCTTGCGGTGGAAGCAACGCCGGATCTCCCGGCCGATTCAAACTGCATCGATTTCCTGTTCTTCGTGCATGACCGGCACCAGGGCAACAAGGAGGCGGCGCGGCAATATTTGTTGTGGGAGACGAACCTCCTGTCTCAGATCGATGCAGAGGAACGCGGGGCTTTTCGCATATGAAATCACGGCTCGGTTTGCGCGGGCTCCCTGAGCACCAGAGAGGGACGGCAGCTTGGAAGGCGGCCGAGAACGGTACCTTGTCCAAGTGAAACGCGGTCCTAGCGCGCCCATTTCAGGAAGTCGCAAACTCTATACCGGAGGTTTCTCATGATCAGATGGTGCCGCAGTCATCCTCGCCTCGCGCTTCAAGCCTTGTCCGGAGTTCTGTTGGGGCTATGCATCGCTTCCAGCCATGCTCGCGCGGACGCACTGGGAGACATCAAGCAGCGCGGCAAGCTCATCTGCGGCACTCAGAGCTCAAGCGTGCCTTATGCCTATCAGGACGCCCAGACCCGCGCGTTCGTCGGCTATGACGTGGATATCTGCGCAGCCATCGCGAAAGGCCTTGGCGTGCCCCTCGAGCACAAGCCTCTGTCCACTGAGGCTCGCATTCCGGAGCTCAAGACGGGTCGCGTGGACATGGTGGCAGGATCCATGGCGTATCTGCCGGAGCGGGCTGAGCAGGTGGATTTCAGCCTGCAATATCTCCAGGGCGCCATTCGTGTGTTGGTCAAGGAGAAGTCCGGCATCAAAACCCTCGCCGGTCTCGAGGGACACAAGATCTGCGCATCGAAGGGCTCCAGCTCCGCTGCCATTGCCTCGCGCGTGCTGAAAAACTCGAAGGTCCTGATGCTCCAGGATGTTGCCTCGTGCTATCTCGGGCTGCAGGACGACAAGGCGGATGGCTTCACCGCCGGAGAGCTCGTGCTGAAGCGCTTTGAGGTGGAATCCCAGACCAGCGGCGACCGCACGGTGGTGCTCGAAGAGCCAACCTTTGTCGAACGCATGGGCGTTGTGGTGAACAAGGGAAATCCCGAGCTGCTTGCTGCCATCAACAATGTGCTGCTCGATCTCGACAGGAGCGGCGGACTCAACGCCATCTACGACAAGTGGTTGGGCTCGAGTTCCGTCTACAAGCTGACACGCACCTTCAAGGTGGAGCCTGTCAACCTGCAATGAGCGTCGGAGGGGCGCGCGGTGGAGTTTCAGCTTTCATTTCTGGCGAGCGGCGATGTGCCTTCGCTGCTATTGAGTGGCCTCATGACGACGCTCCGCCTGTTTTGCGGCGCGTGGATCCTGGGCTTTGTCGTGGCGCTGGCTCTGGTCGCGCTGCGGACCATCCCCCTTGCACCGGTTACGATGCTGGTAGCGGCCTTCGTCGCCTATCACCGCAACGTGCCGACCGTGGTCCAGATCATGGTGTGGTACTTCGGCATGCCCGCCGTGCTTCCCGAGCCGGTCCGGCTTTGGGTCAATCACTCCGACACCGAATTCCTTTTTGCGCTGGTGGCGCTCGGCCTGAACGTCAGTGCCTATATGAGCGAGGACATCCGGTCAGGTCTCCGCGCGATCCCCCATACCCAGCTTGAAGCAGCTCGCTCCATCGGGCTCGGCGCGTTTGCCGCATTGCGCTATGTCACGCTGCCGCAGGCGATACGGATCAGCCTGCCGCCACTCATCAATCGCTCGCTGATCCTGTTCAAGGATACGAGTCTTGCGATGGCGATCGGCGTCGCCGAACTCACCTATCAGGTCAAGGCGATCGAGAACCTGACGTTTCGATCGTTCGAGGTGTTTACCGCCTCAACGCTGCTCTATCTCGCGGGCTCGCTCACTCTCATGGGAATCGGCGCCTGGTTTGCCAGCCACTACCCGCCGCCATACCGGGGCTGAGCATGTTGGACATCCTGCACCGCTACTGGACCCTGTTCCTGGTCGGCTCTTGGCCGAACGGGCCGCTCGGCGGATTCGCAGCCACGCTGATCCTGGCCGGCAGCGGCATCCTGAGCTCGTTTCCGCTGGCCATCGGTCTTGGCATGGCGCGGGTCAGTCCACTCGGCTGGTTTCGCTGGCCAGCCACCGTGTGGGTCTACACCTTTCGCGGCATCCCGCTGATCATGATTATCTTCTGGGCCTATTTTGTGATGCCAGTGATGACGGGGTACAAGGTGCCGCCCTTTGCCACCGCCCTGTGCGCAATCGTCGTTTATGAATCGGCATTTCTGGCGGAAATCGTCCGTGCCGGACTGCACGGGTTGCCGCCGGGGCAGATCGAGGCGGCCCGTTCCATCGGCCTCTCATACGGTCAGGCCATGCGTCACGTGATCCTGCCCCAGGCGCTGGTGAACATGATCCCGTCTCTGGTCAATCAGTTCGTTTCCACCATCAAGGCGACATCCATCGTCTACATCATCGGCGTGGAGGAGGTGACCTTCGCGGCACTGCAGGTCAACAGCGTGGAAATGACGAGGGCGCTGCAAACCTTCCTGGTACTTGCCGGCTATTACTTCGTGGCCTGCGCCTCGCTGACATATGTGGCGCGTCGGATTGAAATGCACATTGCTCAACGTCGGATGCAACCAGCCGGGCAAAAGACGCTCGTGGCGGGCGTGGTGGAGAGTGCCGGATGATCGAGTTCGTCGCGGTCGAGAAGTGGTATGGCAGCTATCGTGCCTTGCAGGCAGTCAGCGGGCGCGTGCAGCCTGGTGAGGTGGTCGTGGTCTGCGGCCCCTCGGGTTCGGGCAAGTCCACGTTGATCCGCACGATCAATCGCCTGGAGCCGATCCAGGGAGGCACCATCCGGGTCCAGGGACACGACATCCACGCGCCACAGCGTGACATCAACGAACTCAGGGCAGGGATCGGCTTCGTCTTCCAGCAGTTCAACCTGTTTCCGCATTTGTCGGCGCGCGAGAACGTCATGCTGTCACCGACAAAGGTCGCCGGCATGTCTCGCAAGGACGCCGCCGAGCTTGCCGACGCACTGCTCACGAAGGTCGGTCTCGCTCACAAGATCAATGCCATGCCGGCCAACCTCTCAGGCGGTCAGCAGCAGCGCGTTGCCATTGCCCGTGCATTGGCTCAACGCCCGCCTCTGATCTTGTTTGACGAGCCCACCAGCGCGCTCGATCCGGAGATGGTTGGCGAAGTGCTTGCGGTGATGAAGCAGCTCGCCAGCGAGGGGATGACGATGATGGTCGTGACCCACGAAATGGGTTTTGCCCGCGAGGTTGCCGATCGGATCTGGTTCATGGATGCCGGCCAGATTCTCGAAGATGCTGCGCCGGAGGCGTTCTTCACGGTGCCTCGGCACCCCCGTGCGCGGAAATTTCTGGCGGATATCTTGCTGCCAAGAAGTGGCGCGCCACCTTTGTCGGCGGGCAGCTAAACGAATACCAGCGGTTGGGCGACGCCGCCATCACGGTGGTCGGCGATTTCACGCCCCATCGACGAGCCCTTTGCCGACGTCGCGGGCTGCACCCAACTGTCCGGTCAGCCTGCCGAAATTCTGATGGTAATCCGCCAGCGCATGCGGGCACAGCTTGGACTTCCGATCTCGGTCGGCGTCGCGCGCACCAAGCATCTGGCAAAAAAGTGGCTCGTATGTGGCCAAGCCCGACGGGTTGATGGTCGATCCCGGATCGGCGAGATGGCCGAGGCCTGGAGCGCCACTGGCCCGGCGGCGAGTGGAGCGCCCGCGGCGGCGCTCACGGGTATCCGCGTCCTGGATCTCTCCGGATCGGCTGGACAATACTGCGGTAAGCAATTCGCTCGCGGACCTTGGGGCTGATGTCATCCTCATTGAGCCGGTAGGAGGATCACCGGTGCGGCGCGACGGTCCTTTCCTCGATGACCGCGCGCACGTCGAGTGCAGCCTCCAGTTTGCATATTTCAATGCAGGCAAACGCGGCGCGGCAATCGACCTTGACCGGCCGGAAGGCCAGCACATCGTGGGGCAATTGGCAAAGGATGCAGACCTCATTATCGAAAATGAGAAACCCGGCCTCATGGAGACGCGAGGGCTCAGCTTCGCGTCTCTAGTCGCATCGACCCCGAAACTTGCCATGACGAGCGTCACGCCCTTTGGTCAGACCGGTCCTTACGCGGCCTATGAAGTTGCAACGGCAGGGGCGACAAGCGATCGCAATACCGGTTGCTGATCCAATCCGCAGCCGGTTGAGCCAGGCACGCCCCGCGACGGACCTGCCCGGTCGTCAGTGGTATCCTTCGCTAATGCCGTACTCCCGATAGATCGTCAGGGGATCGAGATTGGGGGAAAGCCTGCATTTGGCCTGGGCAAGGTGCAGACTGACGGCCGCGGCGTCGCGACCGTTGGAGAGAAGCTTCCTGATGTCATCCATATGGGCTCGCGGCTGGTGCTGGAGAGGCAGCTGTTCCAGCGCCACCAAGGCCGTTGCCAGCGCTTCGGTGACGACCCATTCGTCGTGGCCCGTGATTCCCTTTTTCGGCATCGGCTCACCCCACGTCTAGTGCCCGTGGCGGTATTCTAGCTCGATTGCGCAGGAACTACCATTGAGCCTTTGCGCAGGTCGCGGCCAAGAATCCGCTTCACCTTGATACCCGCCAACGCCGCGACAATCGCCCACGTCGCGGTGGTCGTGCAAAGATGCTGCACTCGGTGGGCGGGCCAGACGTGATTCGCGGCCGATTGTGGCCAAAGCGTGCCATTGCCAAGGGCGTCGGTGGAGGCCGACCAGGTTGCCCATGTCGCCTTTGCCGTTTCAGCCGCGCACTTTCCCGCCGGCACCCTGCGAGGAAAGCGCGCGGCCACCGGCACATTGGGCGGAAATGGTACCATCGCCGAGTGGCGCGGGATTGCGGAACCTCGCGGCTGCGGAATTCCGCTGGTTACTTTTACTTTGCCAAGTCGACACACACCTAGCGTAAATCCTTTGCTGCCATTAGAGGGGTCGATTCGCCCGGGGCACTAGAATGAGAATCCTCAGCTTCATCTATCGCTTCATCTCAAACTTCGCGTTTCTGGCGATGGCGTATCTCAGTCTCAACTTCATCGAGAAGTATCCCAACCGCGCGGTGCTTGCGATGGTAATATTGGCCTATGCCGCCATGCGGGCAGTCTCGGGCCTGCGTTCGTTCTATTTCTATAGCCGGATCGAGCGGCTTGAAGTCGAGATGCGCCGGCTCTTGTCGATGATTGGAGATGCAATCGGTGGCTTGGCAACGCGCAAGCAGATGGTCGGCGAAGTGACCACGCTCCGCCGCGATGCTGAGATCAAATCCTACATCGACCTGTTCTTCCTGGCGGCCGTCGTGCTTGTCTGTGTCGCCAAGATCGTGACCGATTGAACTGACAGGTCACGGCAACAGTCGCTTGGCAAGTTCCTCGAACAGGATCCGATTGCCGTTGACCGAGAAATGGTCGTCGCCGAGGATGTAGAGGCGTTCGTACCAATCCTTGTCGCGGTCGGCGATGGCGAAAAACGCCGGAAACAGGTCGATGAACGCCTTGCAGCGGTTCGGACAGAAATCCCGCCACAGCCGGACCTGACGGCTGTCGCGGTCGTTCTGCGCGATCTGCTGCGCCCAGGGATAGACGACGATGGTCAGCGGAATGCCGCGGCTTGCCAGAAGGTCCGACAGCTTGCCCATGTTTTGAAGCGACCTTTCGATTCCGCCGTCGAGCCCAAGCGGGCGTAATCTGGCGAGATCCGGGTTGGGAAGTGCCCAGCCAATTCGGTCATGGTCGTGCTCGATCGCGCGCCGGCGGTTGCCGAGCATGGCCTGGACCCAGCGCTTGAGCACGATGCGGACCCGGTTCGTGACCGCGAAATGGTCGATGAAAAAATCCGGCTTCAGCGGCGAAGCCGGCGGGTAAGAGCCCGGCGGAAACGTGCAAAACTTCCGGTATTTCGGATCGTCGTCGATGCAGAAATACGAGGTGGCTTCATCCTCCACGTCGGAGCTGTCCGAGAGCAGCACGACTTCGTCGAATTGCAGGCCCTGGTCGAGCAGATACTTGACCTTCCTGTAATAGATGCTCGGCGAATAGGATGCGACGCCGCCATCGAGGAACTCGACCTTCTGCACGCGCTCCTGTCCGGCGCGGTTGAGCAGGCCGACGAAGGAGTTCTCGTAAGGGATGCCGATGGCTTCGGTGAAGGAATCGCCCATCAGGAGAATACGTCGCGAGGAGGATTTCAGCGGCACCTCCCGGACCGTGCCGTCCTTGAAGCCGAGACTGTTCGTGATCAGCCGGTAGCGGGCTTCGCCCCAGACGTCATAGCCGTCGAAATTGGGGACGAGACCGTGATCGAAGACGGGATCTGCGATGCGCGCGATGCGCTCGCGCTCCTGCCCCCGGGTGAAGGCAGAATAGAGATAGTCGAAGCCGAGAAACAGCAGCAGGCAATACAGAAAGAGCAGCGAATTCACCAGGACGCGCTTCGGCGCGAATTGGGCCTTGATCCAGGTGGAGAGGGAGAGCGAACGCGTGCTGTCGGTCATCGGTTGGTTTCGGTCCTCGATTTCAACAGGCCCTCTATGCGATCCCGCCCCTCGCTGCAACCGGGCCGAAATGAGGCTCAAAAAAACCGCGACCTCCGGGCTCGCACCTGATAAAGGAACCCTTGAATATCCGAGGAGATTGGTCGATAGCCGTGATCAAGCAGTCAACCCACGAGAGCTTTGCGCGGGACGAGCCGGTTGTGCCCGGGTCGGACCGGACATTCGGGCTGGTGATGGCGGCCGCGCTCGCGGTGGTGAGCCTTGCCAACGGCTGGCATCTCGGCCGTATGTGGCCGTGGACCTCGGTCGCCGCGGCGCTTTTTGGTCTAGCGGCGTGGCTCCGTCCGTCGTCGCTTCATCCGTTCAACCGCGCATGGATGAAGCTCGGCCTGCTCTTGCACAGGATCGTCAATCCCGTCGTCATGGGCCTGTTGTTCTTCGGCACGATCCTCCCGACCGGCCTGGTGATGCGGCTGCGGGGCAGGGACCTGTTGCGGCTGAAACGCGAACCCGACGCGGAGAGCTATTGGATTTCGCGCGCGCCGGGGCCGCGACCTGAAACCATGAGAGACCAGTTCTGATGACCGATTTCCTTGGCGAGTTGTGGCGCTTCATGCGCGTGCGCAAGAAGTTCTGGCTGCTGCCGATCCTGATCATGATGGTCGTGTTCGGCGGGCTCGTCGTTCTGACCAAGGGAACGGTGTTCGCACCCTTCATCTACACGCTGTTTTGAAAATTATGCGCATTCTCGGGATCTCCGCCTTCTATCACGACAGCGCCGCTGCGATTGTCGAGAATGGTCGCATCGTTGCGGCCGCCCAGGAGGAGCGCTTTACGCGGAAGAAGCACGATGCCTCGTTTCCACGCCACGCAATAGGTTATTGCCTGGAGGCGGCGGGTACCAAGCTTTCCGACATCGATCATGTGGCGTTCTATGACAAGCCGTTCCTGAAATTCGAGCGGCTGCTCGAGACCTACATCGCACTGGCGCCGCGCGGCTTCCGTTCGTTTCAGATGGCGCTTCCGCTATGGCTGAAGGAAAAGCTGTTCCAGAAGAGCCTGCTGCGGAAGAAGCTTCTGGAGTTCGACGAGGGGTTCGCCTCCGAGCGCCTGCTGTTCACCGAGCATCATCTCAGCCATGCGGCATCGGCATTCTACCCGTCGCCCTTCGAGAAGGCCGTGGTTCTGACCATGGACGGCGTCGGTGAATGGGCGACCACCTCGGCTGCCATCGGTCAGGGCAACGAGCTGGAAATTTTCCAGGAGATTCACTTTCCCCATTCGCTCGGTCTGCTCTATTCGGCCGCCACCTACTACACCGGCTTCAAGGTCAACTCGGGCGAGTACAAGGTGATGGGGCTCGCGCCCTACGGCCAGCCGAAGTACGCGCAGCTCATCCTCGATCGCGTCATCGACCTGAAACCGGACGGATCATTCCGGCTCGACATGTCCTATTTCGATTATTGCACCGGCCTCACCATGACCAATGACCGGTTCGCCGCACTGTTCGGCCAACCGGTGCGTTCGCCCGATCAGCTGCTGACGCCGTTCCACATGGACGTCGCGGCCTCCATCCAGGCCGTGCTGGAGGAGATCGTGCTGCGGCTGACGCGCGGCCTCGCCAGCCGGAGCGGGGCGCGCAACCTCTGCCTCGCCGGCGGCGTGGCGTTGAATTGCGTTGCCAACGGCAAGGTGCTGCGGGACGGGAAATTCGACAAGATCTGGATTCAACCGGCTGCTGGAGATGCGGGCGGCGCGGTCGGCGCCGCGCTCGCCGCATTCCACCAGTTCAAGGGGGGAAAGCGGGTCGTGGCCGCCGCGGACGGCATGTCTGGCGCCTTTCTTGGGCCGGAATTTACCCAAGCCGATATCGAGAAGAGGCTCGCCGCATCCGGTGCCCGCTTCGAGGTGCTGAGTGACGATCGGATGATCGAGACCACTGCGAAGGCACTCGCCGATCAGTTCGCGGTCGCCTGGTTTCAGGGGCGCATGGAGTTTGGCCCGCGCTCTCTCGGCGCGCGCTCGATCCTGGGCGATCCGCGTTCGCCCTCGATGCAGAAGAACCTCAATCTGAAGGTGAAGTACCGCGAGAGTTTCCGCCCCTTCGCGCCTGCAGTGCTGCGCGAGGACGTGGCCGAATGGTTCGAGCTCGACGCCGACAGTCCTTATATGCTGATCGTCGCCGATGTGAGGGGTGACAAGCGGCGGGTCATGAGTGCAGAGGAAGAGGCGCTGTTCGGCATTGACAAGCTCAACGTCGCGCGGTCGGACATTCCGGCGGTCACCCATGTCGACTATTCCGCTCGTATCCAGACCGTCAGTGCGGACACCAATCCGCGCTTTCACCGGCTGCTCGGGCAGTTCAAGGCATTGACGGGATGTCCGGTGCTGGTCAACACCAGCTTCAATGTGCGGGGTGAGCCGATCGTCTGCACGCCGGAGGATGCGTTCCGTTGCTTCATGGGCAACGAACTGGATGTTCTCGTTGTCGGCAATTGCGTGCTGCTGAAATCCGAGCAGGACCCCGCCCTGAGGCAGGACTACAGCTCCGCCTTCGAACTGGATTAGTGCGTTTTTGCGCGATGCGGATATCGGTTCGCTGTGGCAGGGCCTGGACAAAAAATCGCGAAAACAACCCCATGCAAAGTAGAGTGGACCCCGGCTCGCAGCACTCTTGCTGCGCTGCGTCCTCGATCGCAGCTATATCGACCTGGAAACCCCGATCGGCCAAGCTCTAGAGCGGGATGAGACTAGATCGAATTGGTCGCTACGATGGAAGTGCGCTCCCTCTCCCGCTTGCGGGGGAGGGCTGGGGTGGGGGTGCTTTCCGTTAAACGCACTGGTCGACAGGATAGACCTTCCCCCACCGGCGCGCTCTACCGAGCGCCATAGCCGAAGCTCAGCTTCGGCGTTCTATTTATTTAGGACGACCGCCAACGTCGGCCCTTGCTCCCCCGCAAGCGGGAGAGGTGCAGCGAACCTGTTGAAAGGCCGATCCAACCAAGAGTCATCACGCTCTAGCTAGCGCTTTTTCAAGCTGGCCAATTTGATCGAAGGTCTCTCCATCGCGCCGGGAGAAACCTCCCGATCGGAAACGCCTTTGTCGAACCCGGCATGCGCCGCCTGGTGAGACCCTCGCCCGGCATGGCGTCTGCGGGACGTCCGCGCGGTCCTGGCCGCGTGGGTTGCCCGAGACGAGTGGGTGATGGACGACGTCGTCTCCGGCGCGCCGTGCTCTGTCTGAGCGAGGCGGCGCAGGTCCAGAGGCTCGGTGGGCGCGTGGGCCTTTTCCGCAATCTGGAACAGGCTTGCCTCCGGCACCGGCAGGGCAGGGGCAGTATTCTGCAGCGACAACTCAATCTGGCGGGGCCACGGCGCCTCGCGCGGCGTCGGCACGCCATGAGCACGCCGCTGCTCTCGACCGGTGGCCTCTGCGAACGGCGCGAGATCTTGGTCGCGCGCAACATAATCCGCCAGCATCGAGTCGGGCTGGGTGACGGCCCCCGCCAAGTCGAGATCGGGAACTTTCGGCCAGCGCGCGATCGGCACATCTTCCAGGATCGGGTGCACTTGCCAATCCTGCGGCTCCGTCGGGGTTGCCGGTCGCTCGGCCGTCGCTGGCACGACCTGAACGATCTGGTAGCCGCGCACCTTCAACTCGTGCAGAATCTTCGGCAGCGCCGTGACCGTACGCTCGTGAATGTCGTGGAGCAGAAGAATGCCTTTGCCTCTGGCCTCGAGCCGCTTGATCGCGAGGTCATAGACCTTGGTCGGGGAAACATGTCGCCAGTCGTCGGCCAGGAAATCGGCGCTCCACACCTGCAATCCCTGCGAGGCTGCATACTCCTCGACGCCGGCGCCGCGCAACAGGCCCGGGACCCGGAAGAACGGCGATAAGGACGAGGCGTCGCCAAGCGCCGCCAAAGTCGATGCGATGCCCTGATCGACCTCCTTCTTGGCTTGCTCGATCGACATCTTGTAGAACGTCAGCGGATGATTTTGGCTATGAGTGCCGATTGTGTGACCGGCGGCGGCGAGCTTGCGCACGCCTTCCGGATTGGCTTGGGCCTGGCCGCCGATGGTGAAGAAGGTCGCCTTCACGCATTGGTCGGCCAGAATTTCCAGTACCTGGTTGCTGTAGCGCGGCAGCGGGCCATCATCAAAGGTCAGCACCACCTCGTGATCGTGGAGCGGCAGGCTCTCCGGATATTGCATTGCGCCGATTCGTGGATGCTCGCGGGGATCGACGACGAGGGTGCGGGAGGTCCCGATTGCGTCGGGATGACCTGGGCACTCGGCGGCTGCCGCCGCGCCTGGCGCGGCGAAACAAGCGAGCAGTCCCAAGCCTGATGCGATCCATGATCCAACCCGAACGCCACGCTTACCGATCATGATCACCGTCGCATTTCCAGTCTATCCCGCAACCGCAACCGGCGGTTGCTTCCTTGACCTATTCCTTGGCGCTCGTTCCGGGATTTGCCGTCACGTTCGCCAACTTCCGAGAAACCCTACTCAATACTGATTGCGCCATGAATGCAGCCTTAACAAGCCGGGTTCCACAGATGTTTCAGGGAGCCTCACCGACATCGGCGGCCGCCGCGCGAGGAACGAGGTGCACCACCCGATAGTCGTTGTCGCGAAGATAACGCAAAAAAGCCGGCAACATTGTTGCAGTCCTTGCCTTGGGATCATGCAACAGAATGATGCCCTTACGGGCAATTTTAAGTCGGTCGATCAGGAGTTTCAGCTCTTGCTGTGGCGTCATCGAGGTCCAGTCGCTGGCCCATAGATCGGCGCCGAACACGGCGATCCCGCGCGCTTGCAGGAGGTCGAGTATCGCGGGGGTCGATTCGAAGCCGGGGAAACGGAAGAACGGCGTGGAGGGGGTTGTGGTCGAGACTCCGTGAAGCGCCATCTCGTCGGCGGCAATTCCGCGCTCGATTTCTTCCGTCGTCTCGCTCGGTTTGATCCGCGGCAGGCTGCGATGCAACCAGGTGTGATGCCCGATCGTATGACCCTCGGCCGCGATCCGCCGCACCAGGTCCGGATGTTCGGAAGCGGTCTTTCCGATCAGGAAAAAGGTTGCGCGGACGCATTCCTTCGCCAGCGCCGCGAGCACCTTCGGCGTGGTCGGCGGCAACGGTCCGTCGTCGAACGTCAGCACGACCTCATGATCGCGGAGCGGCAAGGTTTGCGGAAAGCTCTTCAGACCCACTCGCGGATACGTAGCCGGATCGACGGCGAGAATGCGCGAGGTGCCGAGCGTTCCCTGGCGCGGACAGTCGGACGCCTGCGCCGCCGCGATCGCGCCGAGCCAGATCGCGAGTGCAAGGCCCGGCGCATTCATCGGCGTGGCCACCGGTATTTGCTGCGGCATCTTTGTCATTGCGTGCAGGGTTGCCCATTCGCTGATGCGCGAAACGGCAGGTCAAACCAATTCGACCCCATCTGTCAAACCGGTGCGGCGGGTCTGTCAGCAGCGCGTGATCTGTCCTGTTTGTAGCTCGTGAAGTGTCGTGTTTTTGGTGCCTCGGAACAAAGGGGGCACGATGGGCACGGCATCCATTCACGAGGGTGTACGACGGATGCGGTTTTCAGATTTGCTTTGATCGGACGGAGGCGAAGGAACTGACGCAGGCGGGGCAGCGTCTGAGCTTCCGGGGATCAACCTGCGGACGTTTCAGCGTCGGGCGGAACGCTACGAGGCGGAAGAGGCAATCAGGGCGCTCGGCGGTATCACCTTTCTCATCCGATCCGAAGAGAGTTCTCCATCGTCTTGTTTTGACGTGGTTTCCTGGCACGCGCGGTCTCGTTGGAAAGATGCGGGCCTATCGTTAATCACGCCTTAACGCGCTTCAACCATGATCGTTGCTCGGGGAACGGATCATGCAGCGCTTGCGCCTCAAAGCGGACGGACGGATCGTCGAATTGCGCGACGGGCAGGAGTTTCCGCTTCAGCCGGCAGCATTCGCAACACCTGAAACCGGCAGTCTGCCGACGGTGCGCGATCTTCGCCGCCGCGCCCATCTCACGCAGCAGCAATTCGCGGCAAAGCTCGGCGTGCCTGTCGAGACGATCCGCAACTGGGAACAGGGCAAGCGCGCCCCGCGCGGGCCGGCGCGGGCGCTGCTCGCCGTGATTGCGCACGCACCGGACACCGTTTTCGACGCGTTGGCAAAGGCTTAAGCCTAAAGTCGACCTGCTTCTGAAAACCGGTTCCGCCCGGTTGGCAGCGTCTCGCCAGTGGGACATGATACGACTGTGGGGTGAGAGTATCCGAGATGCGATTCGTCGAGGCCAATGGCGCACGGATTCCTGCGATCGGGCTCGGTACCTGGGAGTTGCGCGGGCGTACTTGCGCGCGCATCGTCGAACAGGCGTTGAAACTCGGCTATCGCCACATCGACACCGCCCAAGTCTACGAGAACGAGCGCGAGGTCGGCGAAGGTTTGCGCGCATCCGGCATCAGGCGCGACGAGGTGTTCGTCACCACCAAGGTCTGGACCAACCATTTCGCGCCAAACGATCTGGAGCGCTCGGCCAAGGAGAGCCTGGTCCGCCTGCGCACCACCGAGCTCGACCTGCTGCTCCTGCACTGGCCCAATCCGCATGTGCCACTTGCGGAAACGCTGGGGGCGCTCGCCCATGCGAAGCAACTCGGTCTGACCAGGCACATCGGCGTGTCGAATTTCACCGTGGCCTTGATCGAGCAAGCGGTGGCGGCGTGTCCGGAGCCGCTGGTCTGCGACCAAGTCGAATTCCACCCCTATCTCGACCAGACCAAGGTGAGGGACGCCTGCGCCCACAACGGCATGGCCGTGGTCGCCTACAGTCCGATCGCCAAGGGCCGCATCAAGACCGACCCGATCCTGGCGGCAATCGGACAGGCGCACCAAAAGAGCCCGGCCCAGGTCTGCCTCCGCTGGCTGGTTCAGCAGAACGTCGCGGCGATCCCGCGGACCTCCAAGATCGAACGGCTGTCGGAAAACATCGATATTTTCGATTTCGAGTTGACCGACGAGGACATGCTTCAGATCGCCCAATTGCACAGCGCCGGCGGCCGGCTGACCGACTACGCCTTTGCACCGAAATGGGATTGAGGTCGTCGCGCGGCAGGCTATGCTAGCATCCAATTTCCGATCTGAAGGTCGTGGGTCTGAAGTTCCCGCGCCACTTGCGGAAATCTCGATCATGACGTTCAAATCAAAGAGCATTTCTCCGGATCATGCGCCGACGTTGATGAAACAAGATGGAACCGCGACGGTTCATACGCTCGGACATCTTGGCATCAGTGATCGCCCATGTGTCGATCCTGGCGCTCTTGATCCTGTCCACCGAAGTGCACCCGTTTCAAGCGGTGCCGAGCGAGACGATCGCCATCGATCTGGTCACGCCGGCCGAGGTTGAAAAAAAGCCGGAACCGTCCCCGACACCGCAAACACCGCCGCCCGACCTGTCCAAGTTGGCGGAACCCACGACGCAGGCGGCACCTCCCCAACCCGCGCCGCCCGCGACCGTACCCCAACAGCCCGCAACCGCGCAGAGCCAGCAACGCCAGGCGGCGCGTTCGGCGCCCCGGGAGTCCGCGGCCCAGCCCAAGCCACCACCGCCGGCCGCACCACCGACAGCCTCGTCATCGCCCGGCTACACGGCGCCCGAGCCGGATATCACGGTCAAATATCACGTCATGCTCGGCCTGCCTGAAGCTTCGCCGCCGCCTTCGCCTTCGGCGTCCCCACCGCCACCGTCCGGCGACAAGCCAGGCGACGGCGCTGACGCGAACGCTTCCACCGCGGCCGACATTGCTTCCAGCCTGATCGCCGAGTTTCGGCGTCATCTCAAGACCTGCTCGAAGTTGCCTCCGGCGATCGACCGCTCCGACGAGATCGAAATCAAGCTGCGGGTGTTCATGACGCCCGAAGGCACGCTTGCAGCTGCGCCCAATCCGGTCGGGATCAAGCACCCGTCGGAAAATGGGCCGGCGCTCCTGCAAAGCGCCATCGCGGCGCTGCAGGCGTGCCAACCCTACGCAATGTTGCCGAAGGACCGCTACGGCGAATGGAAGGTCATCGATCTCACCTTCACACCACGGGATTTCAGCGGCGGCTGATGGCGATTGGGAGAGCACAGGCTTGGCTCGACCTCGCCACGGCATTCAACTCCGGATTTCCTGCAATGTCTGATCGCGATGTCAGTTCCCCATGGCGCGCCAGGCGTTGGAGGCGAACTGGCGGCGCCAGGTCACGATGACGACCAAGGCCGTCGTGAAGAACAGGACCCAGGGACTTACGAACCACCCGAGATAACCGAGCGCGAAGAAGAACGCGCGCTGGCCGCGATTGAAATGGCGGCCGGCTGCCTCGAACAGGCGCGTGGTGCGGATCACATGCGCCTCCGCCTCCGCCGTGTCGCCCTGTTTGGCCGGCGGCATCGCGCCAAGCAGGATGGCGACGTAGTTGAACAGGCGGTATGCCCAGGCGAATTTGAAGAACGCGTAGACGAAGATCAGGATCAGCCCGATGCATTTTGTTTCCCACAGGGCCGGCGAGGGGCTGATGTCCATCGGCAATTTGCTGAGGATGGCGAGGGCGTCATTGGTCGCGCGCAACAGCGCCAATGCGCCGCCGACGGCGAGCAGGCTGGTGGAGGCAAAGAATGCCGTACCGTTCTGCAGGGACGCCATGATCTGCATGTCGACCATGCGCGCTTCGCGGTCGAGCATGCGCCTGACCCAGACCTCGCGGTAGACATGCATTCGCGCCGACAGGCTGTCGCGCCCGTAGGTCGTATGCTCCAGCGTGATCGCGTAAACCAGCCATTCCAGGACGAAAAAGGCAACCGCCAGGATATCGACTGTATATGGGCCCATGCTGTATCCCTTGTCGGTCGCCAGTGTCTAACCTTCGCATCCCGTTGCTGCAGGTAATGGTGCCACGCGTGCGTGACTGCGACAATCGCCCGGCGATGCGCTGGTAAAGCGCGTCGCCCGACAGACAGACTGCAATCTGGATTTCTTCGGATGACCTTGAAACTCGTGATCGGCAACAAGAATTATTCGTCCTGGTCGATGCGGCCGTGGCTTGCCATGCGCGCCGCGGACATTTCCTTCGAGGAAATCTTCATTCCGCTCTATACCGGCGACATCGACAAGGAACGGATCCTCGCCGTTACACGATCGGGCAAGGTCCCTGCGCTCATCGACGGCGACCTCACAGTCTGGGATTCGCTCGCCATCATCGAATACCTCGCCGAGCGCTTCCCGGAAGCGAGACTCTGGCCGCAAGACCGCGCCCATCGCGCCCATGCCCGCGCGGTTTCGGCCGAGATGCATGCGGGCTTTCTGCCGCTTCGTAATGAATGCGGCATGAATCTGCATCGGCCGATCCGTCCCATCGCGCTGTCGGCCGAGGCGCAGGCCAATGTCGCGCGCATCCAGCAGATCTGGATCGATTGCCGCGCGCGCCACGGCGTGAGGGGGCCATTCCTGTTCGGCGCCTTCGGCGCGGCGGACGCCATGTATGCACCCGTGGTGCATCGCTTCCGGACCTACGCAATTGCCGTGGCGCCGGAGGTGCAGGCCTATATGGAGACGATGATGGCGCACCCTGCGTTCGTCGAGTGGACCGAGGCCGGGCTGGCCGAAACCCTGGTGATCGAGCGATTCGAGACGATCTGATCCTGAAGGATTGAGTAGCCTGCAGGCGTGTCGCCGATCTGAAGTTCGTCAACGGCAAGTGGCGAATTTGACCCGCGAAGGTCAGATTGAAAGCGGCACTGGAACCGCCGGTCGCAGCTTGACGCCACCTCGCGAAAGCGGTCTCAATCCAGTGGAGCGGATTTGGCTACAGAGCCAGCCGCGGTTCGCGATGCGAATATTGGAATCGAAGCACTGATACGAATGTCAAATTCACCGCACCAGGCGCCGATTTGTGCATTCGAGGAGAGGGATGGCCATGGGAATTCTTGATTCACTGGAAAACTCGCCGGCGCTGAGGAACGCGCTCAGCCAGCTCGGTGCCGCGGTCCTCCCGGCCGTACTCAGCGAAGTGATGGGCACTGGCAGTCAGGGCGGACTTAACGCGATCGTTGCAAAGCTGGAACAGGCGGGCCTGGGCGAGCAGGTCAAGTCGTGGATCGGAAACGGTCAGAACCTACCGATCACCGCCGATCAATTGCGACAGGTCCTCGGCAACGACACCGTCAGGCAGCTGGCGGCCAAGTACAATATACCTGTGGATCAATTGTCGGAGTTGTTGGCACACCAACTGCCCCTAGCGGTGGACCATGCCAGTCCAGACGGCAAACTCCCGCATACCGCCTGAGCCTTGGGACGGCCGGCGGTAAGCCGGTAGGAGGATCTGGTGGGGTAGCGGAGTATCCTTATCACGCTGAAAAGACTATAAAATCTGCGCATTTGCCATGTCCGGATGTCACTGGCCAATGGCGAATGCCGCGTGCTATAAAAACGTCGTGTGTTCCGGCCGGTGGACGCAGCGGGGACCGTGGCGCGCGGCCGGGAGATTTGCGTGATGGAGAGGGCGTTGAAGCACAAATTCTCTGTTGGATCGACCGTTTACTTCACTGCGAGCAACGTTTCGCGTCCGGCTGCTAGCGGCACCTATGAGATCATTCGACTGCTTCCGACCGATGGCGACGATTGCCAGTATCGGATCAAGAGTTCGACTGAAGCGTTCGAACGGGTTGCGAAGGAAAGCCAGCTTGTCATCTCCTAGAGCGTGAGCCGGATCGCAAAGGCGGCGTCAGCGCAAACCGGAACCGGCTTCATGCCTCAGAAAAGAGATGAGATCATGATCCGATTTCGACCTAATCAGATCATGATGGCGTGCTTGATCGGACGGAGTGAAGGCAAGTTGCCGGCGTTGTTGCGTGGGGTCGGTGGTTTCACGCGCGGTTATTTGCAAGACCGACCGTGCGTTTTGCCGATCGCCCGCCAGGACCCCGCCTTCCGAAGGTCGTGATGGTTGATTCAAATCGGATCATGATCTTATGGAGTACATGTGACATTCGCTGGCTACCTGACAACGGGCTCGGCTTACAAATGTCAAGCCAAGACTCCAAACCTATACTTGGTGCTCTGATTCTGAGATTCGCAAAGGTGTCTGCCGAAACGGGATGCGAATGGTAGAGTAGGACCGCTGGAATGCCGCGGGCAAGGTCAGACGATGCGGAACTTTGTTCGCCCGCCGTCAAAAGGCCCGGTTCGCGGTACCATTCCGAGCAAGGTGAACGCCGCAAATGGCACTCGACCTTGCTGTATGCGCTCGATGCTGCGTGAAGGGACGAACGCGCATGAACTGGGCATGGGCTACATCGCTCGACGAAGTTTTGCGCTCGCCGGACTTTCCGACGTGGGTGGCGTTCGCGGCTGCCGGATTCTTCGGGCTCGTCGTCCTGATCACGCTGCTGCGCGCCGACAAGTCACTTGCCAATGCGGCGCTGACGATCATTACCCTGCTGGCCGTGGGCCTTGCGGTCGTCACAACGACCGGCGGAAATGGCTCGGCCGGACGAAACTCGGCAGGGGAGACCCGATCCGGTTCCGCGCAGGGAACCTCTTTGCCGGCCTTGGCGTGTCTGGACGATCTCGCGGGAGACACCGTGCTGTCGGCGTGTGAGAAGGCGCTGTTCGGTTCCGCGGAAACCGCTGCTGCCGCCGTAAGCTATGCAGCAGCCCAACTCGAGCGCTTGACGACATATGGTGACGTCGCCACCGCCAACAAGAATATCACGCCGGACTTGGCGGCGCTGCGCAGGGCCGTGGAACGGGATCGGTATGGGCTCGTCGCCCATGTGCTCGTGGAGAATTATCGCTGCACGCCATCGGATTGTCCCGCGTTTCGTTTGTTCACCAACCGCCGGCAGGTCGTGGCCAATATGGAAGCGCAGTCCTTCGATGCGGTTGTTGCGCGCTACGCCGCGTCGTGGAATGCGCCGCCCACACCGTCGCCGGTTGCTGCCGCCTCCGGTCCAGCTGTCGCCGTTCTCGGGCCAGCAACGGGAGCGCCGCTCGGACCGACCCTGCTGACGGGCAAGCCCACCAATGCGGAGTTTCCGACGGCGGCGTCGACGCCGCCGGTCAGTATCATGACGCCAGAGCCTGGCACCGCTCCGGCAGCCACGCCGCGCTCAGTGCCGGCCGCAAATGCTGTATCTCCGCCGGCGGCGGCCCCGGCCCCGGCGCTCAGGAAGCCGCCGGCATCGAAATCGGCGCGCACGTCCGCCGCGTCAGCGCCCATGCCGCTTTCGCCGGCTGCCGTGCCTCCGCCCACAGTGGCGCGCGAATGATTCTTCCAAAAGCGTTCGATGGTCGCTATAGCGCTTGGAGCCAAGCGGATACCGCTCCGCGCAGTGCAAACGTTGCAATCAACAAGGGCAGGGTCCTGGTTCTGATCTGATCAGGACCGAGGTGACATCAGTTCGGAAATCATGCCGCTTCATCTGATCAAGCTTGCCGTCGGCTGCGAGTCCGCCAAGGAACTGAAGGGTTGGGTCGCGGAGCGCATGGCGGCCGCCAAGAAGAAGGGCCTGCCGCAACACCACATCCACGTCACGCGGATGACGCCGAAACGAATCGATGAAATCCTGGCAGGCGGTTCGCTGTACTGGGTAATTCGCGGCGAGATCGCTGTCCGGGAAAAAATTATCGGGATCGAGCCGTTCCGCGATCGCGACGGCATCGGACGATGCCGGCTGGTGATGCAGCCCAAGGTCGTTGCGGTCTCGCCGCGGCCGATGCGACCCTTTCAGGGCTGGCGATACTTGACCGAGGATGCAGCCCCACCCGATCTCGGCAAGGCCGCAGCTGCAAGCGTTGCGGCGATGCCTGAGCCGTTGCGGCGCGAATTGCGCGACCTTGGGCTGCTCTAGAACGCGATATTGTCGCTGAGACGGGTCTTGCCCAACCTGGCCGCGACCACCATCAATTGGCATCGGACCATCATTGCGTGAGGTCAGCCGCGCCGGCGTTCCGGCGCGGCCGAGTTCGAAATGGTCCAGCGCGAAAACCTGCGCCGGAAATCAGGTCGCCTGCCGCGGCCATCGCGGTCGCGGAGCCGCCATACGCTCCCCTGCGTGCTGTGGCAAAGCACGGGCGCCACGCGCAGCTCATTGGCCGACAGATCAGGGTTACGCGAGGTCGTCGTGCCCGCGGGTGATTCGCGAACCGACAACCTTGACGCCGAGTTCGAGATCCCGGGCCATCCCCGGCACCACACGCATTCGCCGTCGCCGGCCCTCCGGTAAAATACGGGACGGAAAGTCTTCCGGGTAAATCGCCTTGACGTCGGGACTCCAAACCTTTTACGCAAGCCAGCTTGGCAAGGCCCGCCTTCAAGGTGCGGGGTAAGACCGAAATCCTTTGCTGACTGCACCGAGCAGGGTTCACAAAGATCGAGACGATGGACCTTGCTCGCGCGTCGTTTTGCCAGGCTAACCAGCGAGATATGTCCGTCATGGAGTGCACCCATCGTTGGCACGGGACGACAATGGCCTTCCTTGCGCCGAGGCTCTCGGTGGCATGCAGGGATCGTGCGGACGATCATGGGGCATCGAGACGCGATCGGTCGGAGCAGCGTGGCCGTTTCCAGCGGCCGCCGGGGGCAGATGGCGCATCGCGATTCGCGACATCCGCCGACCAACTATTCGCGCGCGCCGGCCGCGCAAAGATTCATCATTAAGGCACACATCGCTCGATTTAATCAGGCTGGTTCGCATTTCTCTTGACCGTGCACGCGCGTGACTCGAAGATATCCAAAGGGGTCGAACATGTTGGTGCAGACTAGCCAAGGTCAATCAGGCTCAGCGCACGTCGTCGTGCTGGGGAACGAGAAGGGCGGGTCGGGCAAATCCACCACCGCGCTGCATATTGCTGTTGCCCTGATGAAGGCCGGCCAGCGCGTCTCGACGATCGACCTCGATAGCCGCCAGCAGAGCTTCACCCACTACATCAACAATCGCAGCGCCTGGGCGCGTCGGACCGGTCTCAACCTCGAACTGCCGATGCACTATTGCATCAAGCTCGGCGAGACGATGCAGATCGCCGAGAATGAGAGATCGGAGTTCCAGCAATTCATGGCGGCCGTCTGCGCGGTCGAGCGGACGTTCGATTTTATCGTGATCGATACGCCGGGCAACGACAGCTACCTGATGCGACTCGCTCACTCGATGGCGGATACGCTGGTCACGCCGATCAACGACAGCTTCCTCGACTTCGACGTGCTGGGAACGGTCGACCCCGCAACCTACGCGGTAACAGGTGAAAGTCATTATGCCGAGATGGTGCGCGACAGCCGACGCAAGCGCCGCCAGCTCGACGGCGCTTTCACGGATTGGATCGTCGTGCGTAACCGCTTGTCGATGCTCGGTTCACGCAACAAGCAGCTGGTCGCCGACGGCCTCAACGAGCTGTCATTCCGGCTCGGATTTCGCTCCATCGACGGTTTTGCCGAGCGCGTAGTTTATCGGGAGTTTTTTCCGCGCGGATTGACGGCGCTCGACGACCTTGACGAGGTCACGCTCGGAACCCGTCCGAATCTTGGCCACGTCACCGCGCGAGAGGAAGTCACAGGCCTCTTGCGCCGACTGAATCTGCCCCTCGATGAGCGCGGACGGCGGCGTGCCGCGAATCGGGCCGAGTGGTTCAGTCAGGTCGACAAGCCGCTCGAAGTGCACGATATTCTCAGCGCCTGAGTTTAGGTATTTAAGTACCTTTTTTGGCCATTCTCTGGCCATCCCCGCCTCGATCTTGGAACGATTTCCTGGGTTCGGCCTTCTTCCGCCATAAGTCTGAACCTGACCTTAATCCGCATCGTCCAAGGATTGCGGCTACGCACAATGATCAGGCGGTCAATTCACAATATTTAGTCTTCCTGTCACCGCTCCGTGACATATATTAAGGACAGATTTCCGGCCGATAGACCTTCTTGGTTACGCTCAGCTCAGAGGACGAACATGAAGCGTGGAATTGCGGTTCTGGTTGGTGTTGGCGCGCTGGTTACTGTCGCCTATTTTTCCATGAGCAAGTGGGCAATCAGCCACGAGACGATCGCGTTCCACGACCCGGCGCGTGATAATCGGCTGGTGCAGGTTGACGTCGCGGTCCGTCGTGACCGGCAAATGCAGGCTGATGCGGGCATGATCAAGCTTCCGGTGGCGGTTCTCAATCACGGAAATACCGTCAAATTCACCGAGTACTCGTTCCTCGCCAACATCTTTGCCATGCGCGGCTATATCGCCATCAGCATCCAGCACGATCTGCCGACCGACCCGCCGATGGTGACGAAAGTCGGCGAGCTTTATGTCGGCCGTCAGCCGCAATACCTGCGCGGGGTTGCCAACATCCGCTTTGCCGTTGATGAAATGAAGAAGGTCGAGCCGAACGCGGATTACGAGCATCTGACCGTGGTGGGGCATTCGGCGGGCGCCGACATCTCGATGTACTTCGCCAAACTGCATCCCGAACTGGTCAAGAAGGTCGTGACACTCGACAATCTGCGGGTTCCCTTCATCACCAACGGCAAGTTCAAGATCCTGTCTTTCCGCTCGAAGGATCCGGTCTTCAAGACCGATCCCGGCGTGATCCCCAGCGAGGATGTCTGCGAGAAGGCTGGCATTACGGTCGTCCGCACTGAATTCCAGCACAACGACATGCGCGACACCGGTCCGGAAGAGGCCAAATCCTCAATCCAGGCCATGCTGGACAAATTCTTGGTCGATAGCGACAGCGATCTTGCTCCGTTGGAGACCAAGACTGCGCCGATCCTGGACGAGCCTGGCCCGGTTGCTCCCTATGCGCCGGTGGCGCATCAGGCGGACAAAGCGCTGACCCATTGATGGCTCGCGACGCCATGCGGCGGCCGGATCGGCTGGCGCATTGACGGTGTCGCATTCGAGCCCCACATTGGGACTTGCGGCGACTTGCGAGCAGCTATGTCCGGCGAGCCCACCAGCACCAAATCAGGCGGCGTGACTTCGACGGCCAAGGCCGACGACCGGGCGTCGTTGCCTCAATCCAGGGGATCGACCGCGGAGGATATCGCAGCCTTCGTCTCCAAGGCGCGTGCGATGTCGCCCCATGCGGCGGGGGCGAGAGGCAGGCTGATCTTCGCACTCGACGCAACCATGAGCCGGCAGCCGACCTGGGATATGGCTTGCACGTTGCAGGCCGACATGTTTCGCGAGGCGGCGTCGCTCGGGAGCCTCGACATCCGGCTCGTCTACTATCGCGGGTTCAGTGAATGCCGTGCCTCAGGCTGGATTTCCGACAGCGCACAACTTGCCCGGCTCATGGGCAAGATCGATTGTCGCGGCGGCAATACCCAGATCGGTCGGGTGCTGACGGAAGCGCGCCGAGAGGCCAAAGACTCCGGCGTGCGCGCGGTTGTGTTCGTAGGCGATGCGATGGAGGAAGGCGTCGACGATCTCTGCGCCAGGGCCGGTGAGCTCGGGATGCTCAAGGTGCCGGTTTTCATGTTCCAGGAAGGGCACGACGTCGCTGCCGAACAGGCCTTCCGCGAAATCGCACGTCTGACCGGCGGTGCCTGGTGCAGGTTTGATCCCGGAGCTGCCGCCCAATTACGAGAATTGCTGCGCGCCGCCGCAGCCTATGCGGCCGGCGGGCGCGAAGCTCTGATGCGGCTGTCGACAAGCGAAAACGGCGCGGCCAGACTGCTCGGGCAGATGAAGTGAGCCCGGCTATGTCTGCGGCTTGCCGCTGCTGGGTTCCGTGAGAGCCGGTTCAGCCCGCCGTCGCGGCCGTTGCGACCGCATCGAGCAAATTCGTCATGTTGCCGATCGTGGCCTCGTTCGTGCCGTCCAGACCGTGCCGTCTCGCAAGCCAGGCGGGGTCATTGTAGGAGAGCCAAGTCTGACCCGAGGGGTCCTGCCAGACCAGCGCTTTTAGCGGCAGGTCGATCCCGATGGTTTGGACGGACTGCATCAGCGGCGTGCCGGATTTGGCGTGGCCGAAGATCAAGACCTCGGTCGGCGGCAGCGGCATTCCGACGCCCGCAGCTCCGGCGGCGTGATCGATGCGGGCGAATATCGTCAGGCCTTTGGCCTTCACCTCGGCTTCGAGCCGGTTCATTGTGTCTTGCGGGTCGTGGCTGCTTGCAAGCGTGATCAATCCCTGCGCCGCCATCGTGCCCTCCATGGTCGTCGGCTGCGGCCTGATCGCAGACTAGTGACGGTGCACCAGCGACGCCAACGAGCTTTTCGTGATCGCAGGTGGCCGCCCAGGCGCGTGAGAGCTTGAGCGAACACTCCGGCAAGTGGGCTGCGACCCGCATGATTTTTGCCTCAGACTACCCTATATTGACGTCATGCCGACCCTGATCGCCGGCGTTGTCGCCGTCATTGTTCTCTACTCGCTGCTGCAGATGTTTCGGGCGGCCAATCCGGCCGTGCTCGCGCGGGCCGTCAAGATCGTCGGCGGCGTGATGGCGCTGGCGGTGGCCGCTTTTACCGGTCTGAAGGGCGAACTCGCGGTGGCCATCCCAATCGGAATCTTCGGCGCCGGGTTGCTGGGCTGGTCGCCGTTCGGAATGCCGAACTTCGGCAATATCGGCGGGCTGTTCAGCGGCGCCGGCGCGCAACGCTCGGCGGGTCAGACCTCGCAGGTCCGCTCGCAGTTTCTGGATATGACGCTTGACCACGATAGCGGTGCGCTAAGCGGCCAGATCGTGGCCGGTCCGGATGCCGGCCGCCGGCTCGACGAATTCGACCTGCCGCAGCTGACGGCGATGATCCCCGGCTTCGATGCCGAAAGCGTTGCGCTACTTGAAAGCTATCTGGACCGCCGGTTTCCCGTCTGGCGTCAGCACGCGCAGGGAGATGCGGCAGCGGGGCAGCGCCGCGCGGCGCCGAGTGGCAAAATGACGGACGAGGAGGCTTACCAGATCCTTGGCCTGCAGCCCGGGGCGGGGCGCGACGAAATCGCCAAAGCTCACCGCTCTCTCATGAAGAAACTGCATCCCGATCAGGGGGGGTCGACGTACCTGGCCGCCCGTGTAAACGAGGCCAAGGATACCTTGCTTCGAACGCATAACAGCTAACTCCGGAAAAAAAACGCTACAAAACCGCGAGCAGCTTCCGTCTCGTGCTCTGTCTGACGCGCCTTGCCCGCCATTGTTCGGCGTGGTCAATTTTCATCTATTGGAAGATTTAGCTGCAAAATCTTGACGAGAGGTTTGCAGTACCGAGGCAGACCGCCTCGCTTGCTGATAAAATTCGCCTGTGACCAAAAAGCCCGCGCTTTGCAGCGCGGGCTCTCGCAAATTCGAAAAAAGCTTGAAACTAGTTGCGCACGGTCATGCAGGAAATTTCGGCGCGTTTGAGCGCCCTGCAAACCGCCTCGGCCTGATCGTGCTCCAGTCCCGCGAAGCGGGCACGAAAGAGTTTGCGATCACCTTTGGCGATCACCGGCTCGGTGAAGGAATCCGCCTTGCTGAGCAGGCCGTGGGCTTGGCTGCGGGCGGCGTCGATTCGTTGTTGGGCTTCGCCCTCGCTTTCGAGCGCGCCGACCTGAACGATCCAGCCGCTGTGGATTGCGGCCGGCTTGACCGCGCTATTGTCCTGGACGGCTTGCGGCTGCGGTCGCGGTGCGGGATCGGCGTAGGCCATGGCCTGGTTAACCGAGGAGGGGGGCAGGCTAGAAGCCGGCAGCACGCCCAGAATCCCGTTGCCGGTGCCATGATTGGCGGGTTGCGGCGGAAGTTCGCTTCGCGTGGTCTCGGGCCGGATGGCGTCCGGCTGCTGACCGGGATTTGCGCCGCTGGCGTTGCCGGTTTCCGTGTTGGCGACCGTCATGCCGGTGCTCTCGACAATTTCGGCACGCGCGGGCGGCACCGAACTGGTGATGACCTGCGTCAGCGACGGTTGGGACACACCGGCCGAGGCGAGTTTCAGCGGTCCGGCCTTGACCTGCACGGTCTTCACCTTGACAGGCTTCATGGGTTCGGTGGAGCCGGGGATCGTGGCGATCGACTGGGTCTGGATCACGCCCGATGTCAATGGCGCGGGTTCGACGCGAGGTTTGCCGGCCGGCGCTGCCGCTGCGGTCGCATCGGCTGAGGCGAACTGAACGATCGACTGCGCAGCCTTCTGGTTGGGCCGCGCTTCGGCTTCGGCATCGGCCACGTCGGCATTGGCATCCGCCGCGTTGCGTTCGCTGATGGCGGCAACCGTTCGCCTGGTGGCGGCCTTCTCGAGATTTTCCGCAAGCAGGTTACGCATCGTGGCGTCGCGCGAGCTGCCGCTGCGGCCGCCCATCACCACCCCGATCAGATGACGATTGCCGCGGCGCATCGAGGTGACGAGGTTGAAGCCGGAGGCGCGGGTATAGCCGGTCTTGATGCCGTCGACACCCTCGACGCTGCCGAGCAGGTGGTTGTGACCGCGGATCGTCCGGCCACGGAAGTTGAAGGCCGTTGTCGAGAAATATCGATAGTAACGCGGGAAGCGGTCCTGCAAGGCGCGGCCCAGGATCGATTGGTCGCGGGCCGTCGTCACCTGCTCGTCGTTGGGAAGGCCGGACGCATTCCGGTACAGAGTGCGGCTCATGCCGAGCTCATGCGCCGTGCGTGTCATTATTCTGGCGAAATTGTCTTCGCTGCCACCGATCGTCTCGGCGATCACGACGGCGGCGTCATTGGCAGAACGCGTGACCAGTCCCTTGATAGCGTCCTCAACCCGGATACTTTGGCCCGGGCGCAGGTCGAGCTTGGTCGGATCCTGGTCGGCGGCGTGCTCGGATACCGACATCTCGGTATCAAGGTTCATCTTACCGGAATCCAGACGCTCAAACAGCACATAGAGCGTCATCATCTTGGCCAGCGACGCGGGGTGGCGGATGGCGTCGGGGTTGGTCGCGGTCAGGGTTGACCCGGTATTGCCGTCGACAATGATGGAAGAGAACGCCGGGCTGTAACTGTCGCGCTCCTCATGGGAGGCGTGATGGGCATAGTGGCGATGATGGTGGCGGCGCGCCTCGGCGCCACCGCTTGTCGCGACCGATACGGCGATTGCAACCAGCCCGAAAACGCCGACTCGCACCAAGCGCGAGTACGCCAAGTTTTTGCGAAGCATGAAATCCCCGTCCCAGTTTCCAACTTGATCGCCGGTTCGTGAGGCAAAATTGTGCTCCGAACTACCGTTGATCATTTTCGGCCCGAACAAGCAATCCCGGCATTTCACCGCCAAGCCGCTATTTTGGACCGATCAGTTGTTTAAGATGTTGTTCCCCAAACAGATTTCATCTGCACATGGGAAAGTGAAAGAGTCCGGGAATCAGGTTAGGTCGGCGGAGTTTCCAAAAGCTTAAGCAACTCTTTCGCGCGCCCCCGGAACTTGACGGATTATCTTGATTTGTGCGTCGCACAAGATTCTTGACATTTATTGTGCGGTGCACTATATGCGCGCTGCGTCAGGGAGCCGGGGTTCGCCGGTAACACGCAGTCTGGGAAAAAGGATTCGAATATGTTCAAGGTTCAAGACATTCAGAATTACGGCAAAGAGCACTTCGAACAGGTCGTGAACACCGCCACCACCGTTCAAAGCGGCCTTCAAGCGATCGCGACTGCCTATGGCGACTACGGCAAGAAGTCCTTCGAAGACACCAAGGCCTTCGTCGAGAAGCTTTCCGGCGTGAAGTCATTGGACAAGGCGCTCGAAGCGCAAACCGAATATGCCAAGTCGGCCTACGAGACCTTTGTCGCCGACTCGCAGAAGATCGCTGGACTCTATGGCGATCTCGCCAAGCAGGCGGTCAAGCCGATTGAGGGGCTGGTTGCGAAGTTCTCCCCGGCCGGGACCAACTGAGCGCTTTGCGCGAACCCCGTAGAGCGTTCTCCATTCGTCGAAAAGCCCGGCCATGCGGCCGGGCTTTTGCTTATTCCGATCGTTCGGCGGGTCACCGCGCGACGCGCAGCTTTGCGATTTGCGTACCGATCTGTGAAAAAGCCGTCGCGATCTGGCCCGGTTGCGTCAGCATGAAAAAATTCGATGCTCCGCTCGCGCAATAGGGCAATACCGCCGACTGGCCCGCGCCGTCGGTGTCGATCTGCACGGTATAAATGGTGACGCCGCTCGTCTTGATGTTGTCGCACAGCGTCCTCATCCGGCCGTCAACCTGCGAACTCTGGCTCGAGAAGTCGCCATACCAGCGGTCGCCGGTGTTCAGGCCGTCGGTGAACAGGATGATGACGTGCTGATAGCTGCTGCCTGTCGCTTCCGCAGGCGCATTGAGCGGATCCTGTTGCAGCAGGGACAACCAGCCCCATTGCAGTCCGACCGTTTGATTAGTGGCCCCGCCCGGCGACATCGCGTTGATGGTGCTGTTCACCAAGCTCCAGGTGTAGGTCAGCGGCTGGATTGTCGCCGCGGGACAAGACTGGTCCTGATCGGCAACGAAATAGGTGGACTTGGAGGTCGGAACGGTCGAGCTCTCGTCATAGCTCTGGTCTCGATCGGTCACGCAGCCGTTCCACTGCGAGTGGCCTGGAGAGCCCACGGTGTGGTTCCAATTGTAGCCATGGCCCTGGCATTGTGCCATCGTCATCCAATAGCCGCCGCTGCACCACGTATTATACGGATACTGTGCGTTCGGATAGTTCGACGGGTCCCAACTGTCCCAACGCAGCCAGGTCGCATTGACGTTCGCGGTGCCGACATTGACGTCGATCTCGAACGGCACGACCGAGATCATGACGTCGCCATTGGCCTGGGCCAGCGCCGAGAGCTGGGTCACCAGATTCTTGGCTGCGGTCTGCAGCGCGCCGATCTTGTTGTGGTCGGCCATCGATCCGGTATTGTCGAGAACGAGCGCGACACGCAGCAGACTGGAGCCCCAGGACGCCGTCGAACTGGCAGTAAAGTTCATGTTGGGCACGCCTGCCACCTTCATGAAGTCGGTGGCGAGCGATCCCGAGCCGTTGACGACGACGGTCGAGCCGCTGCTTCCGGATCCGGCCGTATAGGTGGCGCTGACGGAGACGCCTGTTGCGTCCTTGTTGTTGTAGAGCGCGGTGAAATAGCTCGCGGCCTTCGCACTGATCTGGGACGTCGTGATGATTCCCTGCGACAGGTCCCTGGAGAGCATCAAGGCTGCCGAATCGAGCGCAGTCTGCATGGACGAGCGCGCCATGTTGGCCCGGCTATAGTCGATCGCTGCACCGATAAAGGTGATAATGGGGATGATGGCGAGCGCAAAGATGATCGCGGTATTGCCTTTTTTCGCCGCGCCGAAACGGTAGGCTCTCGAGCGAACATGACGAACGATGGAGGCATTGGACATGACGGTTTCTCGGATGGATTCTGCTGTTATTTCAGTCCTTGAGCCTGAAGAGGGGGTAAATGAATGGGGCAATTAACGCGCAATGCGCGAATCGGCCGACGGGACCCGCCTTATTGTCAACGGTCGCTAAACGGGGGGCACGCTTGGTTTTGTCAATTCAGCCCGAATTGATTAACCTAAGGGGGATCGCCGGGTCGGGTTCGGCCTTTTCGCAGGTGGCGTCCGGACAATACGGCGCGCTTGCGGGAGGCCGGGGACTGACCCATATTTCCAACATTGACTGGACGGAGGTCGACCGGCTGGGAATGGCGATCCGGAGAGCTTTGTGTGGGCGGTCAGGCGGCTCTGGCGGGAGAGACGCACGCGGCTGCTGTCCGGTGTCCCGCGGGAATGTCGAACGCTAGTGCCATGTCGCAACTCACCTGCAGAACTGAACCGTCCACGACCGCTGCGTTCGCGGCGCCCGTGACCGGCATGAGCAATGACCAGAACCGCTCGGGAACTCCCAGCGGACCGACCACGTCGGTGATCACGAAGGTCAAGCCAAAGACCAAGCGGCCCAATCTCTACCGCGTGCTTATCCTTAACGACGACTACACGCCGATGGAGTTTGTCGTTCTGGTGCTGGAGAAGTTCTTCCAGAAGGACGTCGAAGCCGCCACCAAGATCATGCTTCATGTCCACCACCATGGCATCGGCGAATGCGGTGTGTTCACCTACGAAATCGCGGAGACAAAGGTAACCCAGGTGATGGATTTCGCGCGCAAGCACCAGCATCCCCTGCAATGCGTGATGGAAAAGAAATAGCGCGACGCGCCCTTTGCAGGCGCCAAGAGGGCTTCGCCCGGTCTACGTCTCTTGTCTCGTTCGCGTGTTTGAACCTTTTTGACTGAACGTCGTTCGTTAGGTTCGTGATTCGGCGTCAATGACACGGCCGTTCAATTCTCGGTGGGTGGCCCGTGAGGAAAATGATGGTGACTGCGTCAAATCCGCCCAAATCGGAACGGGTTTTGCATCAAAACTACGGAACAAGACCACGGAAGACTACGGAAAGAGTGCGTGAGGACAGCGCGGAATGCGCGTACATTGAGTAGCGGAGCCGGCCTTTCGCCGCGAAACTTGAATGACTAAATATGACAAAGGTTGTTGTTGCCTGACCCGGCAACGGCGATCATGATGGCAGGGGGCCACAGAGGACGCGAATGCCGACTTTTTCCCAGAGCCTAGAACAATCCCTGCATCGCGCGCTGGCGATTGCGAATGAGCGCCATCATCAGTATGCGACGCTCGAACATCTCTTGTTGTCGCTGATCGACGACTCCGATGCGGCCGCCGTAATGCGCGCCTGCAGCGTCGATCTCGACAAGCTGCGTGGCAGCCTCGTCAACTATCTCGAGACCGAGTTCGAGAACCTGGTCACCGACGGGAGCGAGGACGCCAAGCCGACCGCGGGGTTTCAACGCGTGATCCAGCGCGCGGTCATTCACGTCCAGTCGTCGGGGCGCGAGGAGGTGACCGGCGCCAACGTATTGATCGCGATCTTCGCGGAACGCGAGAGCCATGCCGCCTATTTCCTGCAGGAGCAGGACATGACGCGCTACGACGCGGTCAACTACATCAGCCACGGCATCGCCAAACGCCCCGGGGTCTCGGAAGCGCGCCCGGTGCGCGGCGTGGACGAGGAAACCGAAACCAAGGGTAACGACGACTCCAAGAAGAAGGGCGAGGCGCTCGAAACCTATTGCGTCAACCTCAACAAGAAAGCGAGGGACGGCAAGATCGACCCGGTGATCGGGCGCAATTCCGAGATCAATCGCGCCATCCAGGTGCTGTGCCGTCGCCAGAAGAACAATCCGCTGTTCGTGGGCGAGGCCGGCGTCGGCAAGACCGCGATCGCGGAAGGCCTTGCCAAGCGCATCGTCGACAGCGAGGTGCCGGAAGTGCTGGCCGCCGCCACGGTGTTTTCGCTCGACATGGGCACGCTGCTCGCAGGCACGCGCTATCGCGGCGACTTCGAGGAACGACTCAAACAGGTTCTTAAGGAACTGGAAGCGCACCCGAACGCCATCCTGTTCATCGACGAGATCCATACGGTGATCGGTGCGGGTGCGACCTCGGGCGGCGCAATGGATGCTTCCAACTTGCTCAAGCCTGCGCTCGCTTCGGGCACGATCCGGTGCATGGGCTCGACGACGTACAAGGAATACCGCCAGCACTTCGAAAAGGATCGGGCGCTGGTGCGCAGGTTCCAGAAAATCGACGTCAACGAGCCGACGGTGGAAGATGCAATTGCCATCCTCAAGGGCCTGAAGCCCTATTTCGAGGACTATCATCGGCTGAAATATACCAACGAGGCGATCGAAGCCGCGGTGCAGCTGTCGTCGCGCTACATCCATGACCGCAAGCTGCCGGACAAGGCGATCGATGTGATCGACGAATCTGGCGCGGCGCAGATGCTGGTCGCCGAGAGCAAGCGCAAGAAGACCATCGGTATCAAGGAGATCGAGACCACGATTGCCACGATGGCGCGCATCCCGCCAAAGAGCGTATCGAAGGATGACGCCGAGGTGCTCAAGCATCTCGAGCAAACCTTGAAGCGCACGGTGTTCGGCCAGGACAAGGCGATCGAATCCTTGTCCGCCTCGATCAAGCTGGCGCGCGCCGGCTTGCGCGAGCCGGAGAAGCCGATCGGCTGCTATCTGTTCTCGGGTCCCACCGGCGTCGGCAAGACCGAGGTCGCCAAACAGCTGGCGGCATCGCTCGGCGTCGAGCTGCTTCGCTTCGACATGTCCGAATACATGGAGCGACACACCGTCTCGCGCCTGATCGGCGCACCTCCCGGCTATGTCGGCTTCGACCAGGGCGGCCTCCTGACCGACGGCGTCGACCAGCACCCGCATTGCGTCGTGCTGCTCGACGAGATCGAGAAGGCGCATCCCGATCTCTACAACGTGCTCCTGCAGATCATGGATCACGGGCGGCTGACGGACCACAACGGCAAGCAGGTTAATTTCCGCAACGTGATCCTGATCATGACCACCAACGCGGGCGCTTCCGACCTCGCGCGTCAGGCCTTCGGCTTCACCCGCAGCAAGCGGGAGGGGGACGATCACGAGGCAATCAACCGCCAGTTCGCGCCCGAATTCCGCAACCGGCTCGATGCCATCGTCTCGTTCGCGCATCTCAATGTCGACGTGATCGGCATGGTGGTGGAGAAGTTCGTGCTGCAGCTCGAAGCCCAGCTTGGTGATCGCGACGTCACGATCGAATTGTCGGAACCTGCCAAGTCGTGGCTGATCAAGCATGGTTATGACGAGCAAATGGGTGCGCGGCCGATGGCCCGCGTGATCCAGGAGCACATCAAGAAGCCGCTGGCGGACGAAGTTCTGTTCGGCAAGTTGAAGGGCGGCGGTCACGTCCGCGTCGTGCTCGTCAAGGACGAGGCGAATGCGGACGCCGAGAAGATCGGTTTCGAGTTCGTCGAAGGACCGGTGACGCCCAAGCCGGAGAAGCTGCCGGGAGCGCGCAAGCGCAAGCCGAAGCCGGGTGGTCCCGGGGGCGGTCCGAGCGGGCCCGCGTCGAAAGGTCCACTGGTCAAGGTTTGATCAGAGCATATCGCGAATCACGAAGCCGGCGCGCCGCAAGGCCGCCGGCTTTTGGTTGGTGAGGCGCCGGTTTGCTGTACGCCCCGATGTCGCCCAACTTTTGACGCGCATGTGACGGGCGATGTGTTGCGCCCCGGAGACGTGTTGCGACTCGGAGACGTGTTGTTGAATAATACCGCAGGACTTGCCTGCATGATTGCAGATATCGACGCAGGAAGGGTATTTTCGGGCAGCACCCGCTCAACCTTAAGAGCTTCGAGAGCGCTCATTGAAGGAAGAAGGAAGCCATTCCGCATGTCATTTGTTCCCTCGCTGCGTCTCGTGCGTACGGCAGCGATCGCGCTGCTGTTGGTTTCGGTTCCGCTTGCTGCCACTCCCGCGAGCGCGGCGACCAGCTTGGCCGCCGCATCGAGCGCCCACGTCTATCTGCTTCGCGGCGTGCTGAATATCTTCTCCCTGGGCCTCGATGACATCGCCGAGAGATTGAGGGCTCAGGGTATTCCGGTCACCATCGCCAATTTCATCTCCTGGTCGTCGCTGGCGGACGAAGCGGCAGCCGAATACCGAAGCGGACGGACCAAGACCATCATTCTGGTCGGTCACTCCTCGGGGGCGACAGCGCTGCCCGATATGGTGGCCCGGCTGACCGAGCTCGGTACCCCCGTCCAACTCGCGATCGGTTTGGATTCGGTGTTTCGCACCAGCCTCAATGGTCGCGTTGGAAAGTATATCAATTTCTATGTCGCCAACGGCGCGGGCACGCCGGTCGCGAAGGGCGGCAGCTTCCAGGGCTCGCTGGAGAACGTAAATGTGCAGGATGTCCCTGGCGTCGGACATCTCACGATCGAGAAGAACCAGATCATGCAGCAGACGGTGATCAGCGCCATCGACGCCGTCGTCTTCAGCCGCGGCAACGGGATCCAGCGGTCGTCGTCGCAAGCAATGGTCACCCGGCGGGGCCCGCGGACTGCGGCTGTGCGCAACTGATCCCGGAAAAGCCTGTCTGCACTTGGGGAGAGCGGGGGGGCGGAATCGGTTTGCGCGCGCGACAGCAGCGGATCACGTTTGCGCGGAGTTCACGCGATTCAACCTGATCGGATCGTGTTCGAGAGTTGGCGTTCAACGCTCCAATCCACGACGATTCTTAACCGGTGCGCGAGGCGTGCGCCCCAAAATTCACCCATTCGACCGTCAGAAAAGCCTGTATGTCTGATAGAGCCCTGCTGCGGCGGCTGGTACCCGATTCCGGGCCGGCCTGACCGAGGTCAAGCCGGTAGGATCAGGCGGATGCCCCGGAAACGGTCTTTCGGGTATGCAGCGGAAGAGCGTCTCGGCGGATTTGATCCGCCTGACCGGTCAGCCGGCGTCCGAGGTGATCCGCGCGCTCATGTGTCGATGGTGCAAGCAGGGAGCGCATGATCAATTCGAAAGTCATCGCCGTCGTGTTCGGAGTCGTACTTGCTGGCTTTCTGCCGCATGGCGGGACCGCATCGGCGGCGGCCGGCGCGATCGCAGCGCCAGCTGAGGCGGTCGTAGCTGCGCCTGCCGCCGTCCCGCCGGCGACGGCGCCACGCGGGCGCGCCTATCTGTTTCGCGGGGCGCTTGGTCCGATCTTCTCGCGCGGGATGGATCGTCTGACCGAACGACTCCAGCAGATCGGCATCGACGCAGATGTCTATGAATTCACGATTTGCCGCCTGGTCGCTGCGCGGGCCATCGAGACTTATCACGAGAATCCAGCGCCGATCATCCTGATCGGGCACTCAATGGGCGGGTATTGCGCCGTGATATTCTCGGAGATGCTGGAAGCCGAAAAGATCCCGGTCAGCCTGGTCGTGACCATCGATCCGGCGCACGTCACCCATAATGTGCCGCTCAATGTCGAGCGCTTCATCAATATCTTCTTGTCGAAAGACGTCCTGGGCGGCGGCGACGTCAAACCGCAACCGGGCTATCGCGGCCACTATGCGAGCTTCGATCTTTCGGAGCACGAGGAGGTTTCGCACATCACGATCGACAAGATGGACGAGGTCCACCAGCAGCTTGTCGCCAAGATCTTGCAGCTTGCGATGACGCCCAAGGATGAAGGCGAGGCCGTGCCGCTTCGCTTTGTCGTTCCGCCCAACGCGGCAATTGAACTGTGGGACAGCGGCACACCAGTGTTCGCCCGTCCGGAAGAAACATTGCAGAAGATCGCCGATCTTCATCATGTGCCGCTCTGGTCGCTCACCCAGGTCAACAAGAGCGCGGACAAGACCCCGCTGGTGCCGGGGGAGCGGGTTGTCGTTCCGCGCCATTTGCTGCCGTTGGCGACGGTCTCCGGGCAATCGCTCGGGCGCTGACACTTTGAGCCGGTGCGCGCGGCGCTTTTAGCGCTGCGGCAGGAACGGAACCAGCATCGGGACACGACGGCAGTAGGGCTCGTAGGCGTCCGCGCCGAGCTCAACTTTCAGGAAGCCTTCCTCCATGCGGGCTTTCTGCCAGAGGCCGAAGCCGATACAGAAGACACCCAGCAGCGCGGTGATCGTTGCCACCGCCAGTCCCGTCGCCAGCATCGCGCCGATCAGTCCGGTATAGATCGGGTGACGAACCAGCCCGTAAGGACCGGTGTCAATGACGCGGTGGCCCTCCTTGCGCGTAATCGCGTTCGACCAGAAACGTCCGAGATGAATGCGCGCCCACCAGGTGAACAAGGTGCCCGCCAGCGTCAGGGCGGCAAGCAGATATGTTGCGCCGTTGCCGACATGGTACAGCGGTCGCTCGCCCAGGATCTGCGCGGTCCAGGGCGTCAGCAGCACGGCGCCAATGAGGATGGGAATACGATAGGCCCGCGAATCCCAGGTCCGCACGTGCTTCTCCGTTCGCGCGGAAAAGAACGAGCCGACGGCCCAGCTGATGAGCCATGCGACCCAGATCAGCGCTATCAGTTGCGTGGGCCAGGTGGCGGTCCATCCACTCCAGAAGAAACCCAGAACTGAGCTTGGATCGTACGACATGTCTCGGTTATATTCCTGATTACATCACTGCGGCAAATGGCGTGACGCCACGGGGCAACTCATTTTGCGAGCCGCAGCCCGGTGGGTAGCGAATGTCAGATCGACTCCATTAAGTCAGGCCTGCTGTCGATTGCCGCAGGCCTTGAGAAGATAGGCAATGGTCTCCCGCAACGCCGGCTCCACTGGCCGAGGCTGGTAACCAAGCTCCAGCCTTGCCTTTTCGATCGACAGCGCCGTCGCCCGTAGCGCGATCCGGACACCTTCTTCAGTACCTGACGGTGGACGATGAGTCACGTGATCGGCGATGAATTCCAACACGGCGGCCGCCTTTTGCGCGACCGCGCCCGGTACCGGAACCTGCAAACTGCGGCGGCCGCTGATCGCCGACATGATCTGAAGGATCCGGTTCAGCGGAATGCTCTCGCCGCCCAGAATGTAACGGTGGCCGACCTGTCCTCGTTCCATCGCAAGAACGAGGCCCGAGGCGACATCGCGGACGTCGACGAGATTGACGACGAAGTCGAGATATAGCCGAACGCTTTTGTTCAGAAAATGGCGCAGCATCGCCGTCGGCGGCGTCAGATTGTGATCGTGGGGTCCGATCGGCATTGTCGGAGTGCCGATGATCACCGGAAATCCCGACGTCGCGGCCTGCATGGCTGATCGTTCCGCGAGCAGCTTCGAGCGGGTATATCGACCCGGCATCTCGTCAGCCGGCAAGGCGTCCAATCCGGAAGCGGCGCGTTGCGACGAAGGGAAAAGAATCGATTCGGTCGAACAATGCAGGAAACGCGCGACCCCACGCTTGCGCGCCGCCGCAAGGACGATTTCGGTACCATGGAAATTGACCGCGTCGAAATCGTCCTTTCGCGGCATCCACATGCCAGGCAATCCGGCAAGATGATAAACCAGATCGACGTCCCGTACGCACTCGTCCACCAGGCTCGGATCAAGGATCGAGCCTGCGACATGCTGAACGCCGGGCAGGGCGTCGGCTGGAGGCAGAGGATCGAGAATCCGGACCTCGTGATCCAGCGCAGCGAGCCTTGCGACCAGGTGCTTTCCGATGAAGCCGCTGCCACCGGTAACAAGTACCTTGGTCATGAATGCGGAAGCGGTTTGCCCTGATGCTCTGCGGAATAGCCTGCGGAACCGCGAAGCGCTTGCTGCGGCACCGGCTCGATAATTCGCGCAAGATCCCGGCGAAAGCCGAAGGCAACAAACAATTTCGCCATCACAAACATCGGTCCGAGCAACAGGTGGGTGGGATTGTCCATCAGCGCCGGCTGCCGGCGCTCGAAGACCCGATGCCCGACGACTTGAAAGGTGACGCCGAGCACGATGAGTGCAGCCGTCAGCGACCACACTACGGGCGCGCTTGCAAGAGCCACGATCGTCGCTGCGGCTACGAGCAATACGATCGCGGCCCCGAGGATTGCCGTTCCAATGGCGACGTCGAGCAACAACCAATAGATCAGGACGGGTACCACAGCGATGGTCGCCACGGTGACCGGCGCGCCAAAGGCGGGAACGGGCCACTGACTGAGTGGGAGAACCGCAGCCAGGAACAGGGCTATGATCCCGAATACGTGCATCAGGCCATTGCGCGGATCGCGATGATATTCCACGTAATCGGTCAACTGATGCCTGAAATAGTCACCCATCCTGAGCTCGCTTTGGTATTCCGCAAAAAAACGTTCTCAAGCCGACGCTCACCGACTGGCTTCGCGCTCGCGGCGACGACAAACCGGCCGGAGTAAAACTTGCAGCCGGTCTGAAGTCAAATAACAGTCTGCGAGCGGTTCGCGCATCGGAAGATCCGCCCCGAGGTACCTGATTTTGTTGGTCTTTGAGCTATTTCGGCGTCTTGCGCCGCTGGATGGCATCAAGGTAGTTCACCACCGGCTCCGCGTCGCTTCGGGGGAGTCGAGCCAGGTCAACGAAATGCCTGAGCGCAGCGGCCCGGTGCGGACGTCGCACGTCGCGGGCAGGCCGTTGTACGATGCTTTCCGAAGCGGGATTTCAGCGTCGGCGATGGATTTTCAGCCTTCGCCGAGAAGCTCGTTGATGCGCTGCTGAAGCTGGCGCTTCTTCTTTTCGCTCCGACGCAGCCGTTCCTCAAGATCGCTTTCGGCCGGTTCGGTGAACATGGTGCGGAAGGCAAGCCCGACCTTGTCGGCATGCCGCCAGATGATCTGCGCGAGGTAGGAACGGCCTTTGCGCGGAACGGCGAGGTTCACCTGCTCGGGCAGTCGGGTGGCGGGATCGAGCTCGATGCAGGCGCCATGGTCGCTGAAATTGCGCACCACGCAATCTGTCGTGGTGCGGCGTTGACCAGCCTCGGCCACGCCGCCGAAAATCACCTTGTCCCGCACGGTCTGGCGTCGGTCCTGCATTGCGTCCTCCCTCACTCTTGATTTGCGATCCTACGTAATCCTACGGGTAAATGAAGGTCGCGGCCGCCGATATGTGACGTTAACGTAAACGGTGTCTGCCGGCGGCAAGCGCTACTCTTGCCGCAAACCCAAGCGCGTCTCGAGTCTGCGCGGTGCGAGCAGGTCGTGGTGTCGGCAGCGCATGTCATATTCACACGACGCCCCATAGGCGCCGCGCCAAGCAGGCTCAATGGTTGGTCCGGGGAACCAGGCATGGCCGTGTCGATTGCTGTCGCTATGCGCTCCCTGCCTTTCGCCCTCGTCGTGCTGTTGTCGCTTGCGGAACCGATAGCCGCCGACGAATCGTCCGCGATAACGGGCATCGCGCGGCCGAGCGTGGAGGAACTGGCGACAGAGCCGCAAAAACGCGACCAGGCGCGCGACAGCGACGCGCGCGAGGCGATCTGCCTGATGATCGAATCGGCGGCCAAGGCCAACGATCTGCCGCTCGCGTTTTTCGCGCGCGTGATCTGGCAGGAGAGCCGCTTTCAGTTCGACGCGGTCGGACCCCCGACACGCAGCGGACAGCGCGCGGAGGGGATCGCACAGTTCATGCCGGGGACCGCCGGCGAGCGGCGCCTGCTCGATCCGTTCGATCCGGTGCAGGCGCTGCCGAAATCGGCGGAGTTCCTGAGCGAGTTGCGCAACCGGTTCGGCAATCTCGGGCTCGCCGCCGCCGCCTATAACGCAGGTCCCCGAAGGGTGCAGGAATGGCTCGCCGGCGCCGGAGCGATGCCGCAGGAGACCCGCAACTATGTCGCCGCCATCACGGGATCGACCGTCGACGACTGGGCGGCGGCCGGGCGCGGGGGCGGCAAGATCGCCGAGCGTGCGCCTGCGACCTCGTGCCACGATTTGATGGCGCTCTTGACGCGCGCACCGAACGCATTCGTCGCGCAACTGGAAGACCGCGTGAAGCTCGCGGCGGCGAAACTCTGGGGCGTGCAACTCGCCGCAGGCTTCGATCGCAACAAGGCGTTGGCGATGTATGCGCGCGCGATGATGCGTCTCGGCAGCGTTATCGGCGACCAGGATCCGAGCCTGCTTTCTGCCGTCCTGCGCAGTCGCGGCAGCCGCACCTTCTACCAGGTGCGGATCGGCGCCGATACGCGCCCGGTCGCGAATGATCTCTGCAACCGCATCCGAAAGGCAGGCGGGGCTTGTTTCGTGCTGCGGAACATGAACGTCAGGGGCTGACGGGCGGGGGCAGGGCTCGGCTGATCACCAAATTCGTCGTGTGACGCGACCATGTAGGGTAGTGTGAGCCAGCAAAAACCTGAGGAGACGGCATGCGCGCACGATCGGTCCTGATCTGCTGTCTGGCGCTCGCCGCCATGTTGGCCGCGGCGCCGCTGGCGCGTGCCGCCGACTATCCGATCCGTCCGATCAAGCTGATCGTGCCCTATCCGCCGGGCGGGCCGACCGACGTGCTCGGCCGCCTGGTCGGCGACTATCTCGGGCGCGACCTGAAGCAGCCGGTGTTCATCGAAAACAAGGCGGGCGCGCAAGGGGCGATCGGTGCCGACGCCGCAGCCCATGCCGAGGCCGACGGCTACACGCTGTTCTTCCCGGCGGGCTCCATCATCGTGCTCAATCCGATGCTGTACAAGAAACTGCCTTACGATCCGGAGAAGGATTTCCGGATGCTGGGTCTCGCGACCGAGTTGCCTGTCGTGATGGAGATTCATCCCTCGCTGCCGGTCAAGACGGTGGCGGAGTTCGTCGCCTATGCGAGACAAAATCCGGGAAAGCTCAATTTCGGTTCGGCAGGGACCGGCGGCACCATTCATCTGGCCGGCGAGATGTTCAAGCAGATGGCCGGCATCGACATGACCCATGTGCCCTACAAGGGCGCGGGACCTGCACTGACTGACCTGTTGTCGGGCAATATCCAGTTGATGTTCGACGGGCTGGGAACCGCGTTGCCGCCGATCAAGGCGGGACTGCTGCGGCCGCTTGCAGTCAGTGCGGACCAGCGCATCGCCGATCTGCCTGATGTTCCGACCCTTGCGGAAAGCGGCTATCCGGATTACCGGGTCAGCGTCTGGTATGGTGTCGCAGCCCCTGCAAAGGTTCCGGACGAGGTCGCGCAACGGATCAGCGCCAGCCTCGAACGGGCGCTGAACGACGAGGCGTTTCGTGCCACGCTGGACAAGGCCGGCTTTCCGCCGCTGCGTCCGCGCAACGCGGCCGCGATCAAGGCGTTCATCGATGCCGATCGCGCGCGCTGGTCGGCCGTCATCAAGAAGCTCAACATTTCACTGGATTAGGACAATGGTGCGTGAACAGGAAATTCGCGAAGGCGAACTGGCCGTCGAGGTGCCGCCGCCGCGCGACGCCGCGCTTTTTTTCATCGGCCGGATCCGTACACCCTGGACCTCACGTCTGGCGACGCCGCGTCAGGGCCGCCTCGACGGACCGGTCTGCCGGCTGGAGATTTTCGAGCCCTGGGTGCCGGCGCTGAAGGGCGTCGATTTCTATTCCAATCTCGAAGTGATCTACTGGCTGCACCAGTCGCGCCGCGATCTCGTGCTGCAGAGTCCGAAGAACAACAAATCGACGCGCGGCGCGTTCTCGCTGCGCACGCCGGTGCGGCCCAATCCGATTGGCACCTCGATCGTCAAGCTGGTCGGTATCGAGGGCGCGACCGTGCTGGTGCGCGGCCTCGATTGCCTCGACGAGACGCCGCTTCTGGACATCAAGCCCGATCGCTGCGAGTTCTCGCCGCTATCGGCGCCGCAGCCCGGCGATTTCGAGATTGAGTGATCCCCAGCCTCGCCGCGGCGTGTAAGGTTTCCCGAGGGGCCTAAACCCGCAGATGCGATTTGCGGAGCACCGGCCAAATAGAGCACCAGGAGCCGTTCCTGATATTCCATAGCTATAGAATGATGCTTGAGGCAGTAGTTTACATGGTATAAATATAAGGAATGCAGAGGCGATATCCATGATCACCGCCAATCAGCTCAGGGCTGCGCGTGCGCTCCTGAACATCGATCAGCGGCAGATGGCGGAACTGGCGGGCCTCTCGGTGCCAACGATCCAGCGCATGGAAGCCAGTGATGGCGTCGTCCGCGGCAATGTCGATTCGCTCATGCGGCTGGTGTCCGCGCTTGAGAGCGCAGGTATCGAGCTGATCAATCCCGGAGTTCAGAGCGCGAGCGGAGGCCGAGGCGTCCGGCTTAGGGAGCACGTCGCAAAGCCAAAGGCTGCCCGGCAACCAAAGCCGTCCTCCGCGCGAGCGCCCGAGCGGGCGCGTTGAATTTGCGGGCCTGATCGAAGATCATTGACGCGACCTTCAAGGTGCCGCTGCGCCGGTGTCGACGCGGTCGAGCAGCGCGAGGAGACCCCGCAGCATGGCAATCGGTTGAGGGGGGCAGCCGGGAATGTGAAGGTCGACCGGGATGACGTCGGAGACACCTCCGACGACCGCGTAACTGCCGGCAAAACATCCACCATCGCGCGCGCAATCTCCCACCGCGACGACCCATTTGGGATTGGGTGTCGCATGATAGGTGCGCTCCAGCGCGTCGCGCATGTTCTTGGTCACGGGACCGGTCACCATCAGAACATCGGCGTGGCGCGGCGAGGCAACGAAGCGCAGGCCGAAGCGCTCGACATCGTAATAGGCGTTGTTGAGCGCGTGAATCTCGAGTTCGCAGCCGTTGCAGGATCCGGCGTCAACCTCGCGGATCGAGAGGCTTCGGCCAAGCCGTCGCCGCGCCGTGACCTCGACGGCGCGCGCGAGTTCCGCAATCGCGGCATCGTCCGCCGCTGGCGCCTGTTCGGTCAAAGGCGGGCGGAACAGGCTTTCAAAGAACAGTCTGCGCATTGATTCGGTCTCTTTGTTTGACGCGCATTCTTCACGCGAACCGGTATCCGCTTCGCTCGAGGATACTCTTAGGTGTCCTGGCCCGAATAGGAACAGTTGAACGACTTGTTGCAGAGTGGAAAGTCCGCGACGATATTGCCTTCGATCGCGGCCTCAAGCAGCGGCCATTGAAACCACGAGGGGTCGCGCAGGTGGCAGCGTTCGACCAGACCCTCCTGCACGCGCAGCCAGACCAGGATATCGCCGCGAAAGCCCTCCACGACGGCGATGCCTTCGCGGGCTTCCGGCTGAGGCTCCGCGGGGCTAATCAACGGCCCTTCGGGAAGCTGTCGCAAAATCTGGTCGACCAGCGAAAGACTCTGCACGACTTCGCGCACCCTGAGCCAGACGCGTGCGTTGACATCGCCCTCATTGAGGACGGGAACCTCGAAGTGCAAGCGTTCATAGGGCGGATAGACGAGGGTCTTCCGCGCGTCGAACGATCGTCCCGAGGCGCGGCCGACATAGCCTCCGGCGGCGTATTGTCTGGCCAGCGCAGGCTTGAGCACACCGGTGTTGACGGTGCGATCCTGCAACGATGCGGTGTTGTCGTACAGTTCCACCAGCACAGCAAAGCGCAGGCGGATGTCGTTCAGCGCTGCCCGGATGGCTTTCGTGCCCCATTCGTCGAGATCGCGGGTCACACCACCGGGCACGATGATATCCCGCATCAGGCGATGACCGAACGCCAAATCGGCCGCGCGCAGCACGGCCTCGCGCAACACACTGCAATGCGCGTGGATCAGGGCAAAGGAGGCATCGTTGCAGATGGCGCCGATGTCGCCGAGATGATTGGCAAGCCGCTCGAGTTCGGCGAGCAGCGCGCGCAGCCAGTTCGCGCGATCGGGCACGACGAGTTGAAGTGCCGCTTCGGCGGCCTTCGAGAACGCGTAGGCGTAGGCGACGGTGCTGTCGCCCGATACGCGGCCAGCGAGTTGCACGCCGCGCTCGAGCGTGGCGCCGGTCATGAGCCCCTCAATGCCCTTGTGGGTGTATCCCAGCCGCTGTTCCAGGCGCACGACCGTCTCACCGCTGGCTGTGAACCGAAAATGTCCGGGCTCGATAATTCCCGCATGCACCGGGCCGACGGCGATCTGATGCACGCCCTCGCCAATCGTCGTGAGGAACGGATAAGGCGACGCCTCCACCGGCACGTCGACGCAACCTGCAAGCGGAAAGCAAACCCCCCAGCGATCGTGATCAAGCCAGGGACGCTTGTCGGGCAAGCCTTCCGCCGACAGGCCAAACAAATCATTGATGGTGCGTTCCAATCGCAGCGCCGGCGGGTGGCGCGCGCCGACCGACGGATAGCTGCCATCGGGGCAATCCAGGCTCAGCACCGCAATCGCCGCAGCCTCTTGATCCAGGATCGCCATATGCACCATCGCGGGTTCGCCCCACAGGCCGAGCAGGCTCAAGCGCCCCTGCGCCAGTTCGCTTGCCGTGGATGCCCACAACGCGGAATCGATTACGGCGCGCGGCCACGGTGCGTGATGCCTGACCTTACGGCCCTTCTGCACGAGATCGATCAGCGACGGCATATCCTGTTGGTCCTATCCAAGAAGGCGAGCCACGTGCTGGAACCAGACGACGAGGGGCGCGGGAAGATAGATTCCCGCGCCGAGAACCAGTGCGAGATGCGCAAACATCGGCACATAGGAGGCCTCGGCTGCGGCCGTGCTGCCGCGAGGTCTGCCGAACGCAATGCTTGTCAGGCGCAACGTCAAGGCGCCGAAGGCCAAGAGAATTCCGAATACCAGCACGATCGCGAGCAGGGGCTGCCGGGCAAAGGTCGAACTGACGACCAGAAACTCGCTCATGAAGATGCCGAGCGGCGGCAGGCCTGCGATCGCGGCGACACCCACGACCAGACCCCAGCCAAGCGCGGGATGGGTCACCGTCAGGCCGCGGATCCTGGAGATCCTCTGGGTGCCCTTGATCTGCGAGACATGGCCGACCGCGTAGAAGATCGCCGACTTGGTCAGGCTGTGCATCACCATATGCAACAGCCCGGCAAAATTGGCGAGCGGTCCGCCCATTCCGAACGCAAAGACGATGATGCCCATGTGCTCGATCGAGGAATAGGCGAACAGGCGCTTGATGTCACGGCGGCGGTACAGCATGAACGCCGCGAACACGAGCGAGACCAGGCCCATCGTCACCATCAGGGGGCCCGGGGAAATCGCCGCCGGATTGGCCGCGAGCAATATCTTGAATCGCAGCAACGCGTAGAGCGCGACATTCAACAGCAGGCCCGAGAGGACGGCCGATATCGGCGTCGGACCTTCGGCGTGGGCGTCGGGCAGCCAGGCATGCAGCGGCGCAAGGCCGACCTTGGTGCCGTAGCCGAGCAGCAGGAAGATGAAGGCGACGTTGAGGAGCGGCGCGTCGAACGTCCCCGCGTGCTCGATCAGGATGGTCCAGACCATGGCGTCCTGGCCCTCGCCGATGACCGGGCGTGCTGCCATGTAGACCAGGATGGTGCCGAACAACGCGAACGCAATTCCGACGCTGCCGAGGATGAAATACTTCCACGCCGCTTCGAGCGCGGCGTGGGTGCGATAGATGCCGACCATCAGCACCGTGGTCAGCGTCGCGATTTCCACCGCAACCCACATCAGACCGATGTTGTTCGACACGAAAGCGAGGTTCATGCCGAACATCATGGTCTGGAACATGGCGTGATAGAAGCGAAGGTAGACCGGCGTCAACCGGCCGGTGTCGAGTTCGTGTGCGATGTAGCTGGCGCTGAAGATGCTGGTCGTGAAGCCCACGAATGTGTTGAGCACGATGAAAACGATGTTCAGATCGTCGATCAGCACGTACGGTCCCGGCTGTGGACGCTCGATCACGAACAGCGACAGCGCCGAAAGAAATGTCGCAAGGCTGGCAACGACGTTCAGCCGCGCCGTCATCCGGTAGCCGGGCAGGGCGGCCAGCAGCGCCGCCGAACAGATGGGAATCAGCAGGACAGCCGTGACGGGATTGAACGCGGGCATGCTCATCGCTGTTCGCCCCGGAAGTCGTCGAGCGCGGAGACATCGACGGAATCGAAGCGTTCACGGATTCGAAACAGGAAGATGCCGATGACGATGAAGGCGATCAGGATCGAGAAGGCGACGCTGATCTCGACCACCAGCGGCATGCCTTTGGCGCCAGTCGCCGCCAGCACCAGTCCGTTCTCGAGCGACATGAAGCCGACGACCTGGCTGACGGCGTTGCGGCGCGTCACCATCACCAGCAGTCCGAGCAGCACCACCGAAAGCGCGAAGGCGAGATCCTCGCGCGCCAGAGGATCGGCCTCGGCGGTCACCCGCAGCATCAGGACCATGGAAAGGGCGACCAATGCCATCCCGGCCAGCATGGTCGGGCCGATTCCCACTGCCGTCTCGATGTCGCGATGAATCCCGAGCTGCTTGACGATGCGATGCAGCGCCACCGGGATGACGATCGCCTTGAAGACAAGCGCGATCACCGCCGTGATGTAGAGATGGGGCGCGTCCTGGACAAAGGCCTGCCAGGCAACTGAAAGGGCGAGCACCAGCGCGTGGAGCGCGAACACGTTGAGCAGTGAATAGAGCCGGTCCTGGTACAGCATCATGAAGCTGATCAGGACGAGCGAACCTGCGAGCGTATGCGAGATGTCGAAGGAGAGGCTATGCATCTGCATCAGAAACTCCTCGACACAAACAAGAGGAGCGTGCCGAGCAGGCCGAGCATCAGCGCCGCGCCGAGAAATTGCGGATAGCGAAACACGCGCATTTTGGCGGTCGCGGTCTCGAACAGCGCCAGAAAAAAGCCGGCGGCCGTGAGCTTGACGACGTAGACGCCGGCGCCGACCGCATAGGCCAGGGGGCCGGTTCCGACCAGGGCGATCTTCCAGGGCAGGAACACGCAGGCGATCAGCGATATGTAGAGCAAGAGCTTGAGAAATGCACCGAATTCGATCATCGCGAGATGGCGCCCCGAATATTCGAGGACCATCGCCTCATGCACCATGGTCAGCTCCAGGTGGGTGGCCGGATTGTCGACCGGGATTCGCCCGTTCTCGGCCAGCGCCACCATGAAGAGCGCGACCAGCGCCATTCCCAACGACACCCGCAATCCGACGTAGGACGAGCCCAGGAAGTTCGCGACCGTCGAGAGTTGGGTCGAGCCGGCCACCAGCGCCATACAGAATACGATCAGCAACATCGCCGGCTCCGCGAGTGCTGCGATCATGACTTCGCGGCTGGAGCCGATGCCGCCAAAACTGGTGCCGACGTCCATCCCGGCGAGGGCCAGGAAGAAGCGCGCGCTTCCGAGCAGTGCGACGATCGCAATCAGATCCGCCGTCCAGTTGAACAGCAGGCCCGTCGCGAAGGTCGGCACCAGCGCTGCGGCAACCCAGATCGCGGCAAAGGTGATGTAGGGCGTCACGCGGAACAGCCAAGACGCGTTGTCGGCCAGCACCACCTCCTTGCGGAGCAGCCGCAGCAGGTCGCGATAGGGCTGCAGGACCGAAGCTCCCTGGCGGCGCACCAGCCTCGCCTTGACCTTGCGCACGAAGCCGGTCAGCAGCGGGGCGAGCAGGAGCACCAGCAGCATCTGCGTACCCTGCACGAATATGTCCGACATCAAGACCATATCGCGAGCACCAGCAGCAGCGTGACGAGGGTTGCGAACACCAGGCTGAGGTAGCGGCGGATGGTCAGGAACTGGAGACGGTTGAGCCGTTCGGAAGAGCGGCCGATCGCACCTGCGATTGGCTCATACAGTCTCTCCCAGATCGGATCGTGCAATTCGATCCTGAGCCGCGCGGGGCGGATATCGCCGGGGGGCGGCATGTCGACGTGATCGCGGGCATAGAACGCGAGCGTGCCGAAGACGCGGCGGATCGGCTGTGCGAAGCTTGCGCTCGAATATTGCGCTGCGGGCACGGAATCGGAAAAGCCACAGCCCCAGGCCGGTCCCCGTCGCAGCGCGTGCGAGGCGAAGCGATGGATGAAATAGACGGCCAATGATGCGGATACCGTGATGAACACCATCACAAGCAACCCGTTATATGAACTGCGGCCCTCCGCGATCGGTGCGATCGAAAGCCAGGCTTCGTTGGCCTGGATCGGCATGCGGCCACCGAGGATATCAATCGTGATCGGCGACAGCGCGTCGATCACCAGTCCGGGCAGGATTCCTGCAAGCAGGCAAAGTGTCGCCAGGATGAACATGGCCGACAACGAAAAGCGGTCGACTTCGATGGCCGTTTCTGCGGCCAGACTGCGCGGCCGTCCGAGAAAGGTCACGCCATAGGCCTTGACGAAACAGGCGGCCACTAGCGCGGCCGCCAGCGCCAGCATCGCGCCGACCGCGGGCACCATGATCTTCAGCGCCCATTGCGGCAGATCCGGACTTTGCAGCATGGCCTGGAAGATCAGCCATTCCGATACGAAGCCGTTGAATGGCGGCAGCGCCGAGATCGCGACGCAGCCGACCAGCACGACAAAGCTTGTGAACGGCATGCGGTGAATGAGGCCGCCCAGTTTGTCCATGTCCCGCGCACCCGTGGCGGTCAGAACCGCGCCGGCGCCGAAGAACAACAGGCTCTTGAAGAGGGAATGGTTGAACACATGGAACAGCGCTGCCGTGAAGGCGAGCGCCGCCAGGAGTTGCTGGCCATTGGCCTGAAACGCCAATGCAAGCCCCAGGGCAACGAAGATGACGCCGATGTTTTCGATCGTCGAGTAGGCGAGCAGGCGCTTGAGGTCGGTCTCCATCATGGCGTAGAGGATTCCCATCACCGCTGTGATGCTGCCGAGGAATAGCACGATGACACTGGCCGGCCAGATCGGCGGCCCCAGCAGATCGAACACGACGCGAATGAAGCCGTAGATCGCGACCTTGGTCATGACGCCGCTCATCAGCGCCGACACATGGCTCGGAGCAGCAGGGTGGGCGAGCGGCAGCCAGACATGCAACGGCACGAGGCCGGCCTTGGAGCCGGCGCCGAGCAACATCAGGATCAACACCAGTGCCGCGACATACGGCGTATGCGAAGCGGCGCGAATGGCGGCAAATCCATAGTCTCCTGCAGGCCCCGCCAATAGCCCGAACGCCAGCAGCAACGCGAGCGTGCCGAAGCTGGCCATCACGAGATAGACGAATCCGGCCCTTGCATTGCCCGGCTCGCGATGGTGCGCCATGACCAGTGCCCAGGATGTGAGCGACATGAATTCCCAGCAGAGCAGGAAGGAAAACGCGTCGTCCGCCAGGACCACGAGATTCATGCCGGCCAGAAAGGCAGGGAAGAAGGGAAGCACGCGGTGTGGCGCCGATTCGTGATGGCCATAGCCAAGGCCAAACAGGCTTGCCGCGGCGCCGCCCAGATTGACGACAATGAGGAAGAAAGAGCTCAAGGCATCCAGGCGGAAATGGGCGCCAAGCCATGGCAGTCCGATCGGCAGGGTCAAAGTCGTGGCGTTGGCCGGATTGCCAAGCAGCCAGCGGGTCGCTCCGATCAGTGCGATCGCGGAGACGGCCAGTGTCGCGCTGTAGATAAGAGAGGTGGCGATCTCTGTGCGGCTCATGGCAATCGCCAGCACCGCAAGTCCGAGCAATCCGGCGACACAGGTCATTTGCAGAACCACGGCCGACATCATGTCCGCGTCCTGGTTCTGCTCGACGATCTGTTGTCGGATGGAGCGCCCGGCACGACCTTTGCGGGGCCTGAGCCGAATTTCAGCCGCACCCCACGACCCTGCGCATTGCTGGGTGCGCCTTCGTCGATCATCTCGATGCCGGCGGAGTCGAAGGCCGCGATCAACTTGACCAGCGAATCGACATTGCCGCGTACCATCATTTCGCTCGCCTCCATGCGCTGGATGGTCGGCACGGAAAGTCCCGAAAGCGCCGCGAGTTGGCGCTGATCGATGCCGAGAAGCACCCTGGCCGCCCGCAATTGTGCAGCTGTGATCATCAGCCCGCCCCGGGACCTGAATCAATACTTACTCTTGCATAGTAACAAATGATGCCAAAGTGTCAATAAATGATGTTTTAGATATCTATTTTGAGGCGAAGAAATTTTGGCTGAGGCCCCGAGCGAACAGGTCAGTCGGGGCTCCGCCGGCCGGATCGCTGAGAGTTCTTGCTGATGTCAGCGATCGCGAGAGGGCGTGAGCGCCTCCGCGAGACTTCGCCGCGCAATACTTGACTCAGCGGTGAGGTCCCCGACGTCAAAGGCTCCTGCGCCTCGCAGAAGCGTTTTGGGGCGAGGCGAACCGGGGCGGATCAGCCTATCCCTCTCGCAACGCCGCGATCAGCTTGGTCGCGTTGTCCTCGAGCACCTGGACGTCCTCGCGGTGGCTGGCCGGCGGCAGCAGCACAATGCCGTTGTGGCGCGGCATGACATGCATGTGCAGGTGGAACACGACCTGGCCGCCGGCGGCTTCGTTGAATTGCTGGATCGTCATGCCGTCCGCCTTGAAGGCCTTCATCGCGGCCGCGGCGATCTTGTGGGCGCCGCGCGCGACATGGGCGTAGTCGTCAGGGCTGATGTCGAGGATGTTGCGGGCAGGGGCCTTCGGTATCACCAGCGTATGGCCGGGCGAACGCGGCATGATGTCGAGAAAGGCGAGCACATGGTCGTCTTCATAGACCTTGTGGCAGGGAAATTCGCCGCGCAGGATCTTGGCGAAGATGTTGCTGGGGTCGTAGGCGGTCATGGCAGCTCCTGAAATTGCGCGCCAATGTCCCAACTGCGTCAGGGGCGGTCAAGGTGCCTCGTCCGCAGCCTTCCGGAACGGCGCCGCTTCGCCGAGCTCGCGCGCGGCTTCCGCGACATAGGCGCGCTCGCGCTTCAGATAATCCGAGATCGCCCGGCGCAGGCCGACATCGGCGATGTAATGCGCGGAATAGGTGGTCTGCGGCAGGTAGCCACGCGCGATCTTGTGCTCGCCCTGGGCGCCCGCCTCGACGGTTGTTAGCCGGTTTTGAATCGCAAAGTCGATCGCCTGATAGTAGCAGACCTCGAAATGCAGGAACGGATGGTGCTCGATCGCGCCCCAGTTGCGCCCGAACAGCGTATCGGAGCCGATGAAATTGATCGCGCCGGCAATCCAGCGGTCGTTGCGCCTGGCCATCACCAGCAGCACGTCCTTCGCCATGCTCTCACCGATCTGTGAAAAGAATGCCCGCGTGAGATAGGGCCGCCCCCATTTGCGCGAACCGGTCTCCATGTAGAAGGCGAAAAAGGCGTTCCACGCGTCCTCGGTGATGTCGCTGCCGGTGAGCCAGTGGATGGTGATGCCGGCGGCAACGGCCTCGCGGCGCTCGCGCTTGATTGCCTTGCGATGCCGCGAATTGAGCGTGGCGAGAAAGTCGTCGAAACCGGAAAAACCCTGGTTGTGCCAGTGAAACTGCTGGTCGGTACGCTGCAGGAAGCCGTGCTCGGCGAGAAACTTCCATTCGGCCTCGCGCGCGAAGGTCACGTGCGCGGAGGAGGCCTTGCTGAGGCCGCACAGCGCGACCAGCCCCTCCGCCAGCGCCGCACTGATGCGTTCGCGCTCGACATCGCGCCGGATCAGAAGGCGCGGTCCGGTTGCGGGCGTGAAGGGAACCGAGACCTGCAGCTTCGGATAATAGCGTCCGCCGGCGCGCTCATAGGCATCGGCCCAGCCGCGGTCGAAGACATATTCGCCTTGCGAGTGCGATTTCAGATAGCAGGGCACGACGCCCGCGATGATGCCGTCGACCTTGGCAAGCAGATGCCGCGGGGCCCAGCCGGTCCGCGCGCAGGCTGAACTCGAGGATTCGGCGGCCGACAAAAACGCATGCGAAACGAATGGGTTATAGTAGGGCTTTGAACCCGCGCAGGAAGCTGCGGTGGCGACGCCGGTTGGAGGACCGCTTGAAAAAAGCCCGCCAAAGCCGTTGGAAATGCTGCCAGCCGGCTCAGGATTTGCGCAGGCGTCCCAGTCCGCAGCCGGAATATCGCTGATCGACGGAACGGCTTCGAGGGTGATTTCAGGTGTCGCCATCGAGACTCTTCAGGAAGGGTCAGGTCTTGAGATACTGACCCGATGCAAAGATCGTGCATTGCAGCAGGGACTTCAAGGGCAGCGTCGCCTCCCTCACGGTTCCGGGCGGAACCCCTCGAAGATCATCTGGTCGGCGTAGCGCTCGCTGCGGGCGCGCTGCTCGGGCGTGCGCACGGTCCAGGCGAGCAGCGGACAGCCGAAAATGTTGCGGGCGATCCAGGGCGCTGGTGCCGGCAACTGGTCGATCCAGAAGGCTATGAAATGCGGCTCGGTGCGGAAGCCGTGCCGCAGATGGAGCATGCTGGCGCGCTGTGCGGCGGTGAGCTTCTGCCAGTAGTCATCATCATAGTTGCGCTGCGCGACGATGCCGCGCGGCAGCTTCGGCATCGCTTCGCGCAAGGCGAGTACCTGATCCGGGTCGAAGGACATGCCGACCACGGGCCCGGAATAGCCGCCGAGAACCTGCGCCATGCGGGCCACGAGCTTGCGGTCGCCGTCGAAATGGCTCTTGACCTCGACCACCAACGGCACCCGGCCGGCGACCAGCGCGCAGAGATCGGACAGCGACATCATGCGCTCGGGCGTGTCCTTGAAGGTGACAGCCTTGAGGTCGGCCGCGGTCATGTCGATCAGCGCGCCTGCGCCCTCAGTGAGGCGGCCGAGCCTGTCGTCATGATGCACCATCGCCTCGCCGTCGGCGGTCAGCTGAATGTCGCATTCGATGGCAAAACGACCGTCGACGGCGGCCTGCGCCGCCGCCGGCATGTTCTCGACGATGCCGCGCGCAAGATCGTGAAGGCCGCGATGGGCGACCGGGCGCGCCGTCAGCCAGTCCGGTGCGCGCATGGCGCCTCGTCCTTCAACCGGGCTGGATCAGGAAACCTCAAACAGGCCCTCGACTTCCACCGATGCGTCGGCGGGAAGGGACGCGACGCCGACGGTGGTACGGGCGTGGCGGCCCTTGTCGCCGAAAGCCGCGACCATCAGGTCGGAGGCGCCGTTCAGAACCTTCGGCCCGTCGAGAAAATCGGGCGCCGAATTGACGAAGCCGCCGAGCCGGACCACACGCACGACCTTGTCGAGGTCGCCGAGCGCGGCCTTGACCTGCGCCAGCAGGTTGATCGCGCAGCCGCGCGCCGCGGCGTTGCCCTGCTCGACGGTGACGGCCGCCCCCAGCTTGCCCTTGGCGATCAGCTTGCCCGCCGAATCGAAGCAAACCTGGCCGGAGACGAACAGCAGGTTGCCGGTGCGGACGAAGCCGACATAGTTGGCCACCGGAGCGGCCGGTTCGTGCAAGACGATGCCCTGCGCTGCCAGTTTCTGTTCGACCGTACCCGCCATGTTTCATCCCCGGTTCATAATGTGAAAGCCATGATCGCGCCTCATGCGGATCGCGCATTGTTTCGCGCATCGCGTCATGACATGCAAGCCGGTGGTCTCGGCGGCCATTCCCTGTGGAATGCGGCCGTTCGGAGCCGGATTCGCAAATATTGGTGAAGCGGCCCTAGTTGCGGCGCAATAGGGCGGTCTCTAATGTGACGATTCTTCGTCGTGTCCAAGGATATGTCATGGTTCATTCGCTCCGGATTCCGCTTGGCGTGCTCGCAGTCGCGCTTGTCTCGTTCGGACCGGTCAAGGCCGCGGCCGGCGTGCCGTTCCTGCCGCACCAGGCGCTCTATGAACTGAGCCTGGTGAAGTCGCGCGGGTCTACGACGATCAACAGCGTGCGCGGCCGGATCCTCTACAATTTCTCGGGCAGCGCCTGCGACGGCTACACGTCCGATTTTCGCCAGGTCTCGGAGCTTGATGCCGGCGAGGGCAAGATGACCCTGAGCGATTTGCGCTCGACCTCCTGGGAGGACGGTGCCGGAAAGAGCTATCGATTCAAGATCGACTCGCGGATGAACGATGCCGATTCCCGCCCCGTCGACGGCATCGCGGAGCGCTCCGGCGATCATATCACCGTCAAGCTGAAGCAGCCGGAAGCCAAGACCTTCACCCTCGACGGCACCACCGTATTTCCGACCGAGCAGATCAGGCGCATCATCGACGCCGCGCGGGAGGGCAAGTCGCTGCTGGAACTGTCGGTCTATGACGGGTCGGACAACGGCGAGAAGGTCTACAACACGCTCACCGTGATCGGTCGGCCGGTTCCCGGCGATCGCGAGATTGCGTCGCCCGATCCCTCCACCATCAACGACCAGATGAAGCCGCTGACGCGCTGGCCCGTGACGGTGAGCTATTTCGACCGCGACGCCAAGGCCAAGGAGGGCGAACAGACGCCGGTCTATGCGATGTCGTTCGAATTGTTCGAGAACGGCGTCTCGCGCGCACTCGTGCTCGACTACAACGATTTCGTCATTGCCGGCAATCTCGGCAAGTTCGACGTCAAGGACGCCAAGCCGTGTAATTGACGGCTCTGCCGTCTTCCCGGGGCGTCCGACAGGCCGTCTGGGATGACGGCTACTCCCGCTTCTCAGGCCCGTCATAGGCAATTCCCCTGACAACGGCGCCCTGGCCGAATTTCCGGCGCAAGTCATCGATCGCGCGTTCGGCGTGCGCGGCGCGGCGATCGAGCATGTCGGTGTCGTCGGCCGAAGATCCCGGCTGCAGCGCGCTGACGCCGGTGCCCATCAGGCGGAACGCGGTGCCGTCGATTTCCTTGGCCAGCAGGTCGCGGGACACGGCAAAAATCTTGGCGGCGAGTTGCGTCGGCGCGGCGATCGATTGCGAGCGGGTGCGCTGGCGAAAATCGGCGGTTTTCAGCTTCAAGGTGATGGTCGATCCTGCGAGATTGGCACTTTTCAGCCGCCCTGAGACCTTTTCCGACTGCCGCCACAACTGCCTCTCCAGGGTTGCGAAATCGCGGATGTCGGTGTCGAACGTGGTCTCGCTGGAGATGGTCTTGGCGCCGCGGTCGGGTATCACGGCCCGATCGTCGATGCCGCGCGCCAGCCGCCACAGCCTGCGGCCATCGCTCGGAAACTGCTTCATCAACTCGATCTCGTCGGCGCGCTGCAGGTCGCCGATGGTGCGAAAGCCGCGCTGCGACAGCCTGTCCTGGGTCGCAGGTCCGACGCCGAAGATGAAGCCGACCGGCTTGTCCGCCAGCATGATGCGCGCCTGGTCCTGATCGAGCGCGGCAAAGCCCCTGGGCTTGTCGAGATCGGAGGCGATCTTGGCCAGGAACTTGTTGCAGGACAGGCCGACGGAGACGGTGATCCCGATCTCGTGTTCCACCTTCTGGGCGAAGCGCGCCAGCACTTTCGCAGCGATCATGCCGTGCACGCGCTCGGTGCCGGCGAGGTCCAGAAACGCCTCGTCGATCGACAACGGTTCGACCAGCGGCGTCAGCGCCTGCATGGCCTGGCGCACCTCGCGGCCGATCCGTACATATTTCGCCATGTCCGGTGCAATCACGATCGCGGACGGACACAGCGCCAGCGCCTTGAACATCGGCATCGCCGAGCGGATGCCGAAGGTCCGCGCCACATAGCAGGCCGCCGACACCACGCCGCGCCTGCCGCCGCCGATGATGACCGGCTTGTCGGCGATCTCGGGATTGTCGCGCTTTTCGACCGTGGCGTAGAATGCGTCGCAGTCGATATGGGCGAGCGTCAGTCTCGCCAGCGCCGGATGCCGAACCAGGCGAGGGGAGCCGCAGGCGGTGCAACGCTTGGCGGCGCGATCGAGATCGGCGAGGCAGTCCCGGCAAAAACAGGCCGGGCGATCAGCGCACTTTCCTGCTGCTGCCGGCTCACTCACGGCACGTCACGCTCCCAGTCGGGATCGCCGAGCACCTGGCGGGCGGCGGCAATGTTGGTCGGATGAAGCTTTGAGGCGGTTGCAAAAGCCTTTACGGTTGCATCGTCGCGCATCACGAAATCGAGCACGCTCTTGAGAAATTGCGGATCGGAGGCTGCGGTGCGGAGCGTGTGCGGGCCAAGCCCGGTCTCGGCCAGGAACGCTCCCAACCGCTCGGAATCGCCAGCAATGAAGGATAGTGCCTGAATTGCAACGATTTCAGCCACTTCGCGAGGGTTCTGAACAGGCTTTTTCAACTGTCCGGTTTGCCTTTCCGTTAACTTATGGTCTCTAGTTTGTACCCATCATGCCCGAGTCGTTCGATTCTCTTCAAGCAAGCGGAAACCACGACGCCGAAGATCGCCACGGGGCTTAACGGGTTAGAGCGAATCTTACGTTAGTTTGACTTGAGATTTCGGCAGGTCATGCCGAGGGTACGGGCGTACCGCAAGCGGGGTCGACGTGCAAAGGATTGGGAGGGGCGGATGGGAAAGACCGTCCTGATCGTGGAGGACAACGAGCTCAATATGAAGCTCTTCCGCGATCTCTTGGAAGCGCATGGCTACCAGACTTCGGGCACCAGCAACGGCTTCGAGGCGCTCGATCTCGTGCGCAAGATGCGGCCCGACCTGATCCTGATGGATATCCAGCTGCCGCAGGTCTCCGGGCTCGAGGTGACGCGCTGGATCAAGGACGATCCCGAGCTGCGTGGCATTCCCGTGGTCGCCGTCACCGCGTTTGCGATGAAGGGCGATGAGGAGCGCATTCGCGAGGGCGGCTGCGAGGCCTATTTGTCCAAGCCTATTTCGGTCGGCAAATTCATTGAAACGGTTCGGCGTTTTATTGGCTAAGAGGGTATTTCGATGTCCGCGCGTATCCTGGTCGTCGACGATGTTCCGGCCAACCTCAAGCTCATGGAAGCCCGGCTGTCGGCCGAATATTTCGACGTGCTGACCGCGTCCAACGGCGCCGACGCGCTGCGGATCTCGCAGCGCGCCGAATGCGACATCATCCTGCTCGACGTCATGATGCCCGACATGGACGGCTTCGAAGTCTGCCGCCGCCTGAAATCCAACCCTGCGACCCATTTCATTCCGGTGGTGATGGTCACCGCGCTGGACAGCCCGGCGGACCGGGTGCGCGGGCTCGAGGCCGGCGCCGACGATTTCCTGACCAAGCCGGTGTCGGACCTGGTGCTGATCGCGCGCGTCCGCTCGCTGACCCGGCTGAAGATGATGACCGACGAACTGCGCATGCGCGCGCTGACCTCGCTCGAGATCGGCGTGCAGGCGCCGGAGCGGAGCGCGATTGCCGAGACCGGCAAGGGCGGCCGGATCCTCCTGGTCGACGACCGGCCGACGTCCCATGAGCGGCTGGCGCCCTTGCTTGCGGCCGAACATACGGTCGACGTCGAAACCAATCCGGCGGAAGCGCTGTTTCACGCCGCCGAAGGCAATTATGATCTGCTGATCGTTTCGCTCGACCTCGACAATTTCGACGGCCTGCGGCTGTGCAGCCAGGCCCGCTCGCTGGAGCGGACGCGGCATGTCCCGATCCTCGCCATTGCGGATGCCGACAACAATGCGCGTCTGCTGCGCGGCTTGGAGATCGGCGTCAACGATTATCTGATGCGCCCGGTCGACAAGAACGAGCTGATGGCGCGCGCGCGCACCCAGATCCGCAAGCGCCGCTATGCCGATCATCTGCGCGACAACGTGCAGAACTCGATCGAGATGGCGATCACCGACGCGCTGACCGGCCTGCACAACCGCCGCTACATGGAGACGCATCTTTCGACGCTCGCCGATCAGGCCGCCAGCCGCGGCAAGCCGTTGGCGCTGATGATGCTCGACATCGACTTCTTCAAGTCCGTCAACGACAGTTACGGCCACGATGCCGGCGACGACGTGTTGCGGGAATTCGCGGTGCGGGTCCGCAAATCGGTCCGCGGCATCGACCTCGCCTGCCGCTACGGCGGCGAGGAGTTCGTGATCGTGATGCCCGAGACCGATCTGCACGTCGCCGGCATGGTGGCGGAGCGGTTGCGCCGCGCCATCGCCGGCGAGCCGTTCGCGGTCCACAAGGCCACCAAGCACATCGACGTCACCATCTCGATCGGCCTGTCGACGCTGGAGACGAAAAGCGAGGAGATCGGCGACGTCCTGAAACGCGCCGACACCGCGCTCTATCGCGCCAAGCATGAAGGCCGTAACCGCGTGGTGGCGCAGCCGTCGCACGACGATCCGCCGTTCACGCCGCTGGTCAGCGCGCGCGGGCGATAGCGCGGGCGATCGGGATTTCGACGCGGCCTGATCCGCAGTTTCCGGTTCGTTTTTCACGGCATTCATACGATACAGATCCGCGTCTCGCCGCGCGATCGCACCCGAGTCACGCATCATCCTCTTGACCCTCTGATGGCAAAGGGTGCGGGGAAGCCGGGGTGCCCAATGCACCCGCGGAGCGCGCCCCACCCACCGCCGTCATGCCACGCGCATGCGGGGCATCCAGTACGCCGCGGCTTATCGAAAGTGACACAGCAGTCCCCGCTTTTGCCTGGACGGGCAAATCACAGCGGCGCGGTCGAAGCGAGGGAGATCGTGCGAGGAACGCCCGGCTCAGGCTCCAGGATTTGCAGCTCGAGCCCAATCAGGGGGACGGTGTTGCAAGATAGGCCGCGCATCGCCAAGATATCGGCGAGTGATCCGCCGTCGACATGGTGGCCGGGGGAACGATGAGAAGGAAGTGCACGTTATTCGCGCTGCTCTTTGGCATCGTCACACCAGCGATTGCCCAACTGCCGCCCATGGCCGGACCGATGTTCTTGGGCAATGCCTCAGCAGATGTGGACACGTGGCAGAGGATCAATTTTCAAACGGCGCAATTTCCTCCCAGAGCCGCATCGCAAATAAAAATTGCCATCCAAACAAACGGTCCACGAATGTTGGGTCGCATCCGAATCCTGGGTGCACCTGCGTCGAACTTCGAAACAAGGAACGGCCTGGCTGTCGTTGATCTGATCAACGTTGGCGACAAAACCAAGGGATTCGCAGATATTACCGCGTTGGAGGTTCAATTCACCCAAGTGAATCCCGGTCAAAGGTTCTTGATACTCACCATCAAATACGAGGACGGGACGAAGTAGGCGAAGTAATCGTTGAATTATGTGCAATCTCTATTATGGCGATCTCCGGATTATGCCGCGCCGATGTGCGTTCCCGAGGAGAGATGATGAGCAGCAGTTTCGCGTATCGGCATCATCGGCCCCCTCCCGAAAATGAATTGGCTTCAAGCCTAGCAGTCGCCGGGCAGGCTCACTTCGCCGAGCGGCGAACAGACCCTGTTTGTCTATTTGCCTGTTCCAAATCGCAGCGATGCACCACCCCGTCGGAGACAGCGTGCTGGTGCTCGAATCACTGTGATGCGATTTCCTCTTGACTTAGAGCGCGCTCGAACCCCTAGCTTCCGTTGCGTCGTTGATCGAGAAGGGTGCTCATGAAGATTGGTGAACTGGCGAAACGCTCGGGACTGACAGCACATACGATTCGTTACTATGAGCGGATCGGGCTGCTGCCCTATGCTGACCGCAACCAATCGCGCCATCGGGATTACGACGCATCGATCCTGACCTGGATCGAGTTTCTCGGCCGTCTGAAGACGACCGGGATGCCGATCCGGGACATGCTGCGCTACGCAGCACTGCGGGAGCGCGGCGTCGGCACTGAGGCTGAGCGTCGCGAGCTTCTGGAGCGCCACCGTGCGGCCGTCCGCGCCCACGCTGCCGAACTGCAAGCGTGCCTTCTCGTTCTCGACACCAAGATTGCTGGCTACGCCGGCACGAGAACAAGGAGCAAGAATCATGACGCAGTCCACGAAAGCACAGGCTCAACCCGCATGCGCACCCCGCGCACCGGTCTTCTCGCCGCAAGAAAGCCGGCTCGAGCGCGGACGGCGAGCACTAGATGAGATTGACGGCAAGGCTGGGCATAACGTCATCACGGCGCTGGCGGACATCGCGCCCGATTTCGCGCGCTATGTGATCGAGTTCCCCTTCGGCGATATCTATTGCCGCCCCGGCCTCGATCTGCGGGCCCGTGAGATCGCGACCATTGCCGCGTTAACCGCGCTCGGCAATGCCAGCCCTCAGCTCAAGGTTCACATCGAGGCTGGCCTGAACGTCGGCCTGAGCCGTGAAGAGATCACCGAGGTCATCATGCAGATGGCCGTCTATGCCGGCTTCCCGGCCGCGCTCAACGGCCTGTTCGC
>Ga0307508_10000104_pt1 | contig 99267 bp, 119 predicted proteins | sample 9_EM_MG_FD_203089 | JGI IMG/M metagenome (GOLD analysis project Ga0307508, IMG submission 203089) | Populus trichocarpa ectomycorrhiza microbial communities from riparian zone in the Pacific Northwest, United States - 9_EM | ecosystem: Host-associated > Plants > Roots > Unclassified | place... | reverse complement strand
CACGCCGCCTCATGGCGCACCACGACCGTTCAGGCTGGGCCCCGGTTGCATGGGTCTGGCTGGCTGAAGCGCGTATCCTCGCAACCAGACTGGCGTCATAGATCATTTCGTTCACACCCTCTCAGGCGATCTGCGCTGAGCGCCCTGCCATTCAACTGTCACCAGTTGTTAACTGCAGCGGGGTAAAGGCCCCTGCTGCTTGCAGGTTGTCGCGCCTGTCTGGGCCCAATGGCTTAAAACGTGTACCGTCAGTTGAAACCGTGGAGAAAGTCACATGAGCACACCGTGGAACACCGCCTGGCAAGGCCCCGACCTCGTCGTCTTCCGGGACGAGAAAGAGGTCGACCGTTTTCCCGCCGCGCAGATCGAGCGCGTGATCTTTGTGCATCGCAACAACGGCGACAAGCCGGGTGACCTGCAGTTCGCACTGGTCGAGCTGCAGGACGAGCACATCCTGCTGCCCGCCGAAACCGGCTTTGCCGGCCGCGTGAACTTCGAACGCCTGAGCTTCTGGGCCGAGCGGCAGTGCGTGTATTGGGTGCCGGAGCAGAAGGCGGTGCTGCCGTCCCGGCTGCGCCGCAGCGTGTGGCTGCTGCGCCCAGGCGCGCCGGCCTATACGCGCCTGCCGCGCAGCGAACTGGCCTCGCGTGTGGAGCAATGGCCGCTCGAGGGCCCGCAGACTTGGGAGCAGCGCAAATGGATGCGCATCGCCCTCGGCCGGCCCTTCGCAGGGCTCAATGCCATCGTCACGCAACCGGGCGAGCTGGTCGATCAACCGGCGCCGCGCCGGCGCGCCTGAAGCAAAACTGAACCCAATTGAAGCGCACGTAAAAAAGCCCGGTCTCGACCGGGCTCTGCGCCAACAAAAAACCCGGCCGAGGCCGGGTTTTTCATGCTGAGAGCGAGAACGCTCAGGCAGCCGAAGCAGCCTTCTTCGCAGCCTTGGCCTTCTTGGCCTTGGCCTTCTTCTCGGCCTTGGCGGCAGCCGGCTTGGCTTCCTTGGCAGCCGGAGCGGCAGCAGGAGCCGAAGCGGCTTGGGCGAAAGCGCCGAAAGAGAAGGTAGCGGCGATCAGCGCGGCGATGATTTTGTTCATGGTGATGTCCTTTGCAAAGGGTTAAGAGCTTCTTGCTCCCCAGCCACAACGCCGCCTTCAGAAAGCCGGTTGACGACGTTGCGACAAATTTTCGGAAATCAGCGGATGCCTCTGCGCTTCATCAAGACGCAGCACCGGCGTCACGCAGCAATCGACCGCCTCGAAGCGGCGCGCCCAGTGCGCCAAAGACTCACTCCTGAATGCAAGCTGAAGAAGAGCGCGCAGCTTCATCGATTCTTCACTGCCCACAATGAGGCCGAGCGACCAGTGCTGATCCGCCCATTCGGGTTTACCCAGCGTCTCGCACAGCCGCTGCCAGAACGGGAACTCCAATGCACCCACGGCGAGGAATCGATCGTCGGCAGTGCGGTACACGCCATAGCAAGGCGCCCCGCCCGAGAGCAGCTCCCGCCCCTGCTGCAGTGCGCGGCCGGTGCTTGCCAGCGTGATGCCCGCCAGCACGTGATGGCGCAGCACTTCGTGCGTCATCGAGATGTCGACGAAGCGGCCCGCGCCCGTGCGCTGCGCGCCGAGCAAGCCGGCCAGGATGCCGCTGACGGCAGCCTGCGTGCCGCCCATCAGGTCGCCGATCTGGAAGTTGGGCGTGACCACTTCGCCATCGATCGTCGCAAGCTGTTCCAGCACGCCAGCCATCGCGATGTAGTTGATGTCGTGGCCTGCGCGATGGGCCCATGCGCTGTGCTGGCCGTAGCCGCTGATCGCACACATCACGAGGCGCGGATAGCGCGCGTGCAGCTCGCTCCAACCCAGGCCGAGGCGATTCATCACGCCAGGGCGAAAGCCTTCGACGAGTACATCGGCAGTGCTCAGCAAATCGTGCAGATCCGCTTGGCCTTCAGCGCTGCGCAAATCGAGTTGGCGCAGCTGCTTGCCGTCGTTGAGCTCGCGAAACATCAGGCTGGGTTGCCCGGCGGCTTGCTCTTGCGGCGTGCGCCAGAAGAGGCGAGAACCGTCTTCCTGCCCTTGCTCTGCAGGGCCTTCGATCTTGATGACTTCGGCACCCAGCTCCATCAGGTGCCGGGTGGCCAGCGGCCCCGGCAGCAGCCGGGTCAGGTCGACGACACGAACACCTTGCAGCGGTGGGGCGTCACTCAAAGCGCCCTTCCCGCAGCCACTTGGTGGTGACCCACTTTTCGCCGGCCGTGACGGGCGCGCCGCCATGCAGCGTGCGTGTCATCGGGTGCGCCCTGTCATAGCTGAAGAACACTGCATTGCCCTTGACGGGCGCCACCTCGAGGTTCACGTCGGGGAAGGTGGTGGCGCCACCGCGCTCGGGCTTGTTGAGGTAGGTGACGATGGTCGCCACGCGCTGGCCGCCACGCTTCAGGATGGACGGCGTGCCGGACTGGGCCGGATCGAAATAGTCGTAGTGCGGCTTGTACTCGGCACCCGGGCGATAGCGCAGCACCTGCAGGCCTTCGCCGTTCTCGACGGGCCAGCCGAGCAAGGCGGCGAAGCGCGCTTCGATCCGCGTGCACAGCGCGTTTTCACCGCGCCCGAAGAACATGCCATCACTGGTGCGTGCGACGTTGACTTCGCTCGAGCCGGTGCTGGTGACCACCGTTTCCGAGCGCACGAGGCGGGCCCGCGCGAGTTCGACCAGCTCGTCGCATTCATCGTGCGACAGCATGTTGCCGAACACGATGACGCGCGGGTTGCGCAGCGTCATCACGATCTTGATCTCGTGGCCGTCGATCACCAGCGAGGTGGGTGCATCGGTGAGATCGGGTTCGGGCACCCGCACCGGCGCGGGCAGCCCGTTGGCCTGGGCGTGCTCCTTCAGAAAGCCGGCGAGCGTCTCTTCGAGCGCGACCAGGGCCACGTCTTCGTCCCAGCCGCTGGACATCATGGACTTCAGCACCTCGTCGGGCGGGCGGCCGGCCTTGGCCTGATCGATGATCCACTGACGAAGTTCGGGGGTGATGTGTTGCTCAGCCATGCTTCAGATTCTGCCTTCTCAAACCTCGATGCGGCGACGAAAGACCAAGCGGTCAGGTTCGGATACCGCGCTTTCGAATCGGTAACCTTCCGACGTGAATTCCACCAGCCCCTCGGGCGTGTCGATCCGGTGGTCGACGGCATGGCGAAGCATCAGCCCGCGGGCGCGCTTGGCGAAGAAGCTGATGACCTTGTAGCCGCTCCCTGCCGCACTGCTCTTCCAGTCTTCGAACACGCACTCGATGACACGGGCCTTGAGCGTCTTGTGCTGCACGGCCCGAAAGTATTCTTGCGACGCGAGGTTGACGACGACCTTCGGCGTGCTGCCCGCCAATTGCCGGTTCAGTTGGCGAACCAGCGTGTCGCTCCAGAACTCGTACAGGTTCTTGCCGCGCGCCGTGGCCAGCGCCGTGCCCATCTCCAGGCGATAGGGCTGCATGCGGTCGAGCGGGCGCAGCAGGCCGTACAAGCCGCTGAGGATGGAGACGTTCTCTTGCGCCCAGGAGAGATCGCTCTGGCTGAGGGTGGGTGCATTGAGCCCTTCGTACACATCGCCATTGAAGGCCAGCACCGCCGGCTTGCTGTTGGCCGCGGTGAAGCGGCTGGACCACGCGGTGTAGCGCTCGGCATTCAAGTTGGCAAGCGGTGCCGACAAATCCATCAGTTCGGCGATTTCGTCGGGCGTCTTGGGCTGCAGCACGCCGATCAACTCGGCCGAATGGGCAAGAAACCGCGGGCGGGTGAGCGCCGGCGTGGGTGAGGAACGTTCGTAGTCGAGGGTTTTGGCAGGCGATATCAAAAAGTGCATGGACCGATTCTCAGCCAACGAGTGCTCGGGCCGTAAATCGAGCCGAACCGTGCAATCCGCCACTTGTGCACACAGACACGTTTGACAGAATCGGTTACCACGTCTCCCCGGCCTTCTCCAAGCCATGCGCCATACCCATCTCGCTTCCTGGCTCGGACAGATCCTGCTGGGCTTTGCTCTCTTCCTGGGCGGCTTCGAGGTCGCCCGCGTTACTTGGGGCACCTGGTGGGAAGCTGCAGGCGCCGGCGCTGCAGCGGCGGTGCTGGGCCTCGCACTGATGGTCCATGCCGAAAAGAAACAACGCCCGCTGCGCATCCTGCGCAAGGCGCGCCGCGGGCTCACGTTCCCGACGCAGTGGGCGGTGAAGTTCGACAAGCGCGTTCCGCAGGGCGGCACGATCCCGGTGGCAGTGATCCGCTCGGATGGCGTGCGCTTCGTGATCGACATCCAAGGCCACGGCGAGGCCGACTGGAACGATCCCATCGCCGGCGAGCCTTTGCTCGTCGGGCGCCGTGGCAAGAAGTTCAAGCCGGACCCGGTGGAGCCGCTGATGCAGGCCGCGGCCGCCTGGGGCGCAACCGCCGTGTTGTGGCTGCCTGAAGCCAAGACCCCGCGCAACCTGCGCCAGGAAGGCTGCAACCTCATCGTCGTGATGGGCGGGCCGCGCGAGCTGAAGCACGTGCTGCGCGGCGCGGAGATCGTGCAGCGCCACGAGAACTCGCTGGAAATGACGATGCCACCGAAGCCGCCTCGCAAACTGAGCAAGGTGCCACCGGTGGCAGTGACCGAAACGGCCTGAGCCGCGGCGGGTTACTTCTTCGCGTCGTTGACGGCGTCCTTCGTCTTGTCAGCAGCCTTCTCGGCCTGATTGCTGACCTTCTGCGCCGCTTCGTCGAGCGACTTGCCGGCGCGCTCTGCCGGGCCTTCGTGCGGCTGGCAAGCAGCCACAGCCAATGAAGCGCCAACGACGAAGAGATAGAAGCTGGATTTGACGTTCATGGCGGTGCTCCTCGAAGGCTGCTGATCTGGTGGAGCAAATGTAGGGAGCACCTGCCACCGTGTCGCTCGGAGAGCCGCTGGTTCGACTGTGGGTCGCGTCCTACAAGCACCGCGCAAGCGTCACTTGAAATCGCGGCTGCGATTCACCAGCCCATCGAGCAAGGCAGAGTGGTCGATCACCTTGGCGGCGACCAAGTGCATCACCGCGAACTTCGAGTCGCCTTGGCGCTGCCACTGGCCATAGACGGTCATCAGGCTGGCGGCGAGCAAGGGCTTGCGCTGCGACTCGACCACCTTGGGCCAGACCACCACGTTGATGGCGCCGGTCTCGTCTTCCAGCGTGACGAACATCGTGCCCTTGGCCGTGGGCGGCCGCTGGCGGTGCGTCACCAGCCCGCTCGCGCGCGCCAGCCGGCCGTGCGGGTAGTTGAGCAGCGACGCAGCCGTCTGCACCTTGAAGGCGTTGAGCTGCTCGCGCAGCAAGGCCAGCGGGTGGCGCTTGAGCGTGAGCCCGAGCGACCGGTAGTCGGCCAGCGTGTCTTCGACCTCGGCCGGCGCCTCCAACTCGGCGGGCGCTTCGCTCACCCGCGTGGAGCGCAGCATGGCCGTCGGCCGGGTGTCGATGCCGGCCACAGCCCAGGCCGCCTGGTGGCGGTGGCCGCCGATCGCCTGCAAGGCATTGGCCTCGGCCAGCGCCTTCAGCTCATGCGCATTCAGCTCGGCGCGGCGGGCCAGGTCTTCGGCGTTGGTGAAAGCACCCTGCTCCCGCGCTTTCACGATGCGCTCGCCGGCCTCTTTCGACAGCCCCGAAACGCGGTGCAGCCCCAGGCGAACCGGCTGCAGCGGCGCATGCACGTCACCCGTGTCTTGCCCACGCGGGCCTTCGAGTGAGGACTCCCAGCCGCTCACCATCACGCTCGCCTCGCGCACCTCGACACCGTGCGCGCGCGCATCGCGAACCAGCTGCGCCGGCGCATAGAAACCCATCGGCTGGCTGTTGAGCAGGCCGGCCAGGAAGGCGTCGGGGTGGTGGCACTTGAGCCAGCTGCTGTCGTAGGCCAGCAAGGCGAAGCCGGCGGCGTGGCTCTCGGGGAAGCCGTAATCGCCGAAGCCCTGAATCTGCTTGAAGATGCGCTCCGCGTACGCTTCGTCATAGCCTTTCTCCACCATGCGGTTGACCAGTCGGTCATGGAATGGGCCGAGCCCGCCCTTGCGCTTCCAGGCGGCCATGGCACGGCGCAGCTTGTCGGCCTCGCCGGCCGTGAAGTCGGCGGCGATCATCGCGATCTGCATCACCTGCTCCTGGAAAATCGGCACGCCCTTGGTCCGCTGCAGCGCCGGCTTGAGATCTCCCGGGTAGTCGATCTGATCGTCGTCCAGCTTCCGGTTCTTCAGGTACGGGTGGACCATGCCGCCCAGGATCGGCCCCGGCCGCACGATCGCCACCTGCACCACCAGGTCGTAGTAGATGCGCGGCTGCAGGCGCGGCAGCATGCTCATCTGCGCGCGGCTTTCGATCTGGAACACGCCCACCGTGTCGGCCGCGCAGATCATGTCGAAGGTGGGCTCGTCCTTGTCGGGCACGTCTTGCAGCTTGAACTCGCGCCCGAGCTTGTGGCCGACGAATTCGAGCGAGCGTCGCAAGGCGCTCAGCATGCCCAGCGCAAGAATGTCGACCTTCATCAGGCCCAGCGATTCGAGGTCGTCTTTCTCCCATTGAATGACGCTTCGCTTTTCCATCGCCGCGTTCTCGACGGGCACCAGCTGCGACAGCCGATCACGCGCGATCACGAAGCCACCCGGGTGCTGGCTCAGGTGGCGCGGAAAGCCGATGAGCTGCTGCGTGAGCTCCATCCACAGCTTGATGAGCGGTGCCTCGGGGTCGAAGCCGCTCTCGGTCAATCGATCGCCATTCAAGCGGCCGGGCGGCGCCTCGGCCTCGTCTTCCGAAGACTCTTTGGACGGTTGCGGGCCGTGATCCCACCATTGAATGCTCTTGGCGACGGCCTCGATGCGCTGCAGGTCGATGCCCAGTGCGCGGCCCACATCGCGCAAGGCCGAGCGCGGGCGATAGCAGATGACCACGGCGGTGAGCGCTGCGCGATGCCGCCCGTACTTGGCGTAGATGTACTGGATGACTTCTTCGCGGCGCTGGTGCTCGAAGTCGATGTCGATGTCGGGCGGCTCCTTGCGCTCTGCGCTGATGAAGCGCTCGAACAGCAGCGTGGCCCGGCCCGGGTCGATCTCGGTCACGTGAAGGCAATAGCAGACTGCCGAGTTGGCAGCACTGCCGCGGCCCTGGCACAGGATTTTTTGCTCTCGCGCCCACTGCACGACATCGGCCACGGTGAGGAAGTAGCGCTCGTAGTCGAGCTGCTGAATGAGGTCGAGCTCATGCTCGATCTGGTCGCACACCTTCTCCGGCAAGCCGCGCGGAAAACGCTTGAGCGCCCCCGCATAGGTGAGCTTGCGCAGGTGGCTCGTGGGTGTTTCGCCGAGAGGCACGATCTCTTGCGGGTATTCGTAGCGCAGCTCGTTGAGCGAGAAGGTGCAGGCACGCGCCAGCTCCATCGTCTTCTGAAGCCACTCGGCACGGTAGAGGCTGCCGAGCCTCGCCCGCGAGCGCAGGTGCGCCTCGGCATTGGGCTGCAGCTCGGTGCCGCATTGCGCCACCGAGCAGCTCAGGCGCGTGGCCGTGAGCACGTCCTGCAAAGGCTTGCGCGAACGCACATGCATCAGCACCCCGCCGGCGGCGGCGATGGGCAGCCCGGTTTCCTTCGCCACGCGTTGCACCACGTCGAGCAACTCGTCGTCACCGGCGCCGTGCCGCAACTCGATCGCGATTGCCGCGCGCTCCTGGAACCACGTCTTCAGCCACTGAGCATGCGCGAGCACGTCTTCATACGCTTGCGAGGCCTGCGGCACCAGCAGCGCCAGGCATTCGGGCAGGCCCGTGAGCGTGGGGCCATCGGGCACCTTGCCTTCCACATCGCCGGGGTGGGCCAGGTAGCTGCCTTTGTCGGCACGCTTGCGCGCCACGGTGATCCAGTGAGACAGGTTGCCGTAGCCGCGGCGCGTTTGCGCCAACAACACCAAGCGTGCATGAGGTTCGCCGCTGAAAGCCGAGTGCAAGCGCATCTCGCTGCCGATGATGAGCTGGAAGCCGCGCTCCTTGGCCACGTTGTGCGCACGCACCACGCCGGCCAGCGAGCATTCATCGGTGATGGCCAGCGCGCCGTAACCCAGCTCCTGCGCCCGCGCCACCAGCTCTTCAGGGCGCGAGGCACCCGTGAGAAAGCTGAAGTTGCTCAAGCAGTGCAGCTCGGCGTATGACGGCAGCAGGAGGGATGGCTGCATGTTCATGGGCAATCAACTTCGTTCACCGACTCAGGCTGCGGGCGCATCTGGCAACATGGTTCGACCGTACAGCTCGCCATCGCAAAACCGCATCCATGCCAATCCAGAACATGCGATACGCAGCGTTCTTCCGCAACCTCAACCTGGGTCGCCCGAACTGCCCCACGCGAGTGCAGCTGGAAAGCGCGTTTCTCGAAGCCGGCGCCAGCGAGGCGCAGTCTTTCCTGACCAACGGAACGATCGCGTTCCATGCGGGCGGCATCCGCTCTGCCAAGAAAATTCTGGCCGCAGCCTCTGAGTCGATGGAGGCCAGCTGCGGCCTGGTGGAGCCTGCGTTCCTGCGCGAGATTCCCTACCTCGCCACGCTGGTCGATGCGCAGCCGTTCAAGTCGATCGACCGCGATGCCGTCTACGAATGCTGCGTCACCTTTCTTCACCCCAAGGCGGCGATCCCGCGCGGCTTTCCGCAGGCTTCTCCGCGGGGTGACGTGAAGATCGTGCAGGTCACCGACTCGGAGGTCTTGTCCATCTCGTACAAGCCCGGCAAGACGCCAGGCAGCCCGAATGCATTCCTGGAGAAGGCGCTCGCGCTGCCGGCAACCACACGCGCATGGAACACCGTCGTGCGCCTGGTCGGCAAGCATGCCGATCGTTGACGCGTGGCATCTTCTGCCCGACTCCAGGCCACCCCGTTGCGGCGCGCTTTGAAGCTTCTGATGTGCTTGTTGCTGGTGCCGGTGGGCCTGGCGGCCATCTACTTTGCCGTGGCTTACGCACTGGTGTTGTTGCCTGTGGGCTCGCACGAACGCACTCAACCGGTGGCGGTGAACGCATACGTCCACTCGAATGGCGTGCACACCGATTTCGTCTTCCCCATCCGCGCCGAAGGCGTCGACTGGTCGCTCGCGTTTCCCGCGGGGCACTTCCCCAAGATCCCGGCCGATGCTGCGTTCATCGCCATCGGTTGGGGAGACCGCGAGTTCTATCTCAACACGCCGCGCTGGCAAGACCTCACGGCGGGCCGCGCGTTGCAGGCCTTGTCGGGCAGCGGGCGTTCGCTGCTGCACGTGACGTACCTGCGCCAGAGCGACTTGCGTGAAGGCAGCCGCTCCCTGCCGCTCTCGGCGGCGCAGTACGCGTCGCTCGTGAAGTACGTCGATGCCGCGCTCGTGCGCTCGGCTTCCGGGCAAGGCGTGAACGTGCCGGGCCAGCACTACGGGGCCGACGACGCGTTCTATGAAGCCCGGGGCTCCTACAGCCTCTTCACCACCTGCAACGTGTGGATCGGGCGCGGGCTGCGGCAGGCCGGCGTAAAGGTCAGCGCGTGGACGCCGCTGGCCTCCCAGGTGATGTGGCACTTGCCGCCGTAGCCTGAGCGGCCTCAGCGCTTGCAGCTGCCGCAGGCGATGCACGGGTTCAGGCGAAGCGGCCATGCAGGTACCACCCATCGCGCTCGGCCGACAGCGGCAGCCGCGCCTTGTAGAGCCAGACCAGCGCGCCCTCGATGGTCTGGGCGATGAAGTAATCGCGCTCGGCCAGGCTGTTGTCCCACCAGCCGGATTCGATACGCTCGGGCCCGGCCAGCACGTGCAGCACCTGGCCATCGAGCACAGGGCGGGAGTGGCGCTCCTGCAGCGCCAGAGCCTGCGGCAGCAGCCACAGCGGGCGGGTGAGCGTGCGGTTGGGCGGCGCGCTGCGCACGTCTTCACGCCGATGCGTGGCGGCTTCGCGGGCACGCAGCCAGAGCGGTTCGGCCGGGTGAACGGCCGTGGCCCGCTCGGGCCGATGGTCGGCCACCGCCTCCAGGCGCTGCACCTGTTCCCGCCCCAGGCGGGCCTGCAAGCGTTCGATCAGGCGCGTGAGGCCGGCGTGCTCGCTCTGCGGCGTGGGGAAGAGTTCGGTGTTGGGCGGCGGGCGGTGCGAGATGTCGTCCGACTGCAGGCCCAGCTCGAGCGTGGGCGCGGGCAGTTGCAAGGCACCCAGGCGCTCGCGCAGCAGCGTGAGCATGTGGGCCGCGTCGCGCGAGGGCTCGGCCAAGGCGACTTCAAGCAAGGTGACGGCAGGCGACTCGGTGCCCCAAGAAAACGCCGGGCCGCCCCAAGTTTTCTTGCTCCCCTGGGGGGACGGACGACGCAAAGCGTCGGCCTGGGGGCTGTCACGAACCCATCGCGGCTCGTGCTTCATCTGCAGGGTGAAGCGGCGCACGAAGGCATGCTGGGCCGACAACCAGGCCACCAGTCGAGCCAGCAGCACCTGCGCGCCGTAGAGCAGCTGCTCGGTGGTGTCGGCGCGGGCAAACAGCTCCAGCTGGCTATGGAAGACCGGCGGCAGGCAGACGGGCTCGCGCGGGTCGGGCCGGTCACCGAGCGCGCAGTCGAGCTCCTGCAGCAGCGCCACGCCGAAGCGCCGCGCCAACCCGGCGCGCGGCAAGCGGCGCAGCTCGCCCAGCGTGCGCAAGCCCATGCCTTGCAAGGCCTCGCGATGCTCGCATCCGGCGGCCAGCAGCCACACGGGCGCGGCGTCCAGTGCCTTCTGCAAGGCAGGCCGGTCTGCGCAATGCAGGCCGTCATGCAGACGAGACAGCATGGCCGCCCCTTGCGCCGTGGGCGCACTCACGCAATGCACCTGGTGGTTCAAAGGGGCGAGCGTGGCCCTCAGTTGCTGGAGCAGCGGCTGCAGCCCACCGAAATAGCGCAGGCTCGCCTGCACCTCAAGCAGCACACCATCGGACGGCGACAGACTCACCGCCGGCGTGAACGCCAGCGCGGCATGCGCCACGCTGGTCAGCGCCTGGGCATCGCGCAGCTCATCGGCCTGCCCCAGCACCAGGTGAGGCACAAGCGACAGCGCCGTGGCCCGCTTCAACCCCGGCATCACGCCCAGCGCCTGGGCACAGGCATTGGCACTGACGATGTGATGTGCATCGATCAGCGCCAGCGGCTGCCCGGCCTGCGCCGGCGGCAAGGTGGCCGCAAACGATTCGAGCGACAGCCATGGCAGATGAAGACCGACCCACAACATGGCCGCCGCAGCCCACAACCATCACGCCAGGTTGACGAAGGTGGCCGCGCGCAGCGGCTGCGGGGCCTCGGCCAAGCCATCGCTCCAGGCCTGCGCCCGGCGCCGCGCCGCGGCCGACAAGACCGGTGGCAAGGCCAGGTGCAAAGGCGTGAGCAAAGGCGGCCCGCGGCGCTTGAGCAGGCGCAGCGCCAGCTGGTCGGCGCCGGCCGGGTGCAAGGCCAGGCGCAGCGGTGCGGCGCTGGCGTGCCCCTGCGCCGCCAGCTCTCGCAGCACGAAGGCCGGCCCGTCGTGCGCATGCGCAGCCAGCTGCAGCCGGCGCAAGCGCTCGGAGCGCACGCGCTGCGGCAGCCAGGCCACCACCGCGCCCACATGGCCGCTCTTGAGGGCCTGCTCGAGCGCCCACAGGCGGTCGGCACCGGGGCGCACTTGAAGGTGGGTCTGGACCACCAGCAACTGGGCCACGTCGAGCCCCAGTTCTTCCAGGGCCGGGGCCGACACCGCGGCCGGTGGGTCGAACATCATCACCAGGCGCCCCGCGCGCTGCACTGCGGCGAGGCTGGCCGCCAGCAAGCGGATCTCGCCGATGCCGGGGTGCGGCAGCAGCAGCTCGCTCAGCACCCGGCGCGGCCAGCCGCCGCCGGGGAGCTGCGCGTCGAGCGCGCCGAAGCCGCTGGGCAACGCGTTGTCGACGCTGCGGCCGAGCTGGTGCGCAAGCCACAGGCTGGGATGCAAGGTTTCCGGAGACGGCAGCGGCCCGCGCGCGCCCTGCACCGGCGCAGGGGCCGGAGGCAGCAAGGAGGTGGGTATCGCATCCATGAGAATACTGTATGTTCATACAGTCATTTATGCAAATGCCCCCCGCGCTGCCCTGGATTGTCTTTGGCAAGCAGATACTTGCTTTTGGCAAACATCTAGGCAGAATGCCACCGCCATGACGATCGACCGCATCGAGACCCTCCGCGCCTTCAACCGCTTCTACACGCGCCGCATCGGCGTGCTGCACGAAGGTTTGCTGGACTCGCCCTACACCCTGGCCGAATCGCGCCTGCTGTGGGAGTTCGCCCACCACGAGAACCCCACTGCCACCGATCTGGCCCACGCACTGGATCTCGACGCCGGCTACCTGAGCCGCCTGCTGCGCAGCTTCAAGGAGCGCGGGCTGATCAAGAGCACGCGTTCCAGCACCGATGCGCGCCACGTGCACCTGAGCCTCACGGCAGCCGGCCGCAAGGCCTTCGCGCCGCTGAACAGCCGCTCATGCGAACAGGTGGCCGGCCTGCTGGATGCCATGCCCGAGGCGGCCCAGCAGCAACTGCTGCAAGCCATGGGCACCATCGAACAGCTGCTGGGCGACAAGGCCCCGCAGCACGGCGCCCCGCCTTATCTGCTGCGGCCGCACCGCCCCGGCGACATCGGCTGGGTGATCGCGCGGCACGGTGCCTTGTACGCACAGGAGTACCACTGGGACATGCGCTTCGAAGCCCTGGTCGCTCGCATCGCCGCCGACTTCGTCGATCGCTTCGAGCCCGCACGCGAGGCCTGCTGGATGGCCGAGCGCGAGGGCAGCAACGTCGGCTGCGTGTTCCTCGTGCAGGCACGCGATGAGTCGAGCCACGAGCCTCTGCCCGGCGTGGCGCAACTGCGCATGCTGCTGGTCGAGCCCACGGCACGCGGGTTGGGCATCGGCGCACGGCTGGTGGACGAATGCGAGCGCTTCGCCCGCCTGGTGGGCTACCGGAAGATCACGCTGTGGACCAACAGCCTCCTGTATGCCGCCCGCGGCATCTACCAGAAAGCCGGCTATGCCCTGGTGGCCAGCGAATCGCACCACAGCTTCGGGCACGACCTGGTCGGCGAGACCTGGCAGAAAGAACTCGCATGAACTGCGACTGCGGCAACCCGCACCCCTACGCCGATTGCTGCGGCCGCTACCACGCCGGCCCACTGCACTTGCAAGCGCCCACCGCCGAAGCGCTGATGCGCTCGCGCTACAGCGCCTTCGTGCGCGACCTGAGCGGCTACCTGTTCGCCACCTGGCACCCGAGCACGCGCCCGGCAACGCTCGAACCCAACCCCACAGGCCTGCGCTGGCTGGGGCTGGAGGTGCGCAGCCATACGACGCAAGACGCCGAGCACGCCACGGTGGAGTTCGTGGCCCGCAGCAAGCTCGGCGGACGCGCACAGCGGTTGCACGAGACCAGCCGATTCGTGCGCGAAGGCGGCCACTGGTTCTACGTCGACGGGGAGATGCGCTGACAACGCAGAGCCAAGGCCCCCAGGTTCACGAATTCACCCACGGTTCGTGCCACGGCAAAGACGCTGGGACAATGCGCCTCCGCCGCCTCTCGCCTCGCCCATGTCCACTGGTGCCCTCTACGCTGCCCTCGCTTTCGCGCTGTGGGGCATCTTCCCGCTCTACTTCAGGCAGATCGCCTCGGTGCCTCCGGGCGAGATCCTCGTCCACCGCGTCATCTGGTCGCTGGTGTTCGTGATCGTGGTGCTGAGCGTGCGCCGCCAGTGGGCCTGGCTCAAGCCGGTGCTGCGCCAGCCGCGCGTGTTGGCCACCTTCGCCGCCAGCGCGCTGCTGCTGTCGATCAACTGGCTGACCTACATCTGGGCCGTCAACAACGGCCACGTGATCGACGCCAGCCTGGGCTACTTCATCAACCCGCTGGTCAACGTGCTGCTGGGCTACACCGTGCTGCACGAGCGCCTGCGCCGCCTGCAGTGGATGGCGCTGGCCCTCGCCGCTGCAGGCGTGTTGTGGCTCACCATCCAGGCCGGCCACCTGCCGTGGATCGCGCTGGCGCTCGCCGGCTCGTTCGGCTGCTACGGCCTGCTGCGCAAGGTGGCCGTGCTGGGCGCACTCGAAGGCCTGACGCTCGAGACGCTGCTGCTGGCGCCGATTGCCGCGCTGTTGCTGGGCGTGTGGGTGTCCCAGGGCAACAGCCAGTTCCCTTCGGCGCATGCCGCAACCAACTTCTGGCTGATCGCCGCCGGCCCCATCACCGCCGTCCCCCTGCTGCTGTTCGCCGCCGGCGCACGCCGCATCTCGCTCACCACGCTCGGCCTGATGCAGTACATCGGCCCGACCCTCCAGCTCGGGCTCGGCCTGTGGCTGTTTCACGAGCCCTTCTCGGCCAGCCGGCTGTTCGGCTTCTCGCTGATCTGGCTGGCGCTGGCGACGTACAGCGCCGAAAGCTGGTGGTGGGCGCGCAGCCAAGGCGCTCGCGTGGCCTGAATAGCATCTCGCAACGCACCCTTTGCAAGGGTTTGCACGATAGCGTCTCCCCACTTTGCGGGGGCTTCTCTGCACCGCCGTCGCCTACCATTGGCATCGGCTCAAAAAACTGAAGAACCGCCCCGTGCACACTGGTACCTCCGAAGCAAAAGCGCTTGGCCCGATCAAGAAAGTGCTGGTCATCCAGTATTCGCAATCCGGACAACTGACCACCCTCACCGAACAGATCGTCGCGCCGCTTCGGGCCGATCCGCGCATCGCGGTGCAGGTGCAGACGCTGGTGCCGCAAAAGCCGTTTCCCTTCCCGTGGAGCTTCTTCAAGTTCCTCGACGCCTTCCCCGAATCGGCGCACCTCCGCCCCCCCGCGCTGGAGCCGCTCTCGCTGGCCGGCGACGAAGACTTCGACCTGATCGTGCTGCCCTACCAGGTGTGGTTTCTCGCGCCTTCGCAGCCCGTCACCGCCTTCCTCAAGCACCCGGTTGTGCAGCGCGTGCTGCGCGGCAAGCCGGTTGTCACGGTGATCGCCTGCCGCAACATGTGGCTGTCGGCGCACGACAAGCTCAAGGCCCTGCTTGCCGATGCAGGCGCGCGCCTGATCGACAACGTGGTGCTCATCGACCCGGGCCCCACGCTGGCCACCTTCATCACCACGCCGCGCTGGGTACTAACCGGCAACAAGGGGGGCTTCTGGGGCATGCCGCCGGCCGGCCTGAACGATGCGCAGATCAAGGGCTCGCGCCGCTTCGGCCTCGCATTGCGCGACGGCCTGCTCGAGAACCGCGAAAAAGGTGCCGCGCCGCTGCTCGCCGGCCTGGGTGCGGTCGAAGTCGACCCCAAGCTCTACATCAGCGAGCGCGCCGGCACGCGCAGCTTTTTCGTGTGGGGAAAGCTGATCATGGCCGTCGGTCGACCGAGGGCTTTGCAACGCATTCCGTTCCTGGTGTTGTACGTGACCTTCCTCATCGTGATGATCATCACGGTCGTGCCCACCAGCCTTGCGTTGCAGACCCTTTTGCGCCCCTTCATGGGGCAGTGGCTGTCTAAAATCAAGGCCCAGTATGAGCAGCCCTCGGGCTCGTCCACGGAACGCAGCCACATCTATGAGGACTGAAGTCTTTCTCACGCGCACGGGCGCTTTTCTGCCCTTCGCGCCCGTGGGCAACGAAGAGATCGAAGACGTACTCGGCCGCGTCGGCGGCAAGGCTTCGCGGGCGCGGCGCCTCGTCTTGCGCAGCAACGGCATCCAGTCGCGCCACTACGCCATCGACCGCGCCACCGGCGAGCCGGCGATGAGCAATGCGCAGCTCACTGCCGAAGCCATCCGCGCGATGGGCGACATCGGCCACGTCGACTGCCTCGTCACCGGCACTTCGCTGCCCGACCAGCTGATGCCTAACCACGCGGTGATGGTGCACGGTGAGCTTGGCTGGCCGCGCCTCGAAGTGGTGTCGTGTGCGGGCGTGTGCCTTGCCGGCACCGCAGCGTTCAAGCATGCATGGCTTGCGATTCGGGCCGGCGAAGCCCGGCGCGCCGTCGCCACCGGCTCGGAACTCGTCTCGCCGATCTTGCGGGCACGGCATTTCGAGGCAGAACTCGAACACAAGCTGTCTGCACTCGAAAAACATCCTGAGATCGCCTTCGAGAAAGACTTTCTTCGCTGGATGCTGTCCGATGGCGCGGGTGCGGTGCTCCTGGAATCCCAGCCGCGCGGCCCCCTGTCCTTGCGCGTCGACTGGATCGAGCTGTCGTCTGCTGCCCATGCATTGCCGGCCTGCATGGTTGCCGGCGCCGAGAACGGCACTGACGAACCCCTGCGCGGATGGATGGGCTTTTCTCCCGCCGAGTGGGGTTCGCGCTCAGTCTTTTCCATCAAGCAGGACGTTCGCCTGCTCAACGAAAACATCGTCCGGGCGACGCTGCGCGAACCGCTGGCCGAGGTCATCGACAAGCGCAGGCTTCGCGTCGAAGACATCGACTGGTTCCTTCCCCATCTCTCGTCGCAGTACTTCACCGAACCGGTGATCGCCGCGCTGGCCGATGTGGGCCTGCCGATCCCGCGTGAGCGCTGGTTCAGCAATCTCATGCAAAAGGGCAACACCGGCTCGGCCTCGCCCTACATCATGCTGGACGAGCTGTTCCGCTCGGGCCGCATCAAGCCCGGACACAAGCTCTTGATGTTCGTACCCGAGAGCGGCAGGTTCTCCAGCGGCTTCATCTACATGGAAGCAGTCTGATGGACCTGAACGCCGTTCCCCAAGAAGGCAACGCCACCCTCGGCGGCCACCGCAAGGCCATGTACGCCAAGGACGCCAACGGCCGCATGGTGCTCGCGCCATCGGCCGGGTGGGAGGCCGAAGAGATCGTCACCATCCACGCCGTCGAGACGATCCACGCACAAGCCGAGCAAGCGCGCGAACGCGTCAAGGCCGGCGTGAGTTCGCCTCTGGAGTTCTGGATGTACGAGCGTCGCATGGACGTACCGCTGCTGTCGCAAACCAGCGGCTTCTGGCAATGGCGCGTGAAGCGCCACCTCCTTCCCGACCACTTCGCCAAGTTGTCGCTGAAGCAGATCGAACGCTATGCCGAAGCGCTGGGCATCTCGCCAGCCGCCCTTCAAAAGTTGCCATGAGTTTTCAGCACCAGCACGCGGCGCACTGCGAAAGCGGCGTCATCTCGAACCTGCTGCGCCACCACGGCGTGCCGATGTCGGAGAGCCTGGCCTTCGGCTTGTCCGCGGGCCTGGCATTCGCCTACCTGCCCTTCGTCAAGATCAACGGCCTGCCGATCATTGCCTATCGCTCGCTGCCGCGCTCCATCATCAAGGGGTTGATGGCGCCGCTGGCCGCAAGCTTCCGCTTCGAGACCTTCCGCACGCCGCTGGCGGGCCAGCAGCGTCTCGACGCCCTGCTCGCCGACGGCCAGATCGTCGGCATGCAGACCTCCGTCTACTGGCTGCCCTACTTCCCGCCGGACATGCGCTTCCACTTCAACGCGCACAACCTGCTGGTCTACGGCAAAGACGGCGACGACTACCTGATCAGCGACCCGGTGTTCGAAGAGCCGGTGCGTTGCGCCAGCGCCGACCTGTCGCGCGCCCGCTTCGCCAAGGGTGCGCTCGCGCCGAAGGGCTTGCTGTACTACCCCAAGTCCATCGACCGCAAGAGCGTGTCCGCTGCGGCCGTGCGCTCCGCCATCCTCAAGAACTGCCGCGCGATGCTCGCACCCGTGCCCATCGCCGGCGTGCGCGGCATCCGGCTGCTGGCCGGCAAAGTGCAGAAGCTGCCGGCCGGCGAGCCGCACAGCGCCGCCTTCATCGGCCACATCGTGCGCATGCAAGAAGAGATCGGCACCGGCGGCGCGGGCTTCCGCTTCATCTACGCAGCGTTTCTGCAAGAGGCCGCGCAGCTGGCGCAATTGCCGGTGCTGGCAGACTTCTCCGAGCGGCTCACGAACATCGGCGACGGCTGGCGTGCCCTCGCCTTGAAGGCCGCGCGCATGGTCAAGGGCCGCGAGCCCGTCGACCCGCCTGCCATCGCCGCCAAGTTGCGCGAGCAAGCCGCGCAAGAGGAAGCCTTCTTCCGCGAACTCAGAGCCGCAGTGCGCTAAGAGGGTATGAGCAAATCCGACATGCCCGCTCGTTCCGCCAGATTGCACCCACTCTGATGCTCTCGATCGAGCACCTCGGCCACCGCTACCCGAAGGCGCCGAGTGCAGCACTCGACGATGTGTCGCTGCAGGCCCGGCGCGGCAGCGTGCTCGGGCTGCTGGGCCCGAACGGCGCCGGCAAGACCACGCTGATCTCGCACCTCGCCGGCCTGCTGGCCTTGCAGCAGGGCGCGATATTGATCGACGGCGAACCGCTGCACGCCGTGCGCGCCAAGACACCCACGCGCATTGCCGTCGCTCCGCAGGAATACGCGTTCTATCCCATGCTCAGCGTGACGGAGAACCTGGCCTGCTTCGCCGCTGCCGGCCGCCTGCACGGCAGCAAGCGCCAAGAGCGCATCCAGGCCTGCCTGGCCTTCGCACAGCTCGAGCGTTTTGCCGGCACGCGCGCCAAGCAGCTCTCCGGCGGCCTGAAGCGCCGGCTCAACCTCGCGATCGCGCTGCTGCCCGAACCCGAGCTGATGCTGTTCGACGAGCCCACCGTCGGCGTCGACCCGCAATCGCGCGCCTTCATGCTCGACGCCATCAAGACGCTCGCGAAGCAAGGCGCCTCGGTGATCTACACCTCGCACTACATGGAAGAGATCGAGGCCATCGCCGACGACGTGGTGATCCTCGACCACGGCCGCGTGCTGCGCGCCGGCTCGCTCGACGAGCTGCTGGCGCAAGACCAGATGGTGATGACGCTCGCCGCCGACGGCATCGCGCCCGACGCGCTGCACGCCGTGCTGTCGCGCTTCGGTACCGTCGACACGCTGGCCGACCGCGTGCGCCTGCTGCTGACCGCGCCACCGGCCGCGGTGCTCGCCGCGCTCGATGCCGCCGGCGCCCGCGTGCGCCACGCCGAGTTCGGCCGCAGCAACCTGGAGCAGCTCTTCATGTCACTCACCAAGCGCTCGCTGAGAGACGACTGATGCTGGCCGCGCTGATCAAGAAAGAGCTGCTGGCCCTGGTGCGCGACCCGCACGGCCTGGTTGCGATCTTCGCGATGCCGGTGATCTTCATCATCATCATGTCGCTGGCCTTGAAGGACTATTACAGCCCACCACAAGGCGCCATCCGCTACGCGGTGGACGCGCAAGACAAGGGCGCGCTGGCGCAGTCGCTGCTGCACAGCTGGGAGAAGAGCCACGGCAAGCCTGAGACGCTGGCCGCCGACTGGCAAGAGCAGCTTCGCAACGGCCAGCTCAAATACGTGCTGGTGCTGCAGCCCGGCTTGTCGGCCGAACTGGCCTTGCCCTCGCTGCCCACCACCGCCCGCATCCGCTTTCTGACCGAGCCGGGCCTCGACAGCAACCTCTTCAATTCGCTGCAAGCCCAGCTGGCCGGCACGGCCGGCGAGCTGAAAGCCCGCACCGCACTGGCCGACACAGACGCGCCCCCCCCGCCGCCCAACGCGTCGATGCAGACGCTGATCCAGGCCGAGCGCTTCGCCAGCCAGAGCGGCCCGCGGCCCAGCGCCGTGCAGCAGAACGTGCCGGCCTGGCTGGTGTTCGGCATGTTCTTCGTGATCGCGTCGCTCTCGAGCCTGCTGGTGGAAGAGCGCAGCAACGGCACGCTGGCGCGGCTGCACAGCCTGGGCGTGCCGCGCAGCCTGCTGCTGGTGTCCAAGGCGCTGCCCTACCTCGGCGTGAACGCGGTGCAGGCGGCGCTGATGCTGGCGGTGGGCGTCTGGTTGATGCCGCTGCTGGGCGGCGATGCCTTGTCGCTCGCCGGCATCCACTGGGGTGCCCTGGTGATGGCGCTGGCGGCCATTGGCCTCGCGGCGGTGGGCATGGCCATCGCCCTTGCCTGCGCCGTGCGCACGCAGGCCCAGGCCGGTGCCATCGGCCCGATTGCCAACGTGCTGATGGCCGCGATCGGCGGCATCATGGTGCCCAAATTCGTGATGCCGGTGTCGATGCAGCGCCTGGCCGAACTCTCGCCGATGAACTGGGGGCTCGAAGCGTTGCTGACCGTGCTGCTGCGCGGCGGCGACGTCGCGAGCACCCTGCCTCATGTGTTGCGGCTCGGCGGCTTTGCCGTGCTGATGTTCGCAATCGCCCTGCTGCTGTTTCAACGCCCCGCCCGATGACCGACCTGATCGCCGAACTGAAGACGCTGATTCTCGAAGCCGCCGAGAAGACCGAGCCGCCCGGCGGCCTGGGCGACGACGAAGCGCTGTTCGGCCCCGATTCACGCCTGGCGCTCGACTCGCTCGACGCGCTGCAGGTGTCGATGGCGATCCAGGAGCGCTACGGCGTGCGCATGCCCGACAGCAAGGAAACGCGGCGCGCGCTCACGTCCATCGCCCACCTGGCCGAGCACATCGCGCAGCACCCGGGCCGACGCAAGGCATGAACGAGGTCTACCTCGCCGGCCGCGGCATGGCGTCGGCGCTGGGGCCAGACCTTGCCAGCGCCCTCGTTGCGCTCGGCCGGGGCGGTGTGGCGCCAACCCGCTTCGAGCTGGCCGGCGGATTCGCCTGGCCGTATTACGCGATGGCCGACGAGGATGCCGACTGGACAGCCCGCACGCGCCGCATCGCACAGCGCGTGGCGGCCGAGAGCAGCGCGCTGGACGGCCCGCGCACCGGCCCGCTGTTCCTCTGCTCGTCGTCGCTCGACATGGGCGCCCTCGAAGACCACAGCCTCTTCGATGGCAGCGACCCCAACTTCCCCGCTGCCGTGGCCAACTGGCTCGACTGGCGCGGCCCGGTGTTCGCCATCTCCACCGCCTGCACCTCGGGCTTGAACGCCGTGCTCAGCGCCCGCTCGCTGATCCGCCACGGCCACGCCGACCATGCGCTGGTGATGGGGCTGGAGCTGCGCAACCGCGTCACCGTGGGCGGCTTCGGCGGCATGCAGTTGCTCAGCGCGACGCGCTCATTGCCGTTTGGCCAAGGCCGCTCCGGTCTGGTTCTCGGCGAAGCGGTGGCGGCCTTGCACCTGTCGTCCCGGCCCGCACGCTGGCGCATCGCCGGCGGCGCGAACGTGGTGGATGGGCAAGACCCCGCCGGCCCGGTACCCAGCGCCGTGATCGCGATGTGCCGGCAGGCGCTCGCCGACAGCAGCTTGGTGGCCGGAGACATCGCACTCATCAAGCCGCAGGCTGCCGGCAGCCCTTCGGGTGATGCCATCGAAGCGCAGGCCTTGCGAGAGGTGTTCGAGCCGCTGCCCGCGCTCATCTCGCTGAAGGCATCCATCGGCCACACGCTCGGCGCCTCGGGTGCGGCCGAGCTGGCCTTGCTCACCGCCTGCCTGGAATCGGGCGTGTGGCCGCGCGTCGACTACCCGCTCGACGCCGCGTTGAACACGCCCTTGGCCGAGCAGGCGCCGCCACGCGCACGCCATGTGATGGCGAGCATCCTCGGCTTCGGTGGCGGTCACACGGCCGTCGTGCTGGAAGACGGCGAAGCATGAGCACTTGGCACGTCAGCGCCCACGTGGTTGTCGACCCCTTGCCGGCCGGCTGGCGAGACCGCCTGGCCGAGCGCCTCGGCCAGCGCCCGCGCCGCATCGGCCCCTTCGCCGAACTGGCCTTGTACGGCGCGCGCTCCTGCCTCGATGCCGCCAAAGAGACCGCGCTGCCCGCAGGCACTGCTCTGCGCATCGGCAGCCGGCTGGCACCCATGGCGGCTGCCCGCACCATCGCCGAGCAATCGCGCACCGGTTTGCCGATGCCCTTCGCCTTCATGCAGAGCCAGCCGAGCCAGCTGCTCGCTGCGCTGAGCCAGCATCTGGCGTGGCAAGGCGACGCGCGCTTTGCGCTGTGCCAGGACGCAGCCGCAGCGCTGCAGCTCGCGCAGCAGGACGCCGGCGCATCGCAGGGCCTGCTCGTCGGCTGGATCGAAGAAGACCGGCGCACCGAGTGGTGGCGCCTGAGAAGCTGAGCCTCTCAGGGCCAGCGGCGCCGCCATCGTGCCGGCGCGCTCGTCGTGCAGGCGGGACAGGTCCAGGCCGTCGAGCACCAGCACGCCTTGCAGCGACGAGATCAACTCGGCGCGGCTCCACGACCAGACGATCTCGCCATCGCGGTCGAACTCCAGCAGTTGCCGGCCGCTCTCGCCAAGGTCCAGGCCGTGCCCCTGCCAGTCGGCCAGCACGACATGCCCATTCGGCAGCAGCTGGAAACCCGCGTAGAACCCGGAGCATCAAGGGGCTTACCGCCTGTTTCATCTGCCACACCCCCTTTCTATGGATGCCGCTGCGGCACCCGATACCTACACTCGTACAGCCTCAACAATCTGGCGCAGGCATCGCAACGAATGCCGCGCTGTACACCCCAGGGATTTGCATGAACCTCAGCGACATCGCGCACGACGTGCTCGCCCGCGTCTTCAATCAAAACACCCGCCCCGAGCGGCTGCACTTCTCCGGCCAACACGGCAAGCTGTTCGAGGGTGCGCTGCTGCCGCACCGCACAGCCATCACCAGCGGCGTGTGCGACGACACCACGGCCCACATCACCTGCCTGACCACCCGAAGCGACCTGCCCCTCAAAGAACTGCTGGGCCTGCCCATCGAGGTTCAATTCGTCACCGATGTCGGCCAGCTGCAGCGCCAGTGCGTCGTCATCACCGATGTGTGCCAGGGCCAGTCCGACGGCTCTCTCACCGCCATCCAACTCACCGGGCGCGACATCTTCGCCGTGATGGAAGGCCGGCGCAGCAACCGCATCTACCTCAACAAGAGCGTGCTCGACATCGCCCGCCTCAAGCTCGACAGCTGGCGCCGCCGCGACCCGGCGCTGGCCCAGGCCTTCGATTACTTGCTGCTCAACATCGACGAGAGTCTTTTCCCGCCCCGTGCGTTGCAATTTCAGTGTCATCAGAATGACGCCGACTTCCTGCGCAGCCTGTTCCGACGCAACGGCATCGCCTGGTTCGTGCGCGCCATGCCGAGCAGCAGCGGCGACAACAAAAGCGACAACAACGACACCCCCGCCCAGCAACTCGTCTTGTTCACCGACGCCCGCGAGCTGGCCGAGAACAGCGCCGGCCCCATCAAATATCACCGCCGCGACGGTACCGAAAAACGCGACACCATCAGCCTGCTCGCCCCCGCGTACACCCTGGTGAGCGGGGCCGTCACACGCAGCAGTTTTGACCATGAAACCGCCCACGTCGATGTGGCCAGCGAAGCCAGCGCCATCGACCAAGGCAGTGTCGGCAACGAAATCGCCGCCGCACTGGTCGATGCGCGCATCGAGCTGCCCCACGTAGGCGACACCTGGGCTGACCACCAGCGCCTCACCCGCATCGACATGGCGCGCCACGAGGGCCGCGCTCACTGCCTGCACGGCATCGGCGGCGTGCGTGCCCAAGGCCTGTGCGAATGGAACCGCATCGACGGCCACCCGCTGCTCGACGCCCTGAGCCCGGAGCAGCGCGAGTACATCACCATCCGCCTGCAAATCTGGGCCGAAGGCAGCCTGCCCAAGGACCTCAACGAACGCGCCCAGGCCTTGATGCGCGCCAGCGAAGCCGGCATCGCTGGCTGGGCGACCCCACCCGAAGCTGCGCCCCAGGATGGCGAGGCACCGGGCAGCGAACACCGGTTCACCAACAGGTTCATCGCCGTCAGACGAGATTCGCCCATCACGCCGTCATGGAACCCTGAGACCGACCTGCCGCACATGCCATTGATGACCGCAACCGTCATCAGCGAAGACGGCCAGCCGGTGCTGTGCGACGAACACGGGCGCGTCAAGGTGCGCATCCATGGGCTCGACCCGGTGGACGAAGAGGGGCAAACCACCGACACCACCGCCTGGGTGCGGGTGAACTTCCTGTGGTGTGGAGACGGATTCGGAATCATTTTTCCGCTGCGCCCGGGCATGGAGGTGAGCCTGGGTTTTGAGATGGGTGACGCTTCCAGGCCAATGATTGTTGGCTCGCGCTACAACCACGACAACCCGCCGCCGCGCTTTGATCACCTGGGCAGCCTGCCCAAAAACGCCGCCGAAAGCGGGATCGTGACGCGCGAGCTGAATGGGATGCAGCAAAGCCAGCTGCGCTTCATCGACAGCACCGGCAACGTCAGTGTGCAGCTTGGCACCGACCATGCGGCCACGCAGATCAACATCGGCAACCTCGCCACGCCGATGAACGAGGGCCAGACCGAACCGCGCGGCGAAGGGGCCGAGATTCGCACCGACGAGGCCGGCGTGTTCCGCACCGGCAAGGCCATGTTCCTTCTCGCCTGGGCGCGCATGCGCGCCATCGGCAAGATGCTCGACGCCCAGGAGCCGCTGGCGCTGATGCAAGACTTCCTCGGGCTATTTCGAAGCCTGGGGCAGTACGGGGCGCAGCACCAGGGGCTGCCGGTGGACGACGCCTCGGCCGCCGAGCTGCACGCCGACGTGAAGGCCGCCGCAGCCGGCAGCAACACCGACCCGCAAGGCGTGGGCGGCAAGCCCACCATCAGCATCAGCGCGCCGGCCGGCATTGCCACCACCACGCCCAAGACGATCTTGAGCTACGCCGGCATCAACATCGACAGCGTGGCGCAAGCGAACTACCAGGCCAGCGCGGGCCAGAACTACATCGTCAATGCGGGCAAAGACATCGGCCTGTTCGCGCAGGCCGGCATCCGCCAGATCGCCCACCACGGGCAGTATCTGATGCAGGCCCAGCACGGGGCCATCGAGGCCAATGCGACTGACGGCATCCGCTGGACAGTCAGCAACGGCAAGCTCGTGGGCATGGCCAAAGAGATCATGTGGGTTGCCGAGAACGGCGACTTCCTCCACCTCGGCGGCCCAAGCGGCCCGGTGATCGGCACCAGCGCGGCCATCACGCAAAAGGCCGCAGACCACAAGAAGGACGGGCCGGCCACCATGAGCGTGGACTTGCCCAAGTTTGGCGAGGGCAACCCGGAGCGAAAATTCCAGCTGCGCTTCGGCGATGCGGCTTCCCCGCTGGCCCCGCTGACGCGCTTTGAGATCGAGATGAGCGACGGCAGCATGAAGGCCGGCACCAGCGACGCGCAAGGCAACACCGACTTGCTGCAACGCGACGCCATGCACATCGCCAACATCCGCGTCCTGAACAACAAGACCTGATATCCGCTGGGAGCACAAAAGCAATGAGCATCTACCAAAAGCTCGACTACGAGATCGGGCGCGACACCAGCGTCCTGCAATGCAAGCCCCTCACCGACAAGCTCGTGAAGGTCAAGCCCAACCTGCCCGGTGCCGTCATCGTCATCCACGGCGTGAACGACGTGGGCGTGAGCTTCGGCGAGGTCGAGCAAGGCCTGTGCGCGGGCCTGGGTGAGCGGCTGGACTACAAGGGCCGCTTCCAAAGCGCCGACTACCGCATGCCGGGTGACCAAGGCCATGAAGACGACAACAGCAAGGTCGAACCCGACCCCGATGCCGTCTTCTTCAAGCGCCAGCTCAAGGAAGGGCACCACACGCCGGTGATCCCGTTTTATTGGGGGTACAGCGAGGACTACAAGAGAGCCGGCACCCAGGCTGGCCAACGCATCGACCGCTATGGCAACCGCCTCGACAAGGACCTGAGCAAAGGCGGCGGCCCCTTCGCCAACGCCACCAACACACTGGTGGACATGTGGAACCGGGGCTTTGGTGCCGGCCCCTACGATGTAGTGGATCGGATCAATCAAGACCCGATCCGCCCCGTGCTCAAAGCCCCCGGGCGCATGTACATGATCCTGGCTGCGAAACGCCTGGCGGCCCTGATCAGCATCATCCGCGACTACGACGAGAACGAAGTCGTCTCGCTCGTGGCGCACAGCCAGGGGTGCATGCTCAGCCTGTTGGCGCAAGCCTTCCTGATGCAACGCGGCCTGCGCCCAGCCGACACCTTGGTGCTCACCCACCCGCCCTACGGTTTGGTGGATGAGCTGCCCCTCGTGGAGTCCATCGGCGAGATGTTCAGCGGCGGCGACGATGCGCCAATGCACAGCCACTACAGCAGCATCCGGGAACGCCAGACCCTGCACGCGCGCTTGCAGACGCTAGCCAACATCGTGCAAGGCGTGGTCGAGAAGAAGCATGCCGCGCCCGCCTTGGCCGAGCTGTCAGACGCGGGCATTCATCGCGGCATGGTCGGGTGCGAGTGGAAGCCCGGCACCGACCGCGACAACCGCGGCAAGGTCTACCTGTACTTCTGCCCCGAAGACATGACGGTGGCCTTGAACGGCATGCAAGGCATCGGCTGGCAGGGCGTGCCCGATTACATCAACGGCCAGCGCGTGAAGAACGGGCCGCATGGAGCGAGTGGGCCACATGGCCAGCAAGACAAGCCGACCGAGACCCACACGCGCGAAGCGCTCAAGGAGCTGATGGCGCAAAACGGCAAAGACAAGGGCTTCTTCCAGCGTGTGTTCACCGCGCATCGGCGTGTCGCGCCCGGTAGCTCGAGCCAAGAACCGCAACCTGTGCTGGTGGGGGCTGCGCCGCAAGACTTTGCATTGCGCCTGAAGGGCGAAGACGACCACGGCCATGCGGCCCAAGAGCTGGACGGGCATCGCGCCCACAGCCCCGAGGTAGACCCGCAAGCGAGCACCAAGTACTTCGGGGTGATCGGCAAGTCGGTACAAACACTGCGCGAAGGCATTCGCCTCATTACAGGCGAGGCGCTCACAACGCCGGTAAAAGCCGATCTGTATGCCGGCAGCATTGCAGGCAGCGCCGGGAAGGTTGAAACCGTGGATCCCATCGATGCGGCCATTTCGGTCACCAGCCGCTATGGCTTGCAAGACGTGTGGCTGTTGGTGGATGACCCGGCGGGGGCAACGAGCACGCCGGTGCCGAGCTGGCGCAACAGCCCCAACGCCGAGTTGTACAAGGGTGAAGTTGTTGAAGCCAACGAACTCAAGGCGCAGGCCGATGCCGCCGTGAACGCGAGCGCAACGCAGGCTTCGCAGCGCCGCCAGATTGAAGACGTGTACCGGTGTGTGAAGCGCCCCAGCGCCTACCTCAACCCCTGCCCCACCGGCAAGCTGCTGGTGCGTGCCAAGGAGTCGGCTGACGAAGCGCGGTTGCGCCAGCAGCAGCACGGCACCTCGGCGCGCTCGTTCCACGGGGCGATCTTCGGCAGCCGGCTCAATCACCAGCAGGTCACGGCCTATGACATCGCCATCGGCGGGGGCAAGGCGGTGACTGATCCGCTCTTTTATGGCTACCTTTGCGCGGTGGCGGATTGGCGGTTGAAGAAGCCGAGGCCGAATGACCCTAGGAGACCGGGCATCCTGACTTGGCAAAAGTTTCAAGAGCAATTCAGCGTGTTCTACAACTCCGAGTTGGACTGGCGCAAAGCCCTGATCGAAGGCAATTGCACCTACTACAGCACGGGCAACCTCCCTGACTGCCTGCCGGTGCTACCCGCAGGCCTGCCACCTATGGTGGTTAGCGAGACGATGAGCGGCCAGCACATCGCGCATCCGCCCGAACCCAGCCGGTGAAGAAGGCCGAGGCCGAATCCCTGCCAATGGGCGAGTGGATGGCGCAAAACCCGCCGCCCCAAGACCTCGACAGCGGGAGCAAGGCATGAGCGCTGCCGCAGAACCCAAACGTCCACGTTTGTGGAAGTACCTTCTGGTGGCCACGATACTGCTGGCCATCTTGATTCCGGCCTGGGCGGCGTTCGTCGTGCTGGTGATCGAACCTCAAGCCTTGACGCAGGAGCCGAGCATGGCCAAACAATTGATGTGGTTCGTGGCGGCACCGGTGCTGGTGGTCTTCGGCGTGGTGGGTGGGGGGTGGCAAAGTGCAATGGCGCAATCAAAGCCCTCGCCCGAGCAAATCAAACCAACGCAAGCTGCGACTCAAGCGCCAGCGGTCGCAGCCGGCGAGCAGGCCAAGCGCGAATACATGCTCGAAGTCATCAGCCTGGGTGTGACCTTGGACAAGTACCGCCAGGGCAAGTTGTGGGAAGCCTTGGGCAAAGGCCACCCTGTCGCCAGCATCCGCGAGCAAGACCCTAAGAAGTACCCGTGGAGTGCGGATGAGAAGGAAGGCGTCGAAGGCTTACGCTCAGGTGATTCGTTGGAGAACGGGGCCAAGTTCACGCCGATGTATTGGGGGGTTCCGACATTCGCCGCTGTTTCACCAGCAGACGATTCAAAGGAGCCTGTTTCGATAACGAATCCGACTGTGGGCTTACCGGCTGCGGCAACGTCGTCTGGCATGGCCTGGAATCTCTTCATCGCAGCCGGTTGGCAATTGTCTGAACGCCCCGACCGCTTACTAGAGAAAGTGTTCGCGTTCTTCGATCAATACCCCGACGTGCCCTACGTGGTGCTGTCGGGCGCCGACGGCCTGTACTTCCGCAACCTCTACCGTCCCAAAGGCACGCCGCCCCTCATCAAAGACGGCAACTACATCCCCGAGATGCCGGACTCGTCGGCGCTGTTCGTGCTGGCGCGGCGCGAGCGGGTGGAGGCGGTGAGGCCGTTTGCGTTTGAGGATGCGGATGACGAAAAGATGCTCCCGGACGAGCTGAATAAAAAGGGGTTTGCGCGTCGCTTATTTCTTGCATACGCCAATCTGCAAGAGACCGTCCCCCAGCCCAAAGGCTCCGCAGGGCGCAACCCCACCGTAGCCGAATGGCTGAGCGCCACCCGAACCTTCACCCAACGTGAAGACATCTATCCCAAAGGAACCTCGCTGCTGCACCCCTTCCACAACGGGCCGTCCAAAGACTTCAAACCCAAGCCCTGGTTCCCATTGCCGTGGAACAAGAGCCAGCTCGCCGTCTTCGACAAACTCCCCACCCTGGGCTACCTGCATCGCCCGGTGTTCGTGCCGATGGTGAACAAGGAGGGCAAGCCCCTGACCCGCCGTGACGAGCGCACTGCCGCACTCGCTGCCGGCTGGCAACAAGCCCTGCAAACCCTGCCCGAAGCCGAGCGCAAGGCCGCCCCGGCCCGTGTCGTCGAAGCCACGGGCGGCAACGTCGATCAGGTCATCGCCCTCACCAGCGTATTCAGCGCCTGGGCCGAGCAAGGCGGCCCCGAGATCGACAAGGGCAAGCCCACCCAATGGATCAACACCGACGCCCGCCTGGGCAACACCGGTGCCGCCACCTGGTTCATGCAAATGGCCATCGGCGTGATGGGCAGCTACCGTGAAGGCGGCACCAGCGCCGCCATCAACCTGCGCGACCCGAACGAGGCCAGCATCGTGCTCATCACCCCGCCGCCCGAGGCCAAGCGCCGTGCCCAACAGCACCCCGCAGGCGGCGACGTGTTCAGGCACTACGCCACGCCGGCCATCGACCCGGCCAACTACGAGCAGAAGTGAGCTCACCATGCCCAAAATCATTCTTCTCGGCGACCCCACCGACCACGGCGGCAAGGTGATCGGCAGCAGTGCCCCGCGATACACCGTGGGCGGCAAACCGGTGGCGCTCAAAGGCGACCCGGTGAGCTGCCCCAGGCGCGGCCACAGCGGTTGTGTCATCACCGAAGGCGACCCGCACGACACCTACCACGGCATCCCCGTGGCATATGAGAACCACCTGGTCAGCTGCGGTGCGCGGCTTATCGCCACGGTGGCCAATTGCAGCAAGGCGTAATCCCCACCCTCGCTGCATGAGCAAGCCATCCGTCAAACCCATTCGGCGGCGAACACCTGCCACGCCAGCACCGCACCCGGTGCTGGACCACAGCGCCAAGTTGCGCGAACGCGCCCAGGCACTGGGCCTGGGCTGCAAAGACAAAGTGTGGCGCGGCTGGCAGGTCAAGCACCGCTTCGTCTGCCATCGCGGGCACGACTTGACGCTCCTGCCCGCCTACGTGCTGCACGGTTTCAACTCCTGCTCCGTCTGCCGCGAAGAGGAAGGTCAGCAACACTTGCAAGCACTTGCTGTTGCTGCCGACGTCACTTGCCTGGACAGTGATTGGCGCGGCGTTAATGGGGTCTATCGCTGGCGCTGCAAGCACGGACACGAATGGAAGCAGCGTGGCAGAGGGCTGCAATTGACTCTGCGCTGCCTTGAATGCGAACGCATTGCAAAGTGCAAGGCCAGCCCTTATGCCGCCATGCTGAAGGCATCCCAGGCCGCAGGGGTCACCTGCCTGGATGCCGTGTCATCTGGTGCCACGCATACCTACCGCTTTCGTTGTCAGGCGGGCCACGAATGGCGCAGACGCGGCCACCTCCAGCTCAAGCAACCTCAGTGCGTGCCGTGCGCTCGCGCAGCCCTGGGGAACCCGCTGCGCAAAACCGACAATTTGGACAAGATTCACGAGTTGGCTCGTGCACGCGGTGGGGTTTGTTTGAGCACGCACTACACGAAATTGGCCGACAAGTATGAGTTCCGCTGCGCTGCCGGCCACGAATGGCGGTCGCAGGGAAGCACCATCATCTCCGGCAGCTGGTGCAGGCGATGCTTTGCCGATGAACAGCGCCTCTTCCGTCGTTCGGTCGACGGGCTGGAGCGCCTCCAAGCGAGCGCGCAAGCCAGGGGCGGGCAGTGCTTGTCGAGCGAGTACCTGGGTCAAACGGCGCGGTATCGCTGGCGCTGTGCCAACGGGCATGAATGGGAGTTGACTGGCGCCCATGTGCTGGCGGGTGTCTGGTGCCGCATGTGCTTCCACGACACCATGCGCCTGAGCATCGACCACGCGCATGAAGCTGCGCGGGCACGCGGCGGGCGCTGCTTGTCCGATCAGTACGTCAACAGCAACAGCAAGTTGCGATGGCTGTGTGACCGGGGGCATGAATGGAAAGCAGCACTGTCCACCATTCGCAGAGGTCACTGGTGCCAGCAGTGCGCCGGCATGGCTCGGATCAGCAACCGCAATTCCAAGGCCCGCGGGCGCTATGACGATGCTGGCGCGAGGCTGATGCCGGACACGCTGAAGCTGCCCCGGGAGCAAGGCGGCGGCTGAACGGTAACGCAGTCAACCTCTTCAAGCTGATGCGCACGATGAAGCGCGCAGAGATGTCGTTCTTCTTTCGGCCGCACGCCAAACACGCCAACGATCCCCATTCAAGGCGACGCACCCTGCTCTTGAGCTGGTGCTTTTTGACGACGCCGTGCCGGAGCCGGCGCACTGCACGGCGCCCCCCCCTTCGACAGGGCGAACGGAGCCAAAAACTCTCAGGTTCTGAATCCCACGGCCTGAACGCGATCGGGAGATCGTCGGCGAGGGTAAGCGAGGGCTCGCAAACACCAATTTACAAGCCTTTGTAAATTACTTAGGGCCAGCCCGCCGGATGCTGCGTTGCGGCACACGCTTTGCCATTTGACGCCAGAGGTCGGGGCTGCTGCGCAGAGGGATGCGCAGGCGCCAAAAGCGCAGCCAGCCCGCGGCCGGAAGTCTTGACCGGTCAAAGGGGAATCCGTATGTCAGATGTGCCGATTGCTGGCGCGATTGCAGGTGTCGCAGGTGTCTATGGGCGCTGAAACCTATCCAGGCCGGCTGTTTCCCGGCGCACCGCCTTCCGTCCACACCTTCGTGGCCGCGGTCCTCGAACCGCTGGTGACACTGGCCTGCTTCGCACTCGTCGTGCGATGGCAAGGCGAATACATCGACCGGCCGGGGCTGATCCTGTGCATGCTGGTCCTGGTGCTCACCTTCCCGGGTGCCAACCGGTTCAAGGACAACGCACTCACCGCCGGCCTGCACATCGTGAGCGACTGGGCTGCGGTGGTGGCCATCCTGCTGCTGTGCGGGTACGCATCCGACAGCTTCGTCTTCTTCTCGCGCTCCACGCTCGTGTGGTGGGCGGTGCTCACGCCGCTGCTGCAATGGGCCTCGGTGCTGGCCGGCCGTCACTGGCTGGAGCGCATCAGCGGGCGGCCCGAATTCAAGCGCCGCAGCATCGTGGTCGGTGCCGGAGACAACGGCGTGCGCGTGGCCAACGCGCTGGCCGCACAGAACGACTGCGTGCACGAACTCGTCGGCTTCTTCGAGGACCGCGGCACCGAGCGCGTGCACGCCGACGCGCTGGGCCGCGTGCTGGGCCGGGTCGACGACGTGGCCGAACACGTCAAGCGCGAAGGCATCCACAACGTCTACATCACGCTACCGCTGACGGCACAGCCGCGCATCGTCGAATTGCTCGGCAAGCTGCAGGACACAACCACCTCGGTGCACTACGCACCCGATGTGTTCGGCATCAACGTGATCCAGGGCCAGCTGCAAGACATCCACGGCGTGCCCATCGTCAGCCTGCTCGAGTCGCCCATCACCGGCACCAACCACTTGATGAAGCGCGCCACCGACATCGTGCTGGCCTCGCTGATCCTGGTGCTGATCTCGCCGGTGCTGGCCCTGCTCGCGCTGGGCGTGAAGAGAAGTTCGCCGGGGCCGGTGTTCTTCAAGCAGCGGCGCACCGGGCTCGACGGCAAGGAGATCATGGTCTACAAGTTCCGCTCGATGACCACGCAGGACAACGGCAACGTGGTGCAGCAGGCCACCCGCAACGACCCGCGCATCACGCCCTTCGGCGCGTTCATCCGCAAGACCTCGCTCGACGAGCTGCCCCAGCTCTTCAACGTGCTGCTCGGCAGCATGAGCCTGGTCGGCCCGCGCCCGCACGCGGTGGCCCACAACGAGGAGTACCGCAAGATCGTGCAGGCCTACATGCTGCGCCACAAGGTACGGCCCGGCATCACCGGCTGGGCCCAGGTGAACGGCCACCGCGGCGAGACCGACACCGTGGACAAGATGGCCGCCCGCGTCCACTACGACCTGGAGTACCTGCGCAACTGGTCGCTGGCTCTCGACCTGAAGATCATCGCGCGCACCGTGCGTGTCGTCCTCTTCGATCGCAATGCTTACTGACAACGGCCCCAAGGCCGACGCTGCGCGCCGTCCGCCCCCCAAGGGGAGCAAGAAAACTTGGGGCGGCCCGGCGTTTTCTTGTTCGCTTCTAACGGCTGCCATCTGCCTGCTGGCAGCCACCGAAGCCGCTGCCCAAGAACAACCCGGCGGCGACAGCGCAGCCCCGGCGGGCACCAGCGAACCGAGCCCCTATCTGCTCGGCGTCACGCAGGCGTTCACCGCCGAAAACAACCTCTTCCGCGCGCCGGAAGGCAGCGGCCTGGTGGTGAGCGACCGCATTTCGTCCACCGGCTTGCGGCTCGGCATCAACCAGCCCTTCGGCCGGCAGGTTTTCAGTGCCGACCTGGCGGCCAACATGAACCGCTACCGCACCAACAAGCAGCTCAACAACACCGACTACAGCGCCAACGCACGGCTGGACTGGCAGACGGTGGATCGCGTGTCAGGCGAGATCAGCGCCGCGCAGTCGCAGAGCCTCTACCGCGAGCAAGCCGGTGGCGTGATCGAAACGCAGCGCAACCAGCTTCGCACCAGCGCGCTGGCGTTCCAGGCGCGGGTGGGCGTCGCAACCCGGCTGTCGTTCGAGATCGGCGCGGCCGGCAGCGAGAACGACTATTCCGGCACCAACGTCGACAACCGAGACCTGCGCCAGCACTCGTTCAACGCCGGCGTGCGATTCGGCCCGAGCGACGCCGTCAACACCCGGCTGAGCGTTCGCCGCAGCGAGGGAAGCTACCCGCGTTTCGGCACGGAGCCCGACGACTTCACGCGGGACGACATCGACCTGATCAGCACCCTGCAGGCCACCGGCGCGAGCCACCTGAACTCGCGCCTGAGCGCCACCCGAGAGCGCCACAGCGTGCAGTCGCAGCGCGACACCAACGGCTGGACCGGCGCGCTCGGCTGGCGCTGGCAGCCCACCGGCAAGCTCACGCTGGCACTCGACCTGCTGCGCGACAGCAGCGTGGGCCAGACCGGCTTCGATTCGTCGCTCATCAACGCTTCGTCGAGCGACACCAGCCTCGCCCAGACCGCCACGCTCGCCATCACCTGGGCGGCCACCGCCAAGATCCAGGTGATCCCGAAGTTCAGCTACGTGCACCGCAAGCTCGATGGCGCTTTCAACTCCACCCTCGGCAACACATCGCTGGAGTCCAGCGACAACACCACCAGCGCCGGCATCGGTTTGCGCTGGACGCCGATCAACGCACTCGACCTCGGCTGCGACGTGTCGCGCGAGCAACGCAAGGTCAACGGCACGGCCGGCCTCAGCACGCCCTACACCGCTTCCGTCGTGAGCTGCTCCGCGCAATTCGCCTTGCGATGACCCGCCGTGTTTGACCCGTTTCGGGAGCGCCGATTGCCCAGATATGACCGACCCAACCCACCAGGAGAAACGTGATGAAGAAGAAGATACTTGCGAGCCTTGCCTTTGCGGCTCTGGCCTTGGGAAGCACGGCCTCACACGCCGCGCTGGCGAGTTGCGACGACCCGCTGACCAGCGGAATCGGCCAACGCTTCTGCGCCGACCTGTTCGACAACCTGACGCCAGGCGCCTACAACGTTAGCTTCGAATACCAGGCTGAAAAATTTGCCGGTAATAACGACAAGAACCTGACTTTCGGGTTCCTGTTCGACAACTTCAAAGGAGCCGACACACGCGGTGTTCTGAGCGACTCGACCGCCACGGCGGGCTGGAACACCTACTCCTTCGTCACGCAGGCCGGCGGTGATGCGGCGCTGATCTTTGCCCTGCGCGGCATACCGAGCACCAACTTCGGCCTGGCGCTGCAGAACATCCAGGTCACGGCCGTTCCCGAGCCGGCCACCTACGCGATGCTGCTGGCGGGCCTGGGCGCCATCGTGTTCGTGAGCCGCCGCCGTCGCCTCTGACGGCATGGGTTTGTAAAGCAAAACGGGCCGCAGATTGCGGCCCGTTTGCTTGTAGAGCGTGAGAAGTTCAGGCCCGTGCGTCACCCCAGCGGTGCCCGCGGTCTTCGTCGCCCACGTAGCTGGTCGCGCCATTGCGGTTCACGCAGTACTGCGGCGCGACGATCATCTCTTCGAATACCTGGTCGGCGCCGATGCGGGTGTACTCGAACAGCACGCTGCGCTTCACGTCGGCACCCTTGCGCAAGTGGCTGCCGGTGCCGATCCAGCTCGGTCCCACCAAGGTAACGCCGGGCTCGATGCGAACGCCGGAGCCGATGTACACCGGCCCGGTGATGTTCACTTCGTCCCAGGCGATGTTGGTGTTGAGCCCGACCCACACACCCGGCCTGACCTCGCGGCCGGGCATTTCCATCTGCGCCACTTCGCCCATCAGCACGCGCTGCAGCACGCTCCAGTAGTCGCTCACGCGGCCGATGTCGATCCAGTTGAAGAACCGGCTCTGCGCATAGAACGGCAGGCCCTTCTGCGCCAGCAGCGGGAACAGGTCGCTGCCGATGTCGAAGGTCTTGCCGCTGGGCACCAGATCGAGCACCGACGGCTCGAAGATGTAGATGCCGGTCGACGCCAGCGTGCTCTTGGCTTCCTCGGGCGTGGGCTTTTCCTGGAACTCGACCACGCGGCCGGCTTCGTCGGTGCTCACGATGCCGTAGCTCTGCACCTCTTCGCGCTTCACGTTGAGCGCGACCACGCTGGCCAGCGCGCCCTTGCTCTTGTGCTCGAACAGGGCGGCGCCGAGGTCGAGGTCGATCAGCGCGTCGCCGCACATCACGAGCGTGGTTTCGTCGAAGAAACCGGAGAAGTCCTGGATCTTCTTCATGCCGCCGGCCGAGCCCACGGGCTTGGGCACCACGTCGCCATGCTCGCGAATGCCTTCGTACGAGTAGCCGATCTCGACGCCCCAGCGGCTGCCGTCGCCAAAGTGGTTTTCAATCTTCCAGTGGTTGAAAGCGACGTTGATCATGATTTCCTTGATGCCGTAGCGAGCAAGGTGTTCGATCAGGTATTCCAGCACCGGTTTGCCGAGGATGGGCACCATCGGCTTGGGCATGTTCTTGGTCAGCGGGCGCACCCGCGTTCCCTGCCCGGCGGCGAGGATCATTGCTTTTGCCATGTTTTCCTTTCGTTTTTTCTTGGAAGCTGCGAGAAATCAGCGAGGGGCTTATTCCCTTGGGGCCCTTACGGCGCCACCTGCCGCCTCATGAGCCAATGCACGAGGGTAGCAATTGCCGCATAGCAGGCAATCCCCAGGCCAAGGGCCATTAGAAGCCCCAACCAGCGTTGCGCTTCAAGCCCAATGTGTGGCAAAGCCCACAAAGCCAGCGCCGTTGCCAGCGTCCCCAGCACTGCCGGCAGGGCCGTGCGGCCCACCGACAGCCACGACAGCGAGAGCTGCCGCTTGACGGCCACCTGCATGGCCACGCACCCCACCATGGCGCCGGCAGCGAAGCCGGCCGCCACGCCGCCCATGCCCAGCGGCGACAGCAGCAGCGCCAGCGTCGCCGACAGGCCCAGCTGCCAGCTGGACAGCTTGATGGCCCGATCACTGCGCCCGGTGGTGAACGACAGGCTCTGCCCCAGCCAGAAGGCCGCCTGGCTCACATAGGCCACCGACAGCCAGCCGAACAGGCTGGCGCTCTGGCGCCACTTTTCACCAAAGACCACAACGACCATGGGCTCGGCCACCAGCGAAGCGATGGTGTAGATGGGCGCCAGCAGCAGCAGCGTCCACCCCAGCACGCTGGTGTAGCTGAGCGCCAGGGCCACCGGGTCGCGCTGGCGCTGCACGAACAGGCTCACCCCCACCCGGCTGAGCGACGCCGCCACCACCAGGTAGGCGGCCGACAGCACCCGCTTGGCCAGGTTGTAAAGGCCGGTGGCCTGCGGCCCGAGCAGCACGCTCACGAGCGCCGCGTCGCCATTCGAGTTGGCGTAGCTGACCAGCGAACTCAGGCCCACGCGGCGAATTTCGGCGGCATGGGTGCGTACCAGCGCGCCCGACCACAGCCAGCGCGGCCGCCAGACGCGCCATTCGGCCACCACGGCGATCGCCAGCGCCACGACACCCATCACCAGCTGCTGCGCCACCAGCGCCATGGCGCCGAGACCGCGAGACGCAAGGAACAGGGCCGCTGCACCACCCGCCGTCACCGAGCAGAGCGAGCGGATTGCCAGCAGCTTGAAGTTGCCTGCGCGCAGCAGGCGCGCGTCGTGTGCCCGCACCAGCCCGAACAGCAGTATCGCCAGGCTCATGCCCAACAGCACCGGCACCAGGTCGAGGGCACCGAAGAAGCGCGCCAGCGGCCAGGACAGCAGCGCCATCAGGCAGGCCGACAGGCCCGACACCACGGTGCACACCGTGAACAGCCAGTTGAAGAGCCCGTCGTCGGCCTCGGCGGCACGCACGACGGGCATGGCCACCGCGTCGAGCAGCGACATGCGCACAAACTGCACCATCAGGTGCGCGATGGCCAGCAACCCGAACTCGTGCGGCGTGAGCCAGCGCGCCAGCACCGCGAAGATCATGAACGACAGCAGTTGCTGCACGACGTTGTCGCACATCGACCACAGCGACTTGGCTGCCCAGCCGCCGCGAACCGTGACGGTGCCGGCTTGCGCGGACGGACCGGTCATGCCTTGGCGGCGCTGCGGCAGATGCGGAAGAACCTGAACGCATCGACGGTGTAGCGCTTCCACAGGCGGCCCGGCTCGCGGCACAGGCGGAACAGCCACTCCAGCCGCAGGCGGCGCACCCACACCGGCGCACGCACCGCGCGCTGGGCCAGAAAGTCGAACAGCGCGCCGACGCCGACGTAGAGCGCCGGCGGCATCATCAGCGCGTTGTCGAGGATCCAGCGCTCCTGCAGCGGGTTGCCCAGGGCGACCAGCACCACGTCGGGCTGGGCCGCGCGGATCTGCGCGCAGACCTCGCTGTTGTCGACCCCGTAGCCCGAGCAGGCGCCGACCACCTCTTGCCCGAGGCGGCGCTCGATGGCGCGCGAGGCGTCCTGCACGACTTCGGGCCGCGCGCCGAAGAGAAACACCTTCAAGGGCAGCGGGCTGCCGCGCAGCAGGCGGGGGATGAAATCGGTGCCATTCAGGTTCTCCTGGAAGCGCTGACCATGGACCATTCTGGCCGCAAGGTCCATGCCCACGCCATCATTGACCAGCGTGATGCCGGGGTTGTCGAAACGCGAAGCGAAGCCCTCGCAGGTGACGACGAAATTGGTGTTGGCAAAGAAGAGCTCGGTGTGGCGCCCGAGCGCGAGGCGCCGGTAGATCTGGCTCATGAGCGCCTGGGCGCCGAAAGACTTGACGCGAAAGGGGCCGATCTGCAGGGTCTGCGGGGGAGTCGTCGCCATGGTGTTGAACCTCATGCGTTGGTGGACGAATGCCGAACGGGAGCCGTCGACGAGAGGGCGGCGCCATGGCGCCAGCCGTGCACACGCGCCAAGACGCTGCGCCACTTGAAACGTGCCTGGGACACGCGGCCCCGGCACAGGGCCAGCAGCGAACCGGCGACGGTGCGGCTGCAAACCCACGGGAAGTACCAGAGCGGGAAGCCCCCGCGCCGGATCACGCGGCCGAAGCCGGCCTCGTAGCGGCTTTGCCGCTCGATGGCGGCCGGCCCGAAGTCGGCGGTCTTGACGGGGTGGTGCAGCACCAGGTCGCGGTCGAAGTCGATGCGGCCGCCCTCTTTCATGCCGCGCAGCAGGAAGTCGGTCTCTTCGCCCGCGCCCCAGGGCGTGCCGGCGCCCACGCCCAGTGCTTCGTCGAAGCCGCCGATGCGCTCGACCAGCGGGCGGCGCAGGAAGATGCTGAACGAGATCGCACCGTGCCACACGTTGAAGCGGTTCAGCGTCTGCGAGCGCGGCAGCCAGCGGCCCTCGACGCGGCCGGCCCGGTCGACGAAGCGGCCCGTCAGCCCGTCGAGCGAGGGCTGCGCCTGCAACCGCGTCGCCACATACGAGAGCAAGCCGTCGGGGTACCAGCAGTCGTCGTCGGGGAAGGCGATCACGTCGCCGGTGGCATAGCGCAGCCCCACATTGCGCGCGCGCGACAGGCCCGGCGCCGAGCGGTAGCGCCGGATGCAGTAGTGCTTGCGGTACTGCGTGATGATGTCGGCGAGCCGCTCGTCGCTGTTCTGGTCGACGATCAGCAGTTCGAAGTTGCGGTGATCCTGGCGCTGCAGCGATTCGAGGAACGCGCCCACTTCGTCCCGGCGGCCGAGGGTGCCCATGATCAGCGAGAACTTCATGCGCGGCCTCCTGCCGTTTCGAAGTTGACGAACGGCAGGTGGCTCAGCCAGGCGTCGTAGACGGCGCTGATCTTTCCGTACGAGTTGTCGAGGTAGGTCACGTCGCAACCCATCAGCGCGCCCGCCACGCCGGCATGCAGGCGGTTGGTGCGAACGCTGCTCACCTGCCCGAAGAACGCGAGGAAGTCGCGCGCCACCAGATCGGACTCTTCGCGGAAGCGGAACTTGGAGGCGTACATGTTCGACACGTCCCAGCGCGGGTCGCCGGGCGCCGACGCCGTGGCCTCCACGTCCACGCGCAAGATGCTCACGTGGCCCTTGGCCTGCGGCAGGCGGCGGCCGAGCGCCCAGCGCCAGCGCAGGTAAGGGACCAGCCGGTCCTTGTGCATCATGCGCAGCCAGAAACGCGCGCCGCGGTACGAGCCGCAATGCTCGAACAGGCGCGGCACGTTGATGTACAGCGCCATGTCGGGCGCAAACAGCAGCTTGGCCCGCGTGCCCGTGTCCTGCACGCGAAACAGCGAGGCGGTGTCGCGGCACACCAGCGTGAAGCGTTCGTCCAGCCGGCTCAGCAGCTCTTCGTGGCCGCGGATCGTGTGCGGCATCACCAGCGCTTCGGCCACGTTCACCGCGAGGCAGCGCTCCAGGAACCAGGCGCAGCTCATGTACTCGTTGACCAGGTTGCCGCCGCCGCTGTAGACGGGCGCGTCGCCGGCCTTGATGTCGCGCACCGGCTTGTAGGGCGGGTTGATCTTCAGGTCGTCGAAGAACTGCCAGCTGCCCGCAGCAATCAACGCATCGCCGGCGTTGCCCTCGTTGGCCACGTACGCCAGCCGGCCGGGGTTACGCGCGGCCATGCTGCGCACGGCATTGCGCAGGCCATTCCAGGAATGGGCATCGTTCACCAGCAGCGGCAACAGTTTGTCGCGGGGCGGGCTGTTCATGGGTCAGGGTCTCCGGTCGGTGGCAAGAAGGGGCGATGGCTGCTGTGCCTCAGGGCGCCGCACGAGCGCATTCAGGCGGCGCTTGGCGGCGGCGCAGGCAGGGTGCTCGACGAGCAGGCTGAACGCGGCACAGGCAGCCACCGCCAGGCCCACGCTCGTCCAGCGGGTTAGCGTGCTGTCCATCAGGCCGGCCCGGTTCAGCAGGTAGAGCGCAGGCACGTGCAGCAGGTAGAGCGAGAAACTCCAGTCGCCCAGCCACTGCAGCGGGCGGGCGGCAAGCGCGGTGTCGACGGCGGTGCGGTCGTGCGAGAAGGCGAAGACCACCAGCCCGCAGACCAGCACCGGCGCGAGGTCGAGCCAGTAGTTCTCGCCGAGGTCGATGGCGCCCACCATGAAGAGCACAAAGCACATCAGCAAGGCGGCCTGCAGCAGCGTCAGCGCCATCGTGCTCACCGGCGCGGCACGCCAGCGCGGGTGCAGCCAGCCGAGCAGGCTGCCCATCAGAAAGTAGTGCAGCTTCGACACGACGAAGGTGCCCGGCACCGCGCCGCGCAGGCAGACGGCGGCCACGGCCAGGGCCAGCACCGCGATCAGCGCGCCGGCGCCGCGGCCCGTTGCCGCACGCTGCACGGCCCACCACAGCCCGACGAACAGCGCATAGAACTGCACCTCGGGCGGGATGCTCCAGAGCACGCTCACGTTGCCCGAGAACAGCACATGGCGCAGCAGGTTGTGCGGCCCGATCGCATACGGGAACCTGGGGTCGGCCAGCGTGTAGACCGCAAAGGCCAGCAGCACGACGATGAGATACGGCGGCGCGATGCGCGAGATGCGCGCCACCGCATAGGCCGACACCGTGCGCCGCGTGACGGGCTGGCCCAGGTACAGCAGCCCCATCAGAAAACCGCTCAGCGTGAAGAAGACCATCACGCCCAGGTGGCCCTCGCGCGACGGCCCGAAGCGCATGCCGGCGTAGTCGGGCAGGTGCGAGAACACGACCAGCAGCGCCGCCAAGCCGCGCAAGGCGTTCAAGGCCTTGATCTGCCCTTGCGACGAAGAAGGGGGCTGTGTCGTCGTCATGGCGGCGCCCCCCACGCGGCCTTCAACACCGCCAGCTGCGGCCTGTCGACGCCGTTGATCGGGTGCACGCCGAAGGCGTACGTCGGCCCCCACCATGCGCCTGCGGACCAGTAGGTCCAGCCGGCCCAGTTGGGGCCCTTGGCCGCGTCGAGCTGGGCCTTCAGTGTGTCGAGGCACTCGGGCGTCGGCGCCACGCCGAACTCGCCGAGGAAGAGGCGCTGGTTGCTCGCCTTGGCCCAGTCGGTCACGCGCTTCATGATGGCCTGCATGGCGGCCGGGGCGATGCAGTCGCTGTGCGTGCCGGAGGCGTCTTTGTCGGCGTACTGGTGCACCTCGATCACGCTGCGCCGCAGCGGGTCGTTCAGCTTGGAGAACGCATCGGCGTTCGACAGATCTTCGCGGCGCTCGGCCCAATCGTGCGCACCGCTCCAGCCCGCGCCCGAGACCAGCAGCAGGTGCTTCGACCCGGCCTTGCGCAACTCGGTCACCGCGTTCTGCGCCGCCTTCGCCCAGTCGGCACGCGCGGCGCTCGAAGGCTCGTTCATCAGGCCGAAGGCCACGTTGTCCGGCTCCGGAAAGGCCTCGCGCATGCGCAGCCAGAAATCGCTCAGCGCCGACAGCGGCATCATCGGCGTGCCGAGCGGTTGCGTGGCGTAGCCGCCGAAGTTGTGCGCATCGAGGATCACGCACAGCCCCAGTTCGCGCGCGCCGTCGATGACCTTGCCGATCACGGCGACCTCATTCGTGTCGAGCGGCCGGCCGAGGATGCGCTGCAGGCGCTCCCACCGGAACGGCACGCGAATGGCGTTGGCGCCCTGATCGGCAAAGTACTTCAGGTCGGCGGGCGTCGGGTAGGTGTAGTCCTTGAACAGCTTGCCGGGGAGCCGCTGGCCGTTGAACTCGCCCCCCGCGATGTTCACGCCGCGCAGCGGCTTGTCGCCGAGGCAGCCGCCCTGCGCCGCCTGCGCGCCCGCCATCAGGCCCGACAGGCCGGCGCACACGCAGGCCCAGCGCAACCAGGCGGCGAACCAGACGGCAAAGCGGCCGTTCATGCCGCCACCTTCCGTTCGTAACGCGCGCCGTCGACGGCACGTTCGTACTCTTCGACATACGCGCCAACGACGTTGCGCCAGCTGTAAGGCCGCACCGCCAGCTGCGCCTGCGCCCGCGCAGCGGCATGGTGAAGAGCCAGCTGATGGTGGCGCGCGACGACGCGCGCGGCAGCGTCGTCGACGTCTTCCGGCACGATCAGCGGCAGCCGGGTTTCCGCCGCCAAGCGCTCGAACGGCGGGATCGCGCTCAGCACCGGCACCAGGCCCGCGCTCATGGCCTCGATGGCCGCGAGGCCGAAGCCCTCGTGGCGCGACAGGCAGACCGAGTAGCTCGCCTGGCCCATCGCCGCGCGGATGGCGTCGTTGTCGGGGTTGGGCATCAGCGTGAGGGCCTCGGTCACGCCTTTTTCTTCGGCCAGCTTGGCGAGCGCAGGCTGGTCGAGGTCGTACTCGCGGCCCGCCATGATCATTCGCCAGCGCGGGTCGATGCGGCGCAGCGCGGCCAGCAAATCGAGCGTGCGCGGCAGGCCCTTGTTGACCGACCAGCGGCCCACGTAGATCAGCGTCGGCTGAAGCATCGGCGACGAAGCGCCGGCGAACTTCTCGATGTCGACGCCGTTCTCGATCACCCGCACGCGCTCGTCAGGCACGACCTGGCGGAACAGCTCGCCGTCGTTCGCGCTGCTGGCGAGGATGCGCCGGTAGCCGCGCGCAGTGCAGCGCGTCACGCTGTGGAAGAACATCTTCTTCGCGCGCTGTGCGAAGCCGCTGTGGAAGAAGCCGCCGTGCGTGCAGGCCACCATCGGCTTGCGGTGCCACCAGCGCGTGAGCGAAAGAAAGTCGAACGCGAAGTCGATGCCGTGCACGTGCACCACGTCGGCGTCGCTGATGTTCTTGAGCACGGACGGGAACAGCGGGTAGCGCTCCGAGCCGCTGTAGGGCAGCCGGTGCACGGGGATGCCGTCGAGCACCTCGTCGGCCGGCAGCACGTCTTCGGTCTGGCGGAACACGCGGTCGAGCGTGACGACGCTCGCGCGGTGGCCGTGCAGCTCCTGCTGCATGCGCGCGATGTTGAACACCACGTCTTCCATGCCGCCACGCGAGGGCAGGTATTGGCGCACGACATGCACGACGTTCAACATGCTCATGGGGTTTCTCCTTCTTTGGGTGGTGGCGGCCTGCGCATGGACATCGCGCCAAGCACGAACCACATGACGCCGGCGGTTTTCAACGCGAACATCGAGGTGCCGCTCACGCACAGGATCAGCGTGATGTAGGCAGACAGAAAGGTGCGGAAGCGCCGCGCGGTCTCGTCCCGCAGCGGCAGCATGTAGACGCAGGCCCACAGCAGCCCGGCGCCGATCAGGCTGAAGCGGCTGATGGCGTAGGCGTAGCCCATGTCGCCGAAGTTGGTGGCGTAGTCGCGCAGGCCGAGCAGGTTCCATTCGTCGAAGGTGCTCAGGTACTGGCCGCTGGTGGTCATGCGGCCGATCAGGTTGTCGCCGGCATAGGTGGCGTACTTCGCGAACAGCAGCAAGATGCCCGCGCCGAAGAGCGGCAGCACGATGGCGGCGCCGTGCGCGCGGCCATGCACCATGAGCCTCAGCAGCACCAGCAGACCGGTCATGTAGAAGCCGAAGCGCGAGTCGGCGAGCACGATCAGCACCAAGGCGATGAACATGAACCACACCGAGCGCCGCCACTCGCTGAATGGCTTGGCAAGGCCATAGGCCAGCAGGATGACGGCGTAGTTGCCCAGCGACACCGGCTCCAGGAACACCGACGACACGCGCTGCGCGCCCAGCACCTGCGGCAGCAGCGTGCGGCCGATGCCTTCCGGCCGCATGCCGTTCAGCGTGACGCTCTGCCCCGCCACCTGGGCCGAGCCGGCCTGGATGCCGCCGAGGTTGACGTAGTAGTTGAAGGTGTTGAAGAAGCGGCTGTAGAGATCGGGCGCGGCCGCTTCCGCCAGCCCGATGGCGACCACCACCAGGCTCACGATCAGCAGCGGCAGGTCGAGCGAGCGCGTGCCCTGCCCGAAGCTGCGGCCGGCCCACACGAACAGCATCGGGATGAGCAGGTCGCGCGCCGCCTTGGGGTCGAAGTAGCCGCCGCGGAACAACGCCAGCAGCCCCGATGCGCCGAGCACCACGAACACCACGATCAGCGAGCGCAGCGACAGGCGCTTCAGCAGGTAGGGCACGCATGCGGCGTAGATCAGCAGCTCGGCCATCGCCACGCGGGCAACCGACACCGTGATCCCGCGCGTCTGCAGAAAGCACAGCACCCAGTGGTGGCACACCACCGCCAGCAGCAGGAAGGTGGCGTAGACCGTCGACTCGGCCTGCGCCGCAACCGTTGTGCGGCTCGCAGGCGCACTGGGCACGGCGGCAACGGCCGGCCGCGCGGTGGAGAGGTCGAGCAGCGCTGCGGCAGCCATGGATCAGACGCCGAAGTAGCGCGTGCGCACGTCGCTCGGCAGCGCGCGCGCCAGGTCTTGCAGAAAGCGGTCTTGCGCCGAATAGGGTGCGGCCGGCATGCCCAGCGTGGAGACGCGCACCAGCATGCCGTCGGCCACGTAGCCCGAGAGGCCCAGCCGCAGCTGCGCCCACTTGCGGCCGAAGCCCGGCAAGGTGGCGCGGTCTGCCAGCGTGACCCAGTAGCTGATGGGCTCGACGCGCTGGCCGAGCACACCCACCAGGCGCTGCACGGCGACGGAGCCGCCATCCACCTCGACACGCTCGACGCCGTTGCCGCGCACGCGGAAGCCCTGCGCGCCGTAGCAGAACTCGGGGCGGTGAACGGCGGTGGCTTCGGAGCTCTGGTCGCGCCCGTAGGCGATGGTGAGCATCACCCGCTCGCCGCCGGCATTCACGTACGAGCGGGCCAGGGTCTGGTCGTAGACCGAATCGAGCCGGGCCTGCAGCGTCGGGTCCGGCAGCACCGGCACGGTGGACTCGTCGAGCCGCCAGCCGGCGAACGACGAAGGCACCTGCTCCAGCAAATGAATGGCCGCCATCTGCGTGGCCAGTTGCTGCGAGGGCTTGAGCGCGTGCGCGAGGCAGGCGGCCAGCAGCATCGCCGCCAGCAACCAGGCTGCACGGGCGATGTGGGTCGCAGCAGCCTGCCGCCTCATGCGCGCGCCTCGCGTCGAAGCGGTCGTCGGATCACGCCTTCGGCCACCATCATCAGCAGCACGGCCACGACGAAGAGCACGATGCCGGAGAAGCTGTGGGCGAAGCCCTGCCCTGCCGCGTCGCCCCAGTAGTAGGTGATCAGCACCAGCACCATCACGCGCACCACGTTGGCGGTGAACGAGATCGGCAGGATCACCAGCGCGAGCAGCGCGTCGCGCAGCACCGAGCTGCGCGGGCGCAGGCTCATCCACAGAAAGCCCAGCGCTTCGAGCGTGAACATGGAGTTGAGGCCGGCGCAGGCATCGGCCACCAGCAGCTGGTACTGCCCGATGACGAGCACGACCCCCGTGCGGCCGACCGGGTAGCCACCCAGGTGCAGCAGCCACTCGGCACAGGCCGACACCGCGGCCTTCAGCGGCATGGTGAGCGTGAGCACCACGATGCCGGGCAGCGGCACGGCGAACAGCAGGAAGCCCAGCGGCACGGCCATCGCCTTCAGCCCCGCCGCCCCCTTGAACCACAGGGCCAGGCCGGCCAGCACGCCGATCTGCGAGCCCGCTTCGAGCCCCTGGATGCCTTGCGAGCGGCCGAGCACATACGCCGCGAGCGACAGTGCCAGCACCACGCTGCCCCACGCGCCGGCAGAGCGGTCGGGCAAGGCGGCGAAGCGCGGCCAGCGCTGCACGGCGAGCCACACGCACAGGCCCACGATCAGCGGGCCGTGGCCTTGCTCGTCGGTGGCCCACACGGTCTGGAACAGGCTCCAGTAGGTGGGCAGGTACAGCACCGCGAAGCCGAGCGCGAGCAAGGCCGCCACGGTCCAGCGCGACGGCCAGAGCCAGGGGCTCCGCAGTTCGGCGGAGTGAGCGAGAGGCAGCATGTGACGAGGCACTGGCGTCGGTGCTCAGTACTCGTTGATCACCAGCCCCGCGAGCTGCGCCCGGCTTTCGGTGAGCGAGGCCACCAGCTTGTGCAGCGCACCCATGCGGCTCTGGTGGCGGCGTGCCACGACCAGTGCAGCACCGCAGCGGGAGGCGATCACGCCGGCGTCGGAGCCGCGCTGTGCGGCCGGCGTGTCGACGATCACGTTGTCGAACTTGGCAATCAGCTCCTGCAGCAGGCGGCCGAATGCAGGGCGCTCCAGCAGCTCCAGCGGGTTGGGCGGCGTGACGCCCACTGGCAGCACGTACAGGCTCTTCAGGTCGGGAACCTGGTGGATCACGTTGGCCTGCTGGCGCCCGTTGAGCACGCCCGACAGCCCGGCCCGGTCGGTGATCGAGAACACCTCGTGCAGGCGCGGGTTGCGCAGGTCGGCGTCGATCAGCAAGGTGCTGCCGCCCAGCTGCGCCAGCGTGATCGCGAGGTTGGCGGCGAAGAAGGTCTTGCCCTCGCCGCACTCGGGGCTCACGACCGCCAGCGCGCGGCCCGATCCGCCGCCCACCACCTGCCGCATCGTGAGCTGGCTGCGCAGCGCACGAAAGGCCTCGGCCTGCTCGCCGAAGGGCTGCACCGCGGCGACGAGCTCGCCGCTCAAGTCGCGCCGTGCGTGCGGCGCATAGGGGTAGTGGAACTGCTGCGACAGCGCGAACAGCACGTCGTCTTCGTTCACCAGCTTCAGCGCCACCGCGGCCTCGCCGAAGCGCACGCCTTTCTTGCGCTGGTAGTCGAGCACCGTCTGCACCTGCCCGGCGGGCAGGCGCTTGGTGTCGGTGAGGATGCTGCCGATCGGCTTGTCGTGGACGTCGCTGATCTCGTCGTCGGCCCACGAGGCGGCCGCCTGCGAGGCCGGGCCCCAGTCGAAATCGGGTTCTTCGTTGGCGGCAGTTCTCATGGCTGGACCTCCATGCCTGCCGCAGTGGTCTGGCGCGAGCGCGGCAGGCGGGCCACCACTTGCGCCGGCAGCACGAAGCGCCGCCTGCCGAGCAAGGGCCGCCGCAGGGGCCCGGGGAGGTGGCCGATGACCGGGATGCCCAGCACCTGCACGCCGTCTTGCACGCTGCGCAGCCGGCGGTCTTGCAGCTCGCGCAGCAAGGCGAAGGCAACGGCGAACATCGCGCCGACGAAGACCGACAGCAGCCCGTTCAGCGCGATGTTGGGCGACGAGTGGCGCGTCGGCTCGCTCGCGGCATTGAGCAGCGCGGTGTTGGTCTGCTTGGTCTGGCTTTCGAGGCTGCTCTGCGTGAGGCGGGACGACACCGCGTCGTACGCGCGCTGGGCGCCTTCGACGTCGCGCTGCAGCACGGTGGCCTGGTCGCGCTGCTGCTTGACCTGCATTACCCGCACGCGCTGCGCCGCCATCGCCGTGCGGAGTTCGGCCTCGCGCGACTGGTTGATGGTGTTGTTGATGGTGACGCTGCCGCTCACGCGGCGGCTTTCGGTGTCGAGCCGCGAACGCAGCTCGTCGATGTTGGCGCGCAGCTCGGCCACTTGCGGATAGGCATCGCCGTAGCGCTTGCTCATCTCCTGCAGCTTGGCCTCTTGGCGCGAGAGGTCGGCGCGCAGGCCGGACACCAGCGGGTTGTTGATCACGTCGCTCAGCTGGCTGCCGGCTTTGCGGGCCTGCTCGTGGCGGCTCGCCGATTCGGCGCTGAGGGCCTGCACCGCCACCAGTTGCGAAGACAGCTCGGAGAGGCGTGCGTTCTCGACGTCGTAGCGCTCGTCGTCCGCCGTGATGCCGTACTCCTTCTGGTAGGCCGAGAGCTTGGCCTGCGCCTTCTCCACCGCTTCGCGCAGCTCCTTGGAGCGGCTGTCGAAGAAGCTGCTGTATTGCTTGGCCGGATCCACCCGCAGGTCGAGCGTGGTGTCGAGGTAGGCCTGCACGAAGGCATTGGCCAGCGCCGCGCTGAACTTCGGGTCGGGCGAGGTGAAGCTCACGCTGATGACGCTGCTCTCGCGCGAGGGCTTCACGTCGAGCTTGGTCTCGAGCGCATCGGCGATCCACACCTCGAACGAGCCTTGGCCGTCGGTGTCTTCCATCCACTGCGAGCGCAGGTGCGCGTTGTCGGTGAGCTTGAGGTCGCGCACCACACGCTGCGCCACGCGCGGGCTCTGGATGATGTCGGCCTGCGTGGCCACGTAGCCCAGGGGCATGCCGTTGACCGAGCCGATCTGGGAAATGGGGTCGCTCGACTTCATGTCGATCAGCACGGCCGCCGTGGCGGTGTACTTCTTCGGCAGCAGCAGGCTCACGCCCACCACGCCGCCGACGATGAGCAGGAAGACCGCCGCGGCCGCCCGCCAGCGTGCCCTGAGAATGGCAATGAGCTGAGAAAAATTCATGGCTCCACTACTTTCAGAAAAGGCTTTCTTTCACGTAGATCACGTCGCCAGCCCGCAGCATGTCGTCCATGCGCGGGTTGTAGACCTCGAGCTTGCCGGCGGCGCTGCGCCGGTGCAGTTGCATGCCGCGCGTGGTTCCGCGCTGCGTGAGCCCGCCTCCGCTGGCCACGGCCTGCATCAGCGTCATGTCGGGTTGCAGCGGGATGGGCCCGGGCTTTTGAACCTCGCCGTAGATGTAGACCGTGGGCAGGCGCTCCACGTAGAGCGTGTCGCCGTTCAGCACGACCGGGTCTTCTCCTTGCCCACCGGCAAAGAGGACGGTGATGTCGGCCTTCAACCGGAAAGGCTTGCCGTCCCGTATGCCGCTCAGGGTGACGATCTCGCTGCCGCCCGGCGCCACACCGCCGGCGAGAGCGAGCAGCTCGCTCAGGCGCATGCCTTTCACTTCGATCGGGTAGCGGCCCGGCCGGTTGGCCATGCCCAGCACCGAGGCCTGGTTGCCGCGCACCTGCACCAGCAGCACCGACACCTGCGGCGCGCGAATGAAGTTGCCTTTCTTCAGCCCATTGGCAATCGCCGCCTCTACCTGTGCGACCGACTGGCCGCCCACATTCACCTGGCCGAGCAGCGGGTACGAGATGAGGCCGCTCTCGGCCACGCGCGCATCGAGCGACAGGTCGGGGCTCTGGTAGACGTTGATGCGCAGCACGTCGCCGGGGCCGACCACGTAGTCGCGCGAGGTGTCGGGGCCGGTCGGCACGGGCGCGGCTTCGGCAGCCGCGGCGGGTGCCTCCGGCGCCGAGGCTGCTGCCTGCGCTCGCACCGCGTGCTGCTGCAAGGCGACGTCTTCGGTCGCGCAGGCGCCCAGGGCAATCAGCACGAGGGCACAGATGAAATGAAAAGCGTGGCGCATGTTGTTCTTCTTTCGCGGGCTATTTGGTGATGGGCGACTTGGCCGACGGCGCCGTGCCCTGCAGCGACACCGAACTCAGCGCCGTCTCGGCGTCGACGGCGGGCGCCGCCTGGGTCTTGCTGTCTGCGGGCTGCGCGAACCTGCCGCTGTACTCGATGCGGGCCGTGCTTCGCAGCGCCTTGATCTGTTGCTGCAAGGCCTGGTGCTTGCGCTCGGCCATGAGGAAGTTCTCGATCGATGCGCGGGCTTCGTCTTCGGAGAGCGGCGCCGGCTCGGCCGACACGATGGTCAGCACGTGCGCTTCACGCGGCCCGCTCACCAGGTGCGACTGGCCTTCGCGCATCGCGCCCATCGCGTCGACGGCCGTCAGCGGCAGCGCTTCGGCGCCGATCGTCGAGCGCCGCGTGCCGAAGCGCAGCCCGGCCTGGCGAAGCAGCGCCGCCACGTCGGCCACGCTGCGAGCGCCGCTCAGCTGCGCACGCAGCGTCTTCTGCTGCGCCGGCGTGGCCGCGAAGGCGGTGTCGACCAGCGTGTAGAGCCGCCGCTTCGAGAACAGCGCGGGGCGGCTGTCGTAGTACTGCGAGACCTCGGCCATGCTCGGCTTCTGCACGTCTTGCGAAAGCCGCTCCGCGTAGGCGTGGACGACGATGTCGCGCCGCGCGGCGTCCACCGCCTGCAGCACGGTGGGGTCGCGGTCGATGTGCTGCTCGGCGGCGGCCTGCAGCATGAGTTCCTGGTCCACCAAACCTTCGAGCGTCTGCCGGCTCGCGGCGTCGACCTGGTCTGCGGCAACGCCGGGCTGCCGTTGCAGGAAATAGTTGACCTGGTGCAGGGAAATTTCTTCCCGGTTGACCTTGGCGGCGACCTGCGTCGCCCCGCCGTTGCCCTTGCCGCATGCGGCAAGGGCCGCGGCAACCAGCACGGCCAGCGCCCAGCCGCCCACGGCAGGCAGTGAACGGAACAGCGATCGAGATGTCAGTGATGTTTTCAATTTCAATTTCCCCGGCCTTTCTTCTTCAAGGCGAGCGCATTGCGACAGGCAGTCATGCCGCGCCAACAGCGCTCGATGCACCCCATGGGCAAACGGGGTGCCACGCTTGAAAAAAATCGAAGTTGTTGAAAATTGCTGCAGTGCAAGAAATCAAGCGGCACGCCGTTTGCCAGAAATACCGGACCCGGGTTCGCTTACCTGTAAGAGTTGCAGGCGAGGAATCGCGTTTACTGCAAAGGAACGTCGTGAGGCACGGGGTCGTTGGGCTCGCGCACCGGCTCTTCCTGGCCCTCGGGCCATGGCGGCTCGATCACCTCGGGCGGCAGCTCGCCGGGAGACGGCGGCGGGTGATGTGGCGGCGGCACCGGCACCACGCCGGGCTCGGGGGGCGGCGCATGCGCGATCAAACTCATCGGGCCGCGGCCTGCAGCTCGGGCAGAAAGGGAGACAAGGGATGCGCCACGTCTTCACGCGGCGCCGAGTGGACGAACGGTGCAGTAGTCAGCTGGTCCAGCCGGCCGAGCACGAACGCCAGATCAAGCGGCTTGGCCCAGACCTCGCTAAAGCCGCTGCCGTCGAGCTGGAAGTCGGTCTCGGCCGTCACGGCCACGGCCGGAATGTGGGCCCAGCCGTCGACGCGGCGCAGCTCGTTCAGAAGCGCAGCGCCATGGGTGTCGGGCAAGCGCAAATCGAGCAGCAGCAAGCTGGGCTGCAGATGCGTGGCCAGCTCGCGGGCCTCTCGGCCGTCGTTCGCCACCACCAGCTCGAGATGCGGCCTGCGCCCGAAGACAGCTTTCATCAAGCTCACGTTGGTCGGGTGGTCCTCAACGTACAACACCTCTTTGGGGACGATCGCATCGATAGCGCGTTGCATGGGCTCTACCTCGGTTGAAGTTGTCACCCTCTCCCGTGGGCGAACGGCGTTCCCGCAAGCGCACAAAAATGTTTGTAAATGAAAGCAGCCGCAATCCGGTGGGATTGCGGCGGCCGATCGCGCAGCGCCGGCCTGGCGCTGCAGCTCACCTCATGCCGGGCAGGGTCAGCCTCGCGACACGGTGAGCTGGTTGTCGACGCCGAGCACGCCGTCGACCCGTGCCGCCAGCGTGGTGGCACGCTCGCGCGATGCGTCGTTGGGTGCCGAGCCACGCAAGACCACGCGGCCTTGGGCGGTGTCGACATTGATCTTCACCGCGCTGAGCTCCGTGTCCTTGGCCAGTTCGGCGTTGACGGCCGTGGTGATGGACATGTCCTTCAAGCGGGCGCCGGCGGCGTCCGTGGCCTTGTTCATGTCGTCCTTGGCCTCGCCGGCCTGCTGCTTCACGTCGGCCTTGATGTCATCGGCCTTCTGCTCCGTCTTGGCCACGGCGGTGTCGAGACGCTCACCGGCAGTGCGCTCGGCGTCGTTGCGCTGGCAGGCGCCCAGTGCGAGCGCAGCGGCCAAGGTACACAGGGCGGTGGTGCTTGTCTTGAATGTCGTCATGATGAGTTCCTTCAGTTGGAGCTGCTATGCAGCCTGAGCGCCTTTCGGCGCCGAGGGATGAGCATTTCCTGCTTCACCAGACGCACGCTGATATTCAACGCACGCCATGCAGCAACTCTAGAAACCGAAGGTCTTGGCCAACATCGGTCGGCGCCCCGCAAGCCTGTAGGAAATGTCTGTTGTGCCCGCAGGACCCGACACCGCGCTCCTGTTCAGCGGAGATCGCCGGCCAGGCTGGCCAATGTGTCGGTGGCAATGGCCACATGCGCCGGGTAATGCGTGTGGTCGCAGCCCAGCTTCACCACCGCACCGGCACGCACGGCATCGCGCGCGGGCTTCGGGAATTCGAACCGCAGGAAATGCACGGCCGAGGTCTTCTCGTCGGTCTCGCGGTCGAGGTCTTCATCGGCAATGGCATAGATGCGCGGGTAGCCTTCGACCTCGACGAACATGCGGTCTTCCACACCAATCAGCCGGCCCAGCTCGCGCTTGCGTTCATGCACGTCGGGGTACTCGATCAGCATCGTCGCCTTCCAGTTGTTGCCGTCGGGCACCAGCGGCGCGTAGGCAGCAATCTCGCCGGCGATGCCCTCTTCTTCGAATATCTTCTCGATGTGCAGCATCTCCTGGATCTGCCGCCGGATCGTCTGCTCGTCTTCGAACTGCACGTTGATGTGCTCGCCCAGGCCCACGCTGCGCAGCTTGCGGTGGGCGATGAACTGCGGCGCCTGCACCTTGCGGATCTTGGCGTAGGCCTCCAGGCTCATCAGGCTGTCGCGGGTGATGGTGGTCATGTGGGTTCTCCTTCAAGCTGTCGCAGTCCACCGTCCGTTGGGGCGTTCATCAACTCAATCCATACGCAATGCGCACCAGGCTCAGCGGGTGCGCAAGCTTCGTTTGCGGCGCCCCTTGCTGCGCCATGCCCTGCGCAATGTGGTGCCCCGCCAGCTGGCAGTCCGAGCTGATGTAGTCGGGCTCGTCCTTGGCCATCGCCTTGAACACCGGCTTGCCGATCTTCATCGCCACCGGGTGCGTGGCTGTCTTCACACCGTAGGTGCCCGCATGGCCCGAGCAGCGCTCGACCGTGTTGAGCTGCACCGTGACCGACTGGCCGATGAGCTTGAGCATCTCTTCGGTCTTCTTGCCGATCTTCTGCACGCGGCCGTGGCAGGGGATGTGGTAACTCACCTTGCCGAGCTCTTGCTTGAAGTCGGTCTTGAGCAGCCCGTCTCTGTTGCGCGCGACGAGGTATTCGAAGGGGTCGTACATCGCCTCCTGAACCGCTGCCACATCGGCATCGCCGGGGAACATCAGCGGCAGCTCCTGCTTGAACATCAGCGTGCAGCTCGGAATGGCGCTCAGGATGGCGTAGCCCTCTTTCGCATAACGCGCCAGCACGGGGATGTTGGCCGCCTTGTGCTCGGCCACGGCGTCGAGATCGCCCAGCTCCAGCTTGGGCATGCCGCAGCACTTCTCTTTCTCGACGATCTCGTAGGGAATCGCGTTGTGCTCGAGCACCTTGATCAGGTCGTGCCCGATGCCGGGCTCGTTGTAGTTGACGAAGCAGGTCGAGAAGATCGCCACCTTGCCCGGCGTGCGCTCGCCGTCTTTCACGTCGGTGGCACTGCCCTTCTTGCTCGCGCTCCAGCGGAAGCGGCTGCTCGCGAGGTCGGGCAGCCAGGCATCGGGGTGCACGCCCAACGCCTTGTCGAGCACCTTGCGCACAGGCTTGGTCTTGTTCAGCGCGTTGGCCACCTGCACGACGATCGGGATGCCGGCGAACTGGCCGTGCACATCGGTCGAGGCCAGCAGCTGCTCGCCCTTGCCCACCCCGCCCTTCTTGAACTTGATGGCCTTGGCCCGCAGCATGGTGTGCGGGAAGTCCAGGTTCCACGGGTGCGGCGGCACGTACGGGCACTTGGTCATGTAGCAAAGGTCGCACAGGTAGCACTGGTCGACGACCTTCCAGTAATCGGTCTTGGCCACGCCATCGACTTCCTGAGTCTTGCTCTCGTCCACCAGGTCGAACAGCGTGGGGAACGACTGGCACAGGCTCACGCATCGGCGGCAGCCATGGCAGATGTCGAAGATGCGCTCCATCTCGTGGAGGCATTTGTTTTCGTCGTAGAACTCGGGGTTCTTCCAGTCGATGGGGTGGCGCGTGGGCGCTTCGAGGTTGCCCTCTCGAGTCGTCATACGTTCTCCTGGCTGCGTCTGCGTGGCTCGGAGGGAGACCGAAAACCCGGCGCGCAGAACGCGCAGCCGGGTGCAGAAGAACGCTTCAGTCGACCAATGCGTCGAGCGCCTTCTGATAGCGGTTGGCGTGAGAGCGCTCGGCCTTGGCCAGCGTCTCGAACCAGTCGGCGATCTCGTCGAAGCCTTCGGTGCGCGCCTGCTTGGCCATGCCCGGGTACATGTCGGTGTACTCGTGCGTCTCGCCGGCCACGGCCGCCTTCAGGTTGTTGCGGCTGGAGCCGATGGGCAAGCCGGTGGCCGGGTCGCCCACGACTTCGAGAAACTCCAGGTGGCCGTGCGCATGGCCGGTCTCGCCTTCGGCGGTGGAGCGGAACAGCGCTGCCACGTCGTTCTGCCCTTCGATGTCGGCCTTGTTTGCGAAATACAGGTAGCGTCGGTTGGCCTGAGATTCGCCCGCAAAAGCGTCCTTCAGGTTCTGCTCAGTCTTCGATCCTTTCAAGCCCATGTCGCTCTCCTCGCGTGTGAATGAAGTGGACGTGATGGCAGCCGGAGCAGCCAACGCTGCGACCGTACTCCTGCCGGCCGCCGCGCGCCAATACAAAGCTTCAATACAAACTCATAGCGCTCGGCTATTTTTCAGGGTTAACGCTCAGCCAGACCCAGCAACTCGAGCGCCATCTGCTGCAAGCGCCCGTCCGGGTCGGCCAGGTCGTGCAGCACGTTCAGGTGGTTGGTGTCGGGAATGGCCTCGCACACCGGCACCGTGCCCTCGCCCCAGGCCTGCCGGATCAGGCTGTTCTGCCGCAGGAACTCCTCGCTTTCCAGCGCGCCCACCGCCGCATAGAGCTGCCCCTGGGGCTTGCGAAAGAAGGCTGGGCTGAGCCTGAGCGCTGACTCCGGCGTGAGGCGTAGGTCGGCCTGCAGAAACGGCGTCTGCTGAATCGGCTCCAGGTCATAGACACCCGAGATGCCCAGCGCCCGGGAGACCAGTTGCGCGGGCAAATCGTCGGCCACCGCCTTCCAGTCGCAGCTCAGCAGCATGGCCGCGAGATGCCCGCCCGCCGAGTGGCCCGCCACCACGATGCGCCGCGGGTCGGCACCGTACAGCGCCGCGTTGCGGTACACCCAGGCCAGCGCACGCACCATCTGCAGCGTGATGCTCTCGATGCTGACCGGCTGCGCTTCGTTGCCGGGGCACAAGGCGTAGTTGGGCATCACCACCATCGCCCCCTTGCTCACCAGGCTCGGCGCGAGGAAGGATTGGTCGCTCTTGTCCAGGCTGCGCCACCAGCCGCCGTGGATGAACACCAGCACCGGTGCATTCACCCGCGTTGACGGAAACACATCGAGCGTCTCGTTCAGGCCATCGCCATAGCGAACATCCAGATGGCACGGGGTGCCCTCGCGCGCATGCGCCGAAGCGCGAGCCCAGCGCTCGAAGATCTGCGGGTGCTCGGGGATGCGGGCGCGGTTGTTGTACTGCACGTCCAACCAGGCCGGGTCGAGTCGGGTCATGGTGTCTCCTCCGTCGAAAGCGGTCATCGCAAGAGCCGCTTTCTAACCCGACACGGGCTCGCAAACCAGAGGGTGTTTCGCGAGCCTGTCTTTGATAGACTGTTTTCCGTTGGGGGGGTAGCTCAGCTGGGAGAGCGCCGCGTTCGCAATGCGGAGGTCGTGAGTTCGATCCTCATCCTCTCCACCAACACCGCCTGGAGCCCGTTGATATTCAACGGGTTTTCCTTTTTCAGCTTGCCGGAAGTCGCCCTGTGTCCCAAACAGGTGTCCTACTCCAGGTGTAACGCGACGCGACGAAACGGACCTCGCGACGGAGTTCGGCGGACCAAATTGGCGCCAGACTGAGGCTTTCTCAACCCCTTCGCGGCGACGGATAACATCGGTTGCCATGTACACAGCACTCGTTCTCCACGGCCTGACGCTCCTTGCCGTGACTTGGTGGGTGACCAAGCGTTGCCGTTCTGTCGTCAATCCAGTCACCTATTTCGCCGGCTTCTACACGGTTCAGACGGTGCTGTCGCCGTTCCTCTACGGCACGCTCGGCCTGTTTGACGACACCGATGAACTGGTCATTGCCAAGACTGCGCTCTATTCGTCGATCTATTTCGTCAGCATCGCCCTGCCATTCCTGGCACGAACATCCAAGGTCAATGCTTGGATGCATCGCATGTCCAAGAGGGTGCTACCAAGACCGATCCGGATCACAAATGGAGTCTATGTCGCGATTATTCTGCAGTTGCTCCTGTTCTTCATCTTGCTGATCATCTCTTCAGGCACCACGCAATGGGTAACCGAGCCGCGCGTTGCATATGAAGCCAGCAGGGCCGGCTCTGGCGTGTTTTGGTCACAGTGCCAGTGCATGTTGGTATTGCTTGCTGCAGCGTTTTTGGCGCGCAAGCCCCGGGGAGCTGTCTCGACCTTGCTGATCTGTGCCATCACCGGCGGGGCTGCCTACTTCCTAGGCAGCAAATCTTTCATGTTGTTCCCGTTCATCCTCGCAGCTTTCTACTACGAACACACTGTCAAGCCGATTCCGCGTCTGGCAGTGGCGCTAGGCGCTGGTGGCATGGCGCTAGGCGTGTTCGTGCTGCAACTGCTACAGGGAACCGCGACCTCCGTCGTCGAAACGATCGCCTACTTCGATTATTTCCCTCACACCTCGACCTTCCTTGAAGACTTCGGCGACCGCTTTCACCACACCTGGGGTGCCACCTGGCTTTCCAATGTCTGGCAGTACATCCCTCGCGGGCTTTACCCTGGCAAGCCGTTCGTGTATGGGCAAACATCGATCATGGAGGAGTACAACCAAGGCGCCGCGGAACTAGGTGCCACCCCGGGCATCTTGCCTTGGGCGGCCTCCTATCTCGACTTTGGGGTCGTAGGTGTGATTGTCGAAGGCCTTTTGTCTGGTGTCGTCGCCCGGTTTGCATTCTTCCTTCTGAAGGCCCGCAAAGATCTCGTCGCTATTTTGCTTTTCGGTCAGGTCGGTCTTATCACCTCGTCATTTGCTGCATCGTTCTATGGTGCACCGTTCCTGTTGTTCCTGGCCTGGCTGACGGTGCAAATCTTCTGGCTACGCATCGTTGCGGGCCCGAAGAGGCGCCCTATCCGAGCCGCCTTGATGCCTAGGCAAGCGGAACCTGTTCCAGACTAATTCCCGATCAGTTCGGAATGTCGAGATCGTGTCGACCAACCTGCTGCCATTCACCGTTGTTGTAGCTGGCGTGCAGAGTGCGACGGAAACCAGCAGCAGGCTGTGTCCAAGCGGTCATCTTGAATATGCCGCTCCAGGTCACAGCGCCGAGAGCTCCGGCTGTGCTGTTCTTAATGGTTATGAAGATTTCCTGGCCCTCAGTTGGGTTGGTGGGGACGTTGAGTGCGAATGCAACGTTGTTGGTTGGAGAAATCTGGAAGAGATTTCCGTCGGCAGCGTTGATCGTCATTGAACTGGTGTACGGAACGATGATCCGTTTTTGCGCGAGCGCCCTGTTCACAACCACCTTCGGCAAGGCGATCGTTCGAGGATCAGTATCAGTTAGATCGTAGACAGCAAACGGAATCAACTCGGTTGGGATGAGCGTGCCGGCGCCAAGCGCCCAATTACGACCCTCGATGTTGACGCTGATGCGGTTGGTCCCATTGCGAGCAGGATCAAGCCAATAGGCGAGCGACGAGGCTGCATTGGCAAGGTCGAGCATCTGTGAGGCGTCGATCAGAGAGGCGCCAACCGGCCCAGTTCCACCTTTGATGCTGATGGAATTCGGCACACCCTTTTTCAGGATGACGACAGCTGTTCCAGAACCGCCGTTGCCGCAAGCCATTGAGGGATTGTTCTCAAGGCGGATATGAACACGGCCAAGATCTGCGGCCCCACCAATTCCGTGAGCCCAGTTTCGAACAATGGGAACACCGCCTTCCTCCCCGCCGAACCTACAACCATGTGCAAACACGCCGCCGCCGAAGCTCACCACGGCAGTGCCGCCGATATAGGCAGGGTCTGGCGTAGGAGCGGGTGCGATGACTGCTCCTGCATCGCCAGAGAAGTTGTCAATCCAGACGTTGCCGTGCGAGCCATTCAGGGCGATTGGTGCACCGAAGAAATTGCTGAGCTCAATGCCGTCGCCGAGGCTCCGACATTCGAATGCTGCCCGACCGGCCTGCCACAGACCGCCGGAATGGAACGAACTAAAGAGGGTCGCATACGACGACTTAACTTCCGTTTTGTCCGCATAGCTCTTGAGGCAGCCATTAGTGTTGTACCAACGACAACCCTCGATCACGGCCAGGGCAGATAGGTGGTTGACCGAATAGTCACCAGCCGGTGAAAGCGGCTTGAGTACGACCGGCCAATCGGTCGCCCCATGAAACTGGAGGCCGCTCAGTTTGAACACAGATCCATCTAGATTGTTGTTGACGATCGTCAGTTGGTTCGCACCTCCAACGAACTGCACGTCCTTGATGGCGGCATATCCGCACCCGTTGAGAGTCAGGCCACTGGATCCATCAATGAAGCGGACTATGCCGCCGTCAGGAGAATCAATGCGTACAGTGGCTGTGTTGATGGACAAGTCGCCGGAGCGCCAGATCCCCTTCGGTAGACGGAAAGCCTGGTGCGCAGCTAATTGGATGCTCGGGACCGCATGCGAATACATCACCGAAGCAGTGACATATGCGTCAAGCGCGGCCTGGAGAGCCGCGGTGCTGAGTGCTACGCCGGTTGGGTCTGCGACACCATAGCGCGCGTCTCCCGCCAGGATGACTAAAGGGTAGCGAGCCAGCAGAATGCGAACTGCATCGCGCATCTGCGTGTTGCTAGCGATGTCGGCCGAAAGACCAGCATCTTCGACGACCGACAGCATCTCCTCCTGCACAGCGTTAAACCAAGCGCCCTCGCCCTCGGTCGGTCGGTCAGCAGTGCCCGGAATGCCATCCTTCCATCCGTGACGGCCGAGCCCAAATAGGTTTGTAGCTTTGTTGAGAGTGTTGATACGGCGCATTTCTCAGATTCCCAGATCGATAAAGCAGGTGGTGTGTGCTGGCTTGAGCTTGTTGATGACGCAGCTGAGCGGCTCAATGAGCGACCAGTTGGCGAGTGGCTCGTTGCACGGCGATGTGCAGGTGAAGTGAGTGACTCGCTCGCTGAAAGAAGTCTGTATAGCCCAGACAAAGCGCCACTGGTCATCGGCGATTGCTTCGTTGCACGGACTGATGCAGGTCCAAGGTGCGTACTCGACGACGCGCGCATCGTCATAGCCCAGCGCTCGGGCGATTGACTCGAAATAGGCAGGCGTCTGCCCCCCAAGCTCGACCAGTTTTTGCAGCACCGCGAATCGCCGATCAGCGACGGTCAGCGCAAGGTCCGAGCAGTAGTCCGGTACTCCATAGTTAAATTCGAACAGCTCCAGCAGGTTGTACGTGAAGCTCGGGTCGATCTCGCGCAGCAGAAGCAAGGAGGCATCGAACGCATCGTCGAGCACCACCGCCGCCGAACTCAGCTCCGCCTGCAGCGGCGGAGCCGACACGTCATAGGCCTGCGGAGGCAGCAACCTCTTGAGCGTGTCGAGGTGGTTCGCCGTGCTCATACCGTCAGCGTCACCGTGGTGAGGTTGGCGAGCTGCAGCAGCAGGCTGCTGACCGTCGTGGTCACGTCGACCGTCGGCGTCGTGAGCACGACGCTCTGCACGCCGGTCACGTTCTGGATGGCTGCAATCAAGCTGCTGCGGAAGACCGTCTGGCCAGGCACGAGGCCGGCCAGGTACGAGGCCACAGACGCCGCCGCCTGTGCTTGCGCCACGGCCAGCGTCACACCCGACAGCGTGACGGTGGCGAGCACGGTCACGTTAACCAGGTCGGGCTGGAGCACCAGCACGTCGGTGGCGACCGGGCGGCGCGCTTGAATGTAGTCGGACGCGGTCGCGATCAGCCCCGCACCGGGCAGGCCCGTCGGCGCCATGATGGCCACGTCGACCGTGCCAAGGCCTCGGCGCGCACCGAACACATACGCACGGTCGACGCCGGCCACTTCGAGCGCCCAGCGCTTGTAGTCGGCGGCGTTGCCGCCTGCGGGTGCGTTGCGCATGCGCTCCAGCAGGCGTTCACGCAGCGAGTCATCGGTCTCGGCGGCTTCACCATCGGCCATGCTCACGATGACGGCACCGGTGACACCGGCAATCGGTGCGGCCTGCGTGAGCACGGTCGCAGCAGCGAGGTTGCCGCCAACCCCGGCCACCAGGGCCTGAGCCGCCACAACGACAGTGCCGCCGCCGCCGATGGTCGCGTTTGCGGTGAGCTGATAGAGAGCACCGTTCGGCGCCTGCCACTGCATGCCGGCACTGACTGGCGTGGTCGCGGTTCCACTGATGGTGATGCTGCCGGTGGCCAGTGCGGCAGGCTTGCGCGGCAGGCCGCGCTCGCCGGCGAGCTGCTCCAGGTATTCGACATCGGCCGTGCTCGCGAACACCTGGCGAGACAACCAGCTCACGTGCTGATGCAGGCTCTCCACGGCCGCGGCAATGCCGCTGGCCCGCACGAAGTGGTCGCTGTCGTCACCGGTCGCGGCTTCGGGTGCCTGGTTGAGCACCTCCTGCAGGTAGCGCTGGCGAAGCTCTTCGAAATCGGGGATCGGGAATGCCATCTCAACCCACCTTCACATGCAGTTCAAAGGTGCGTGCGTTCAACGCGGCATCGAGCAGCTCGACCAGCACCGCCAGGCGACCAGACTGCCTCTCGGTCGTCACGGTGAGTTTGCTGACGCGACCATCGTCCACCAGCGGCTGCAGCGCCTGCTCGCAGTACTGCTGCGCGAGCGTCTGCACACGCAGCGTGTCCTTTTCGCGCTGCAGCTCGTGCAGGCGGCTGCCCATCGTCGGGTTGGCCCAATAGCTGCCGAGCGGCGTGGTAATGCGCAGGTACACCGCATTGGCCAGGCCGTCTGCCGGGTCGCGGACGAGCGTGCTGCCGTCGGCCACTTGCTCGTAGCTGCCGGTTACGGGGTTGATCCATGCATCCATGTCGGTCACATCTGCGTGGTGGTGGCACCCGTCACGTTCGTGGGCGAGTTGTTCTCGGGGTGGGTGTGCGTGTTGAAGGTGGCGCGCATGCCGCTCATCGTCTTGTCACCGCCGCTGTCGGCAACCTGGCCGGCCGCGGTGATGTTCGTGCCGGCGTCGATGCTCGTGCCCGCGGTGATCGCCGTGCCAGCCGCCACCGTGGTGCCGGCGCTGACCGCCGTGCTGGCGCTGACCAGTGGCGTCGTCATCGTCACGCCGGTCGACGCGGTGACCGTCATCTGCGGCGTGGTAATGGCCACGCTGGTGGTCGCGTGGATCTCCAGCTGCGCCGTCTCGATCAGCACCTTGGCCTGCGACACGACATGGATCGTCCGGTCTTGCCGCAGGTGGATGCGGTCGCCCCACTGGTTGTAGACGCAGGCCTCGCCATCGGCCCCGAGCTGAAAGCGGAAGGTGCCGTGCTCGCTCGCCACCACCACGGCCGCGCTGGTGCGCCCGCCCAGCGGCAGCACGATGATCTGCGCGCCCGCCGGCGGCGCGCTGGTGAAGCCGAAGTGCTGGAACAGCTCCATCGCCTTCAGCTGCTCGCCGCTCATCGCCTCCAGGTCGACCAGCTGCACCTTGGCCGTCTTGTTGACGCTGGCCAGCACACCGCGCAGCGCGCTGCGCACGCTCGCCAGCGCGCGGCCGATCTCGCGGCGGATGACGTCGCTCATGTTCACTGCGTCGGCCCCTTGCTGGCGTCGACGATGGCACCGGGCAGGCTGTTCTTGCCCTTGCGGTGCTTGTGCTTTGACGGGTGCGCATAGAGCGCCCACACACCGTCTTCGCGCAGGCTCAGCTGCGTGATCTGGCCGCGCTGCTTGTTGCTGGTGAAGCGGCGCGACATCACGAAGTACACGCCGTTCAAGCCGTGCGGTTCGCTCTCCACGTTGACGCGCTGGCCAGCGGCCCACAGCGCGCCGCCTTCGGTGCGGTGGCCCACAAGCTCGGCGCGCAGCTCGTAGCCGTTGACGCGTGCGTCGCTGATCAACTTGTTGGCCCGCGCCTTGGCGATTGCGGTGTTGGTGGCTTCCTGGTCGCAGACGATCTTGGGCCGGTAGACCGTCACGCCCGTGTCCTTCACGGTGGCGCGGATGTTGTTGCGGCCGGTCAACTCGCCGACCGCGTGCGACTGGCCGTACACCGTCACCTCGCTGAAGCGCGGCACGATGCTGCGCGACTCGGCCAGGCTGAGCACGTTGCTGCCGTCGCGGCGCACGGTGAGCGAGGCCACCGGTGCCGTGCTGTAGTCGGGCCCGCCGATCACCAGCGTGCCGTCGGGCTCGAACCACGGCCACAGGCCATTGGCCTCGGCGGCGCGGCGCAGCATGTCCCACGCGGTGTCGCCGGGCTCGGTGTTGATGCGATCGCGCAGCAGCTTCGTGTCGGCGTCAACGCGGATCCGCGTGATGCCCAGCGGCCGCACGATCTTCGTCAACACCTGGTCGAGCGTGAGGTGCTGGGTCGTGAAGATCGGCGCACTGCAATCGATCAGCACGCCGGCGCCGTCGCGGCCCGTCAGGCTCAGCCGGTGGCCGGCCTTGCTGACCTCGTGTTCCCACGAGTCGAGCGCGCCGCGCAGCACCGTGTCGGCACCCACCTTCAGCTGCACGTCCGCGCCAGGCTGCACGGCCGCCGGCACCTCGAGGTCGGCGGTGGCCAGACTCACCTTCCAGGCATCGGCCGCGATCATCAGCGACGACTCGACGTCGTAGCTCTGCCAGCCCGCGTGGGCCTTGCCGCCGATGTGCAGCGTCACGTCGTCTCGGGCGGCATCAGCGCGCATAGAGGCTCAGCTCCTGCCCGGCCACCACGACAAGGTCGCGGCCGAATCGGTTCAGCCGCACCAGCTCGGGCGCGCGGGTGTGGTCGCCATACAGCGCGTGCGCCACCAGGCGCAGCGGCCCGGTCACCGGCGAGGCCTTGCGCACGACCGGCGGGCGTTGCTCGATCACGGCCTTGGCGGCCGCCTGCACCTGGTAGGCCAGCGCGCGCAGCGAGGCGCCGGTGTCGGTGCCCGGCCTGGCCGCGCGCATGGCCTCAAGCGCGGCCTGCAGCGCCGCTCGCGCCAGGCCGGCCAGGCGCTCCAGCTCGGCGCGGTCGAGCAGCAGCAGCTCCAGCTCGCCGGCCAGCACGATGGCGACGGCCTCGGCCAGGCAGCAGGCCGCATGCAAGCGCGCGTGCGCCTGCACCAGCAGGCCATTGGCATCGGGCGAACTGAGCGTCACCGCGGCCGGGCTCAGCAACACCGCGGCACGGTCGAAGTCGCCGAGGCCGGTGCCGGCCACCGCGTTGCCTTCGAACGAGGTGTTGCGCCCACCGAAGGGCAGGCCCTGCAGCCCGCCGTCGAGCACGGCCCGCATGTCGGCGGTGTAGGCGCTTGGGTACAGGCCCGGGTCGAGCCCGCTCACCAGCACCGGCTCGGCCGTGGTGTCGCTCAGTTTGCGGGCCAGGCTGAGCGCCTGGTTCATCGCCACCTTGAGCGCAAGGAAGGTCGGCACCGGCCCGTCGGCCACTTCTTCCACGCGCTCCACCAGCTCGCGGTCGGCCGCACTGCGCGCGCCGTTGCCGAGCTGCGTGATGCGCTCGGCGGCGAGCACCGGGCTCGGCGTCTCGAAGATGCGCTTGCTCGCGGCCGCTTCAACAAAACCGAGCGTGAGTTTGCAGCCGTCGCGCAGATCGGCGGCGTGCTCCACGCTCCACTCGACGCACAGCGCACGCTTGATGCTGCCGAACATCGGGTGCACCAGCTCGCCGGCGTCGGCCGCCTTCAAGGCCGCCAGCAGCACCTGCAGGCGGGCCTCGTAGTCACTGCCCCACACGATGGCCGTGAAGCGCATGCGCTTGGCCTGCGTGCCCAGATCCTCGGCGTCGGCGCCGTCGGTGTAGGGGTACTCGTTCATCGCCACGCTGCGCGTGGTGGCGTCGCTCACCGATTCGACGTCGAAGGTGATGCCTTTGAACGAGGCTTGAAGCAGGGTTTGCGACCAGGCCATGTGCTACTGCCCGCTCATTGCCGGCTGGCCTGGCGGGCCACGTTTTCGATGATCTCGCCGGTGAACATCGTGCTGTCACTGGTGATGCCGATCTTCAGCTCGCTGAGCTTGTCGGCCGCACGGTTCATCGTCGCAGCGGCCTCGAGCTGCTTCTGCGCAGCGGCGGCCTGTGCGGCGCTGTCGTCGCCGCCACCGGCGCCGAGGATGGCGGCCGCCAGGCCGGTGTCGTCGGCGAAGTACTGCGCCATGTCGAGGTTGTTCGACACGACGCGGTTGGCGCCGAGGCTCAAGCCCGCGCCGATGGTCGCGATGCCACCGAACAGCGATGCGAGCGACAGACCACCGGCGGCAGCGGCCGCCGTCGTGCCTGCTCCAGCGCCTGCACCAGCGGCACCAGCCGCTGCAGCAGCGGCCGGCGCGCCACGCGTCAAGAGGCTCACCAGCCCCGAGGCCGTCAGCGCAGCGGTAAAGCCCAGCAGGGCCAGCTTGCTGCCTTCAACGGCTTGCGCCAGGCCTGGGAACTGCCGGTACAGCTCGGTGGTGTGCTCGGCCAGCTGACCGAGTGCACCATTGGCCGTCATCAGCACATCGGTCTGCGCCTTCTGCATCTCGAAGTTGCGCTGGTCGAACTTGAAACCCGAACCTTCGGCAAACAGAGCGAAAGCGTCGTCAGTCGACCCCGCACCGCCGCGAATCTTCTTTTCCACATCGGCCATGTAGCCGCGGTTGTTCATTAGCGCCACCAGCGCCATCAGCGCCTGGCGGTCCTGGATGACCTTGCCGATCGCCGACCCTTGCAGGATGTCGCCTTGCGACTCGTACGCCGCGCGTCGCTCGGCTTGATCCTTGAACGGGCTGCCATTCGCATTCACTCCCTGGCGCGCGGCCTGGAAGCGTGCGTCCTTGGCGACGATCTGGTCGACCATGTTGACGAAGGCGGTGAGCCCGTCCACGCCTTTGCCGCGTGCGGCCGACAGGCTGCCCGGCAGGTCGATGCCGAGCTTCTGGAAATCTTTGCCGGTGTCCTGGCTGTTCACCTTGGCCAGCAGGTTGACCAGGTTGTTGCCCGCTTCATCCTTCGTGCCGGCGGTGATCACACTGGCCTGGTTGGCGGCGAGCAGTTTCACCAGCCCTTCGGGGCCACTCAGGCCCAGCTGGCGTGCGGCAGCCATCTGCTGCGGCAACCACTTGGCCATGTCCTTTAGCTCGAAGCCGCCGGCCTGGCCCGCCGCCATCGCCTGGTCGAGCACGTTGCCCATCTGCGCGGCCGGGATGCCGAAGGTCTGCTGGCCACGGATTGCGATGCGTGCCAGGTCGGTCGGGCTCGCACCTGATGCCGTGGCGCCGCGCTGCAGCAGAGGCAGCAGCTTCGCAGCCACGGCCGGGTCGCTGAAGGCGCCGCTGGCAACCAGCTCGTTGAGCGCCTCCATCGCACCTTCACGCGTGCCACCACCAAAGCGCACGGCGCCGGTGATCGACGCATCCAGCCCGCCCAGCGCAGCCCGCCGAGCCGCAAGGCTCTGCCCCGCATACGCCGTGTTGGCCAGTCCGCGCAACTGCGTGTCGTAGTCGGCCGCGCGGCGCACCGGTGCGGCCACCACGGCACTGAAGGCCGCGGCGCCGGCCGTCACCCCGCCGATGCCGCGCGTCACGTTGCGCAGCTGGCCCCACACGCTGGCCAGGCGCGAGGCGCTGCGCTCGGCGTCCCGCGTCTCCTGGCCCAGCTTGCGAATCTCGGCCGTGGTCTGCTTGAGCCCCTCCGACTGCTTGGCCACCTGGCCGAGTCCGGCAGCGGCGCTCGCACCCGTCTTGCCGATCTCGCCCAGCTCGCGGCTCACGGCGGTGAGTTGCTTGGTGGCCTCGCCCAGCGCGCGCTGAAGCGGCGCCACCAGCCTGTCGTTGAGGCTGAGCGTGAGGGCGAGGTTGAGGGGCTGGGTCACGAGCGTGGACCGTCAGCTCACACTGACACCGAGCCGCCGTGGCCCGACTGGCCGAGCGCCGGTGCCGCGGCCTCTTTCACGACCAGGTAGCGCGTGCTCGTGAGGTACACGTCATGGCCAGTCATGTCGCATGGGTTGTTGAGTTCCTTCGTGAAGGCCAACTTGTCGGGCTGGCCCTCCGGGTAGCCCTTGTCCCAAACTTCCACGACAACCTTGTATGAAGAGTTGTCGGCGTTCTCAACGCGAACGAGCTTTGTCATGTCTGCTTTCTCCGTCTGAAAAGAGGTGCGGTTAGAACGTGGTCGGCAAAGCGATCGCGCGGTTGAGCGCCATGTAGCCTTGCTGAAGTTGTGACTTCGCAAGGGCACACCAGCGGCTCGACTCGCCGGTCTTCTCAGCGTCGGCGACCGTCGGGGGGTGGTCGGCAATGCCGCCGAAGCGAAGAGAGTTCAGCGAGTGCACTTCCTTGATGAGCGCATGGGTGGCTTCCGCGTGCGCCTTCACCTTGTTCATCAGGTCGATCTCAGCCTCGCTGAGCTGCCGATAGCCGGTGATGGGTGTTGCTTCGCTCATGTCTTCTTTCTCCGCTGTGACACGTAGGTGACTGAGCCGTCACTCCCAGACGGCCCGCCTCGCTTGGGCGCGAGCACTTCGAGCAGCTCGCGCAGTTCCGCCGGGTGCAGCCCTAAGACGTGGTCGAAGGGGATGCCGTGCTTGGCGAGGGCAACGCGGCAGAGGGTCCACCAGTGAGTGCGTTGGCTTCGCTCAGCAACTTTTTTTCGAGGCGCATTGACGCCGCCTCCAATGCGTTGAAATCCGCCGGGTGCATGCGGCACACCAGCGCGGTGTTGATGTAGGTCGGCATCACCTCGCCCGCGGCCAGCTTGGGTGGCTGCTTGGGCTCGCGTTTCAGCGTGCCGAGCGACACCAGCTGCAGCGCAAAGATCGCCGCGCTCAGGTGCACAGCGTTCGAGGTGCCGATCTCTTGCGTGGCGTCGATGTTGTCCTGCACGGTCGGCGCCCGCAGCACGAAGTCGCGGTGCCGCACCCCGTCGACCAGCACGCCAAGCACCAGGCTGCCCGATTCGGTGATCTGCTCCATCACTCTTCAACCTTGCGCAGGGCCTGCATCTGAATGTCGATGCGCGCTTCGTTGTCGACGCTGTACTGGCGGCCGACGCTCACGCTGAAGCAGTCGAGGTAGCTCTGGCGCTTGCCGCCGGCCACCGGGGTGATGGTGATCTTGGCGCCCTCGATGTTCTCCCAGTCGATCGGCTCGCCGGTCGTGGGGATCACGGCCGCCAGGCTCAGCCCGATCTCGGCCACGCCCTGGCTGAAGCCCGAAGGGCGGCCGGTCTTGTTCATGGTCTTGACCAGGCGGCGGCCGGTGTTGACGCTGGGGTTGATCGAAACGATCTCGACCTCGCGGCCGTCCAGCTCCATCACCACCGCGCCAACGAATTCTTGCAATGCCATTTCAGTTCTCCATGTTTGCCTGTTGTCCGCCCCCCGGGGCGCTCACGGCCCCGGGGTTAGACATCGCTCTCGGGGGTGGTGTCTAGAGCAGCAGATCGAGGCGCACAGCGAGCACGTGCAGGCCGTTCACCACGTCGGTCGGAATCTTTGCGTTGAGGCGGTTCGGGTCCTGGCTGTCGCGCTCGACGATCAGGCCGGGCTTGTTGGCCTCCACCTGTTCCACGATCTCCAGCTCCTCGAGCTTGAACAGCACGTCGAGGATCTCGCTGCGCACGCGGTCGGGCGTGCGGGCCGAGAGCTTCTCGCGTGGGAAGCGCAGCGCCAGGCGCGTGCGTACGGCCACGCGCACATAGTCCATCGTGCGGATGGTCGTGAGGTCGAGCCAGGCGATGTCGAGCACGGCCTGCGGGTCGAGCGTGTAGGTGGTGATGGCGCGCACGATCTGGACCACCTCGCCGGGCCCGACTTCGAGCGGCGTCACGCCGTTGGCCAGGCAGCTCTCTTGCTCGGTGCGGCTCAGGCGCACGCTCAGGCCCGGTGCGACCACGCCGGTCAGTGCCAGCGTGTTGAGCGGCCGGGCCGGGTCTTCTTCACTCGCGATCACGGCCGCATAGATTGCGGCCAGCTCATACGCCGGCGTAGCGGTACCGGGCAGCAGGCAGCCGGTGACGCGCTCGTGGTTCACCTGGCCGGCCAGCGTGGTGGCGTTGGCCAGGCTGCCGGTGAAGGCATACACGCCCACGGCGCCGCGCATCTCGATCGCGGCGCCGCGGTCTCGCAGGTGCGTGCGCAGAATGGTCAGCGCCGTCTGGTTGTTGTAGGGCCAGCTGATCACCTCGTAGCTTGCGCTGAAGACCAGCGCCAGTGCGGCAGCCTGGTCCGGGTCGTTCAGGCCGCCCGTGGGCTGCGTGGCCACGGCCGTGAGGCCAGCCGCATCGGTGGTCGACGCGAGCAACACGCCGTTGGCCACGGTGCCCTTGTTCTTGGCGGTGAAGGTGATCACCGCGCCGGCCACCGCGCTGGTGAAAGGCCAGTCCACTTGCTTGAGCAGCTCCACCTGCATGGCTGCGGCCACCACCGCAGCAGTGGCGCCGCTGGCCACGCCGATGGTCAGCGCGCGGCCGGCCATCGTCACGGTCAGGCTGCCGGCGGCCGTGGCGGTGCCGCCCACGGTCACCGTGCAGGTGGCGGCCACGCCGGTGCCCGAGTCGGCCAGCGGCAGCACGGTGACCTGCGCGTAGCGGTTGGCGGCGATGCTCGCCGCCACCATCAGGTGCGCCTGCGAGCCGCGGCCGAAGAGCGTGGCGGCCGTGGCGGCATCGAACACCGCCACCGGCGTGCTGGCCACGGCCAGGCCGCTGGCCATCATCTGCGCCACGATCAGCACGCGCTGCAGGTTGCTCGGCAGCGTGCGCACCGCCAGCTTCGAGTTGAACTCGACGTACTTGCCCGGCTTGCGGATGCTGCTCGGCAGGTTGTCGAAGGCGATGTTGGGGCTGGCCATGTGGTGGGCTCCGGGTCAGTGAATGGGGTTCAGCTTCTTTTCTTCGCGGGCGCGGAGGCGGCGGCCTCGGCGGCCGGCTCGTCGGGCACTTCCACCAGGTCGCCATCGGCCAGGCGGCGCACGTAGTAGTGCGTGTGCTGGATCTCGACGCCTTCGGCCGCATCGGTGATGTGGTTGCGCGGGTTCTCTTCCATCGGTACCCGGAGCCCAGGCGCTGCTTTGACTTTCATGGCGTTGTGCTCAGGAGGTGGTGGTGACCAGGTCGGCCGCGTCGGCCGTGTTGTCACCGGGTTTGAGGAAGTACTGCAGGCCGATGTGCTGCAGCTCGCCGCTGGGCAGCAGCTCCGGCTCGGTGGTGGTCTCGATCCACTCGGTGTGCCAGTTCATTGCGTAGACCATCACCGCGTCTCGGTTGACCACGGTGCTGAAGACGGTGCGCACCGCGCCAGGCGCGAACTCTTGAATCGGCAGGCCTAGGTCTTTGCGCAAGAAGGCCACGTTGGCCAGCTGCATCAGCGCGTAGACGCCGGGGTTGCGCGCATCGCCCTGGCGCATGGCCTTGTTGCCGCCCAGGTTGCGTTGCGCGTGGAAGCTGGTGAACGTGGCCGTATAGCGCCACTTGGTGCGCGCGGTGTTCTCCGCCTTCGGCTTGTCAGCCCCGGCAAACACCACCCAGATCGCCGGCAGCCGGCGGATCCACTCCAGCGCTTCGTCGTCGAGCTGGCCGCCGTAGCTCTCGATCGAGTCGACACGGAAGGACGTGGCCGCTGCCTGCAAGGCCTCGACCATCGCGTTCTCGATGCGGCTGACCATCTCCATGTCAGTACGTCCCGAGCGTGCCGCTGTCGAACTCGCGGCAGCGTGCGTTCGTCTTCACCGAAGCGCCTGGCGAGTTCGGGCTGGTGGCGGTGACCAGGTCGGGGCTCTCGGCGAACACCATGTCGCCGTCGGCCAGCATCTTCAGCGTCTTGAGCGCGTCGCGGTACCGGTTGCGGATGGCCTCGGTCTCCTGCACCTCGGTGCCGGTGAGGCGGTAGCGTGCGATGTCGCAGCACAAGCCCACCAGCAGGCGCGGCGTGTCGGTCAGCACCACGCCGGCGCGAGCCAGCGGCAGCGCGTAGCGCCGGCCCAGGTTCGAGTCGATCTCGCCGCTCGCGTCGTCGAGCGCCTTGCCCAGCTGAACCGTGTCGACCACGCCCGCGCCATCACGGTCGGTGATGGCAATGACCTCGCGCTCGGTGAAGCGCGCGACCATCTGGGCGGCGGTGGCGTAAGGCATGGTTCAAGCGGCCTTGGCGGCGGGTTGCTGTGCGGCCGCGGCCAGCGGCGTCGGCTCGTGACGCGGGATCACGGCGACGCCGTAGGTCACGAAGTCGCTGGTGATGCCATCGGTGTTCGACGGGTGGATGTAGAACTCCACCTTGCCGTCCGCCCGCACCTGAGCGCGAAGCGCGTGGTCGATGACCCCGCGCTTCGCTGCGTCGGCCAGGTAGGCCTGCAGGGTCACTTCTTCGGCACCTTGTTGTCCGCCACCGGCTCGATCACCGGCTTGGCGTAGCCTTCGGCCACGAGCTGGGCTGCGTCTTCCGGCTCCATCTCGAACTCTTCGCCCGGCAGCACGGTCTGCTTCCGGTTCGGCCCGCTGATCGCGATGACCGCTTTGAACTTGGACATGTCTTTCTCCAGAGTGGTGGGTGTCGGCCGAGCGATCAGGCGATCGCGGTGCCGATGAAGTAGCCGAGGTCGTTGGCGGCGATCACTTCCTTGACCGACTCGCCGACGCGCAGGGTCTCCGAGCCACGCAGACCCTTCTTCGGGTCGTTGATCGAACCGGCGATGCGCCCGCCCCAGTTGGCGGTGAAGCCGAAGGTGGGCTGGTCGATGGTGGCGGCGTTGGGGTCGACGTACAGCAATGCGGCGCTCTTGCCCCACACGCGCCCCATGCTGGCCGCCTGACCCTTGCGCGCGCCGTTCACGAAGCTCTCGCCCACCAGAACCTGCTGCAGCTCGAACAGGTCGGCCACGGCCTGGCGCGACACCATGCCGGCACCTTGGTTGGTGTTGTTCACGGCCTGCACGATCTTCGGGTGGCGGCGCAGCGCGGTCCACACGGCACGGCCCAGCACCAGCGTGTTCGGGCGCACCAGCGGCTTGTCGATGCTGTCGCCGATCTTGGCCACCGGGTCGCTGTTGACGGTGTCGCTCCATTGCGTCACGCCGGCGAGCGCCTCGCTCATGCCGGCGGCGTAGGTGGCCGCGTTGAAGATCAGGTTCGCCACGCGACGTTCGCGGTCGAGCTGGATCAGCGCGGTCAGCATCATGGTCGACACCTCGACCGGGCCCGATGCGCCAGGCGCCTTGGGGGCCGAGGCAAAGGCTTCCACCTCGTCATTGGGAATCGAGTCGTCAAGGCCGAAGTCGATCACTTCGTCGTTGACCTGCACGCCACCGAAGTCCACCTGGGTCGGTTCGGACTTGCGGCCCACCCGGGTGTCGGGGATGGTGAACGCCTGTTCGACGCTGTACCTCGTGTAGGCGAACTTCTTCGCGGTGGGGCGCCGCGGCAGCACCAGGTCGGCGATGTACGAGGTGGCCGGGTTGCGGTAGGCGATCGCGATCGCCGTGAGCTGCGGGTTCACCGGAAAGTTGGTGGTGGACATGAAGGTCTCCGTGAAAGGGGTGGGGTGTCAGCTCAGGCCGATCAGCCCTGGAACGAGCCGGGGATGATCAGGACGCGAATCAGATCGCCCAGCGCCGTGGCGCTTTCCTGGGCGATGCCGGCCGTGCGAACGTTGGCGCCGGCACCGGCAGCGGCAGTGATGGCCCGGCCGTTGGCATCGGACATCAGCAGCGCACCACGAGTGATCGCTGCACCCGCCTCGACCCATTCGATGCCGATCTGCGACACGTCGCAACGCTCACCGATCGCGGCAGGCAACTCGCCCGACACGCCAATGACGAAATCGGCCGCAGCGGCGGCCTGCTGCACTTCGCCGTCATTGGCGCCGAGCTTGACGAGACGGCGCTGCGTGATGGCGCCGGTGGCGGTGAAGTTCTTCGCCAAGAGAAGGTTGGACATGGTGACTCCGGTCGATGTGGGTGGTTGGCGGTTGGACGATCAGCCTTGCGAGGCCGAGACCGTCGCCACCGCTTCAGCGGTCGAGACGGTGATGCCCTTGGCGGACTGCGCTTCCTGGAACTCGACGGCCGCGGCCGCGATGGCATGCGGGTCGGTGAGGTCGGTGCCGGTGGCGCCCTTGACGGCCAGGTGCTTGCCGTTCAGCGCGTGCTTCGGCAGCTTCTGCAGCAGCTCGCGCAGCGCGGTGGCCGCGGGCTTCTTGTCGTCGCCTTCGCCGAACTCCACCGGCGCGTCGCCGCCGAGCGCATCGAGCACGCTGACCACGAGGGCCTTGTCTCGAGGCAGCAGCTGGTTGGCGGTGATCAGGCTTTCGGCGAACTCGGTGGCCTCGGCGACGCGCTGGTCGCTGGCGGCCTTGGCCTTGGCCTTCTTGTCGGCCGTGATCGTGGCGTTGGCGGTGTCGAGCTGCGCCTGCAGCTCTTTCTCGCGGGGGGTGGGTTCCATGTCGGCAGGCTCCTGCTTGTGGGTGGGGTTGGCTTCGCGGAATGCGGTGCCGAGTGAATCGGTGATGGCGGGGTTGTCGCGCTCGCGGCCCAGCTCTTCGATCGACGCGATGTTCCAGTCGGGCAGCACCTGGTCGGCCTTCTCCAGGCCGAGCGTCTCGATGAAGTGGTCGCGCAGCCCGCGGAACATGCGCGCCAGGTAGCCGAAGGCCGGGTCGCTGAACTCGATCTCGGCGAAGGCGATGAAGTCGTCTTCTTCGGCTTCTGCGAACTCGGGCGGGCGCAGGCCTTTCAAGGCAGGCGGCTCGGCGCCGAGGAAGCCCACGTGGCGCAGGTAGTACACGCCCGGCACCGGGTTGGCCTTGGCGTTCGGCGGATAGAACGCGGCCGACACGCTGATGAAGCGCTTCTGCCGCACCAGCTCGGCGAATTGAGGTTCTACATGATCGTGCTCCGCAACCAGGTCGCCCTTGGATACCTGCAGGCCCTTGATCACGCCGTAGGCCGGCGCGTTTGTCTTCGGGTGGCCCACGCAGATCGGTGCGGTGTGCAGCGCCGGGTCGTAGGCTTTGGCACAGGCCTCCAGGTCGGCGGCACTGAACTCGATCTCATCGCCCGCCGCAGTCGTTTGGCGACCGGCGCGAAAGATGTGGAGGGTCTGCTTCGGCATGCTGCCAGTGTCGGCAGCATCACCAGCGCGAGGGAGGGTAGCCGGCGCTACCCAAACAGCGCGGTTTTACGCGCCGATCACGCCGCGCAGGAACGTCTCGCCGGCGCGCAGGATCTTGCCCTCGCCCGAGGGGCTGATGGTGAGGAACGGCCGCGCCGGGATCACGCTGCCTGGGTGGTTCACGCTCTTGCGCGGACCATAGGGCGTGGCCAGCGCCCTCGCGTTCTTCGCGCGGATCACATGCGCCTTGGTGCGGCCGCCGAACTGGTGGATCGCGGCGTACACCACGTTCGTGCCGACGCTGGCATGGCTGGCGTCGAAGCTCTGCGTGATGGAGCTGGCCAGGCGCCCGGAGTCTTGCAGGATCTGATAGCTCGGCCGGCTGTTGCGCTTGCGGTAAGCCCAGCGGCCCTTCTTGTCTCGCGTGTAGCCGGCACGCGCCAGGTTCACGCTCTTGATGTCGAGCCAGCGCGGCCGGCCCTGCGCCGCGAAGTTCTCTTCGACTTCATCGAACATGATGCCGGCCACCTCGCGCATCAGCGCAGGCTTGCCACCCATGCGCCGCTGGATCTGGCCGAACACCGCCGAGATCTCGGCGGTGTTGATGTCGACGTTGATGAGCTTGTCGGTCATCTGCGACTGGCCCGATTCAATCTGTCAGTCGGGCTGCGGCCCGGCCCACGCACGCGCTCGAACGCCGGCACAACGGCCGGACCACCCACGACCTCTACCGAGTCCACTCGGTTGCCTTCGTTGGTGGCCTTCACGACCACGCGCATGTCGCCCTCGCGCCACAGGGCATCGGGTGTGCGTACGTAATACAACGCGCTGATGCGCTTGTCCCAGCCGATGGTTCCGTAGGCAAGCACTTCCGGCACCGCGGCCCACTGCTCAGGCGTGATGTCGGGCGACTCACGCACCAAATCGCCACCCAACGTGATCGGCTGCGTCGGGTCGAAGCTCACGCCCTCGTCCACCAGGTGCAGCACGGCCGCTTCGTCCAGCTCGCCGACACCCAGGCGCGCGCCGGTCGGCTTGGCGACTTCGCGCGCCGTCTGCGCAAAGGTCTGCAGCTCGGCCGTGCGGGTCGGGTTGGTGAACAGCTGGCGCAGCGCCTGGTCGGCCGCGGGGGCCGGCAGCACCTGCGGCGCGCGCAGCACTGCCAGCCGGTCGGCGGCCTGCACTTGCGCCGGGTTGCCGTTGAAGCCCGGGTCGGTGCTGAAGGTCGTGCCGCCCACCGGCGTGTAGCGCGTGATGGTGCTCGTGCTGCCGTCGGGCAGCGGCACGCTGCTGGTCTTCAGGTGGCCCTGGCTGCTCTCAACCTTCAGGCCCTTGTCGGCCATGTCGGCGGCATCCAGCGCGCGCACGCGGCAGCGGCAGCCCCAGCCGTTCGGCGGCCAGATGCTGCCCCACGCCGCATCGTCGGCACGAAACACCCGCCCGTTGAGCGCGCGGTGCGCCGGCCGCGTGCGGCCATCGAGCACCGCCACATATTGAAAGAACGGCCGCTTGTCGGCATTGGCCATCAGCTCGCGGTAGCGGCCGGCCATCATGCTGCTCTGCATGTTGGTCTGGAAGATGGTCTTGAGCCGGCGGGCGGTCAGCCGCTTCTGCGTGGCCAGCTCGCCGGTCTTGGGGTCGGGTGGCGTGCCATCGGGCACATGAACGGGGGCACCCGACGGGGCGAACCACCCTTTGCGGGTGAGCGCCGGAATGATGTTGGCGCGGAACTGCTGCATCGTCAGCCCGTCCTTCTGCGCACGCGCCAGCTCGGCCTGGATGTCGGCCAGCACGTCGAGCTTCGTCACGTTGGCCACCGTGAAGGCCCGCGCGTGCGTCGCTTCGTCAACGGTGCGCCAGCCGCCGCTGACCTTCAGCCCCTTGGCGGCCAGGTGCTCGATGGCCTTTTCTGGAGGCAGGCCGATGGCGAAGGCCAGGTCGGTGCCGTTCATGTGGGCTCAACCCCCAACCAGGTGCACCTGTTCGGCCGCGACCCGGAGTCGGGGCCGGTTCGGCACGCCATTTGCTCCTTTTGCGGGGATTCGGCAAAAAGGGGGGAGCCTGGGCATCGGGAATGCCTCCAGATCAAATTAATGCCCCATTTAAAAAACGCGATCGTCAGGTGCCCGCGGGGGTAGTAGCCGAAATTGCCCCAACGGCTCAAAACCCCTGTTTTCCTGAAGCGCTCACTAACTTTCGGCGGCGGCATTTCCGGACCCCCACACGTCGGCCACGAAAAACGCCTGGTGCATCAGCGCTTCAAGCCGGCTTGAATCCATCTTCGGGTAGGCGTCGAGCAGCGCCTGGCGCACACCCTCGGCCGTCTCGGCCGAGGCGATCGCGTCGAGCGCCGGCTGCAGCAGCGTGAGCATGGCCTGGTTGAGCGCCTCGGCCGGCAGCTGCTCGATGGCGGCATCCAGCCCAGCCTGGTCGGCAGGGAGGTCGCCCTCGGCAAACTCCACCGGCTGGCCGGGCTTGCCAGGCTTCGCAGCGGGCAGCGCGGCGCCCGGCGCGGGCTCGGGCTGCTGTTCGGCCAGGTCGCCTTCGTTCAGCCCATAGGCGTCGGTGAAGTACTGGTTGGTGAACTTGGCACCGGCCTTGGTGAGCGTCTCGTCACGCTTGGCCAGCTTGTCGTCGACCTCTTCCTGCTCCCACAGCTCGTAGCGCGGTGCCACCGTGCCTTCGCCCCAGTTCACGTGCACCACCCAGCTCACCAGCTGGTTGATGGCCTCGCAGACCATTTCCGACATCGCGTCGCGCAGATCCGCCTCCACCGCTTGGGCGGCCTGGCTGCTGGCCAGGTTGGCGGTGGCCTCGATGCTCTGGTTGTTGCCCAGCAGCGCGATGCTCGTCTCGCTGCGGCAGAAGTGCAGCAGCTTCTCGAACATCTCGGCGTTGGCGCTCGTGGCCACGGTGAGCAGCTCCACCGAGCTGTCGTCGGGGATCACGGCCACCGCGTCGCGCACCATCCGGTCGAGGTCGACTGCGAGTGACTCGGCTTCGGCCTTGGTGGCGGTGCGCGGCTGCTTGCCCACGGCCCAGGGCATGCCGTACTTTTCGGTGAAGGTGACCCAGAACTTCAGGCCGCCGCGCTTGAAGGTGGTGGGCCAGAACACGCTCGCGAGATCGGCCTCGCCGTAGGGGTTGATGTAGCTCGCGTTGTTGCGCGCCAGGATGAAGCGCATCGGCGGCAGCTCTTCGCCCGAGATCTGGTTGCCGCGGCTCTTGAAGCGCAGCTTGTTGTCGTTGTCGAAGCCGAACCACTCGGGCGGCTTGGCCACGATCTCGGTCGGCGCCTTCAGGCCGGGGCCTGTGCTCCATAGCACTTCGAACGGCTGATAGCCGTAGTCGGCGCCGGAGCAGGCCGCCTCGATGATCTGCTGCATCGGCAGGTCGGCAAAGATCGCCTCGAGGTTCTTCGCCACGCGGCCTTTGGCCTGGCCGCGCTCGAAGCCGCGCTCCATCGCCTTCACCGCGCCACGCCGGCGGCGCAGGCAACCCTTCACGTGCGCATCGCTGGCCAGCTCGCGGTACACGTCGATCTGCTTGCCCATCTTGCGCAGCACTGTGTCCGGGTTGGGCAACAGACCGAAGATGCTGCTGAAGTCGCCCGACCTGGCGCGCGAGGCGATGTGCGTCGTCATGTCGCGCGGCTGGTCTTCGGCGAAGTGGTGGAACTGGTTGTCGTTGAGCCAGATGCCGCGGTTCATTGTCAGTAGCCCTCGGTGATGGATTGGGCCTGGCGCGTGCCGGCGCTGGCCACGTGCACGGGGCCGCTGGCGCCGTGCGCGGCCAGGCAGGCCAGGGCTTTGCCCCAGAAGCGGTCGGCGTGGCCGTTGGAGTCGCTGTCGGCATCGAAGCGTGGTGCGCCGGTCGGGCTGTCGATCTTCTTCACCGCATGCATGTCGGAGCGCAGCTTGGCGTCACCGAACGGAATGCGGCTCTTGCGGTCTTCGAAGCTTTGCTTGATGAGCGTTGCCAGCTGCAGCTTGTTCGGGCCGGTGAAGAGCACGCCTTCCACCCGGTGCTGGCCATAGCGGCGCTTGGCGTCTTCGACCGGCTTCTCACCCATGCCGGTCTGGTCCATGCAGTAGCGCATCACCTTGTAGCGCTGCTCCACGTCGTCCTGCAGGGCGTCTTGCTCGGCGAAGCTGATGCGCTTCTTCACGATGACCTCGCGCGTCCAGGCCACGTCGCCGATCAGCTCATCGACCCAGATCACGAAGTTGTCACTGCGCCGGGCGATGTCGACGCCTACGTAGCATGGCCCACCCTGGTAGTTGCCGGGGATGCCGGCGTGGTCGTTCTCCACGCTGTTGATCAGGTCGTAGCTCAGCCAGGCGCTCGCTTCGTCGAGCCATTGCAGCTCGTACTCCTGAGCCCAAGCGTCTTCGTCATTCAAGCCGGCTTTCAGCTCAGCTGCGTTGAGCGGAGCGCCCTGCGCGATCGCCTGGTAGATGTCCATGACGTGGCGCGACCAGGTGCCGCTCGTGTCCGTCATGATCTCGTGGAACTTGTTGCCGATGCCCTTGGGCGAAGAGATCACGCGCGCCTTGAAGCCACGGGTGATGATGGGGTAAGCGGCCTTCCAGATCTCTCGCGCGGCCTTTTGAATGGCGAACTCATCGAACAGCATGTTGGCCGAGTAGCCCCGCACGGTGTCGGGGCTGGCAGGCACCGCAGCGATGAAGTTGCCGCCGGGGAAGATCAGCTCGAACGCCTTGCGCTTGATCTTGTCTTCGTCGTAGAACTCGACCTCTTCCTGACCCAGCGTCTTCAGCGCCACGCCATACGCCGCGAGGTGCCGGTGCACGCCCTCGCGCATCGCGATCTCGGATTGCCGCTGGCTGCGGCTCAGGATGACCCACGGCGAACGCCGCGAGCGTGCCTCGGCCTCGAAGGTCTGGTCGACCACCTCCAGCGTGCCGACGAAGGTCTTGCCGCCCTGCCGTGTGAACATGCCCGCCTTAAAGCGGCTGTCATCCTTCAGGTAGTCCTTCTGCGTCTGCAGGAGGTTGATGGCCGGCTCATGCGTCATCGAAGATGCCATAGCCTTTCTCGCGGATCTGCTTGATCAACGCGAGCGCCGATGCTTCCTTGTCGCCTTCTGCAACGCTCTGCACTTCATCGAGCACGCGCCGCAGCTTGTCGCGCGCCTCGGCCGCGTACTTCTTCAGCGGCACCGTGGCCCGCGCCAGGCGCGCCACCTGCATGGTGAGCTTGCCGAGGTCGACCTTCTCCGGGTCGATCTCGCACTCCACCAGCACGTTGAACACCTTCTGCTGCACCAGGCGCATGAGCGCCTCGGTCATGTCGCCGGCGTCGTCGGGGCTCGCGGCCACCACGGCCTTGGCTTGTTCGGTGGCCATGCGCAGCTGGCTGATGCGCTCTTCGAACTTGCTGCCGTAGCGGTGCAGCGCGCTCTTGCTGACCGTGCACCCGCGCTTGGCCAGCTCGGCGGCGAGCAGCTCGTACCCCGCGAAGTTGCCCTCGACCAGCGCGTGGTCGAGCCATTCCTTCGCTGCCTTGGGCAGGGTTTCGACCTTGCTGCGCGGCGGCATGTCAGTTGTGCCCGAACTTTGGCCGCGCAATGCCCGGCTCGCAATCGACCGCGTACTCCACCACGTCGACGCCGTAGCGCTCGAGCTTGGCGTACCAGCCGCCGATCGAGTCGACCTTAAGCTCCAACAGGTCGCGCTCGGCCAGGTAGTCCAGCTCGCGCTTCACTTCCAGGTCGGTGGCATCGCGGTACACGGTGCGGATCACGTCGACGACGGTGGGCAGGTGGCTGCCGTCGGGGCGCGACACATCGAGTGCGCGCAGGATGAACCACCGAATGCGCTCACGGCGCTCTTTCTTGGCCACCTCGAAATTGATGTCATCCATTGATGCGCCCTCCGATGCTCAGTGCTTTCTCGATGCGCAGGCTCATGTTGTCGAGCCCGACGCGGATGCTGGCGATTGCCTGGTTGTGGTCTTCGCGGCGCGTGAAGTCGCGCATCATCTCCAGGCGCAGCGCCGCCAGCTCGCGCTCCAGTCGCAGCACATCGGCTCCGTATTTCTCGCCCTGCTGCGACAGGCTCTCGATGAGCTTGGTGACCAGGCCGAACTTGTCGTCGATGCCCTTGGTCACCTGCGACATGAGCATCTTGGCGATCGCCGCATAGGCGCCGATGACCGTGACGGCCAGCGATATCAGGTGCCACAACTCCAGCTGAATCTGCATTTACTTCCTCTTCAAGGTTCGATTCCCACGCTCCAATGCCAGCGCGCACTCGATGCAGGTGCGCACACCCGGCAACGCCTTGCGCCTGGCCGGCTCGATCTCGCCGCCGCATTCGCACCGGCTCGGCGGCCGGCCCCTTCTTTCCACCTGCACCGTCGGCGCTTCGTTCAAGCGCCGCCAGGCCGACAGCTCCGCTTCTTGCGCTCGGTCAAAAACGTCCATTCACATGCGCCTCACAGGCAACCTCGCGCTGGCCAGGTGCACGGCGCCGCCGCTGGCGGTGGCCAGGCAGCGCAGGCCGTAGTCGGCATCGCGCACGCCGCCGGTGAGCCACTGCAGCACGTCATTCGTCGCGCTGTCGACGAGCGGCGCGCCGTCAAGCACCAGGCCGGGCACGGCATCGGTGCCGTCGAGCAGCTCGATCGCCACGGCCGCCGAGACCACGGTCTCGCCCGACGACAAGTCGGCGGTGAAGATGAAGCGGGCAAGCTTGCGTTCGGCCGGGTCTTTGGGCGGCAGCTTGGTCATGCGCGCACCTCGAACTTGCGCCGCAGGCTCGGCACCGCCGCGCCTTTGCTCGTGATCAAGGGCTCGACGCGCAGCGCGCCGCCGGCAAAGGCAGACCCGCCGGCTGCGCCCGCCATGCGCACCGAGAGCTGCAGCGCACCGCTGGCGTCGGCCTGCCCTTGCGCCGTGCCTGCCAGCGCCCGCACGACCGACAGGCCGGCAGTGGCCGCGGCCTGGGCAATGGCAGCGCCCGACAGGGGCACGTTGAGCGTGAGCGCACCGCCGGCCTGGGCCTGGGCCAAGGCAGCAGCGCCAAGCGGCACGGCGAGCAGCAGTGTGGCGCCGGCCGCAGCCTGCCCCACGGCCGCGCCGACCAGGCTGACGCCGGAGCCGCCGGCCTGCACGTCGAGCGCGCCGGCGGCGGCGGCTTGAGCCAGCGCGGCGGCCGAGAGGTTGACGGCCAGGCTCAGCGAGACCGTTGCCGTCGCCTGGCCCTGGCCGGCACCGGCCAGTGGCTTGCCGACCGCGAGCCCGCCGGCCGCCGAGGCCTGCGCCTGCGCGGTGCCGGCAAGGTCTGCACTGCCGCTGGTCGACAGCGCGCCGGACGCAACCGCATCGGCAACGGCCTGGCCGCTCAGCACGATGCTCAGTGCAAGCCCGCCCGTCGACGAGACCACGCCCGTCGCCGTGCCCTGCAGGGCGACCGACTTGGCCAGCCCGGCACTGGCAGAGGCCACGCCGACGGCAGCGGCCGCCAGGCTGACACCCTTGAGCAGCTCGCCGGTGGCGGTGGCGGTGCCTTGTGCGGCACCTGCGAACACCAGGCCGAGCGACACGTTGCCTGTGGCCTGGGCCGTTGCCGTGGCCGCACCGGCCAGGCTGCCGGCCGAGGCGAGCACGGTCGGGTCGCGCAGCCACACGTCGTTGCCGGCGGGCACGATGGTGCTGTACATGTAGATGTCGGTCGACATGTGCGCTACAGGTTGGCCAGGACCCAGGCGCGCACGCCGCCGGCAGCAGCCAGCGCGGCGTGGCCGGCCTCGCTGGGGTGCACGCCGTCGTCGGTCATGCCGCTGGCCCAGAGGTAGTTGGCAGTCGTTGCGGGCGTTGTGCTGGAGACGATCACATCGCGCGCGCTGACGAACGAGTCGGGCCCCGGCGCCGCACCGGCTGCGGCCAGCATCTGCTGGTTGAAATAGTCGAGGGTGTCGGCCACGCCGCAGCCGGCGCTCGGTGTCGTGCTGGGGAAGTTGGTCTTGCACAGCAGCGAGGTGCGCATGATCTTGAGGGCGCTGCCGTTGGCGACCGGCGCCGCGGTGCGTACGAGCTTGTAGATGGCCTCGCAGTCGGCCACGATGCCCGCGGCCGCACCCGACCCCCCGGCGCTGCCGATGCTGTTGATGCCGTACTCTTCGATCACCCGGTTGGCGTATTTGGCGAGCGAAGCCAGGTTCATCTGCGACGCGTTGCTGGTGTTGAGCCACACCTGCGAGATGCCGCCTGAGAAACCGGCATTGCAGCCGGCCACCGGGTTGAGGCTCGGGCTGCCCTCGGTAGGGAACAGCGAGCGGGTGAAGAAACTGCCCTTGCCTTCGCCGGCCGCCGATGTGGCGCCCACGCCGGCGACGATGCTGTCGCCGATGCCGAGGTAGGTGCCGGGGTCGCCGCTCACGAACTTGCCCAGCAGGATGCAGGCGACCTGGCCGCCCAGCACGCCCACGTCGGGGCCTGTCCAATTGATGGACCCGAAGGAGTTGATGTTGTCGTAAGTGGTGGTGCCGGGGTCGCAGATCAGGCCGAAGAAGCCGGAGTCGTAGCTCTGGCCGCTGCCAGCGCCGTTCATGTTGTCGTACTGCGGGAAAGCGATGCCGCCGGCCGCGAACGGCAAGTCGATGGTGACGTCGTAGCGCTCGCCGCGGGTGAACTTCGACAGCCCGAATTGCGACGGCAGGATCGGATCGGAGATGACGGCCAGCTGGCCGTCGTAGACGGTGACGCTGTTAGAGCCGCCGAATTTCACGTTGATGCCCGAAGCTGCCAGCTCCTTGCAGATGTAGCTGTTCGCGTAGGTGACGGCGTTTCCGGGCGTGCTGATCGCGCTGCCGCCATTGGCCCAGCCGAGCAGCAGGAGCCGCAGCTCGGACATGTCGCCCGAGCCGATGTAGTGGATCTGCCGCGAGATGACGTGGCGCTTCACCGCATCCGAGGTGTTGAAGCCCTGCGGCACGAAGTTGGTGGGGCTGGCGAAGCGCAGCGGCTGCGTTGGCGTGTCGGCCGCGGCGCCGGCGCGCAGCGTGTTCACGGTGGTGCCGGCCAGGTCGGGGCTGCCGGCCTTGTAGGCCACGATGTAGAACGGCCCGGTGCCGGGGTTGTTGAAGTTGAAATTGCCCGTTGTGTCGGACACCGCCGTCATCAGCGGCAGGTCACCGGCCGTGAGGAACAGCTCGACGCGCACGCTGCCGACGGCAACGCCATTGCTGTCGCGCGTGACACCGACCAGCGAGCTGCTGAGCCCCACACCGGCGCGGTAGACCACCGTGCCGAGCTGGCCCCAGCGCGAGGTGCCGAGGATCTGCGGGTCGACGCTCGGCAGCTCGGCACCTGGCCAGCCGACGGCGACCGCGCTGCGGAACTGCGCGCGGCCACCCCAGCCGGACTGCGCGAAGGGCCGGAGCCTCGTGGGGCTGAAAGACATGTCAGATGCTTTCCCAGATCTCGTACTGGTGCACCGTCATCGAGCCGGTGGCCACGGTCTGCGTGAAGAACATGTCGACCGCGTTGGCGGCCGTGTTGTCGAAGCCGGTGCCGACGGCAGGCGCACCCACCGGGACCAGCAGCGAGCCATTGCCGCCGACGGTGTTGAGCGGCGATGCGATCACGGCCTCGCTCTGGAAGCGGCCGATGCCCATGAGATTCGACTGGGTGGCGTTGCCGATGGCGCGGCAGACCAGGTTGACCTCAAGCTCGAACGGCACGTTGGTCTTGGCCACGATGTTGAGATTGAGCGCGCCGGTGTCGAACGCGACGATGGTGCCCGAAGGCCCGAGGCGCAGATCGAAGCGCGCGGTGCCCGGCGTGGTGACCGCGCAGGAGATGCGGCCGCGCAGCATCACCCGCCACTGCTTGCCCACCGACCAGTAGTTGTTCGGCAGCACGAGCCGGTTGGGCACCGGGAGGCAGCTGGCCGCCGCGGCGGCGGTGAGCGCCGGGCCATCGGTGGAGCCGATGACCAGGGGGACGAAGCTGGAAGGGTTCGGGTACATCAGTTTTCCTTCTTGTTGCAGAGCGCCACGACGCCCGCGGTGGGTGCGGGCCCGAAGCTGGCCCACAGGTCGGTGCCGGTGCTGGCGAGCGTGGGCAGCGCCGTGGTGCAGGGCTGGCCCACCAGGGCGCGGCCGAGTTCCTTGCTGCCGCGCACGCCGTTGGCCAGGCTGTAGGCCGGCCGGTCGGGCAGCGCCTTGGTCGACGAAGCGTTGGGCTTGACGACATAGGACGGCGCCGGCGAGGTGGCCGCCGTCGGGTGGTCGATCGCCCACTGCGACAACGCAAGCGTCTGCACCTTGTCGCGCACCTCGGTCCATGCGGCGGCATCGGCGGTGCCGGCCGCCGGCACCCAGCTGCAGCGGGAGAGCACGTCGTTCGCCGCGGCCAGGCTGTCGGGGCTGGCCTCGATCGCCCGCATCATTTCAGAGGTGGAGGGCGTGCAATCGCCGAGCTTGGGCCGGTAGCTGTCGAGCAGGATCCAGTGCGATGCCGTGGGCGCGTTGTCGACCAGGCACACCCAGCCGAAGGCGACGGCCTTGTCGGTGGAGACGAACACGGCCTTGCTGCCGGTGCCGTTGCCGAGCGAGGCCGTCATGCACGGCCAGGCGGCCAATGCCGCGTGGCAGAAAAGCGAAGCGGCGCATGCAAGCGCCAGGGTGAAGAGCTTGCGCATGGTTCAGTTGTCGATCTGGAAGGTCAGCGAGCTGGCCGGGAAGGTGACCGTGTCGCCGCTGTTGATGGTCTTGCTCGTGGTCAGGGCGGCGCACACCAGCTGGTTGCCGCTGGTCGACGCGTCGAAGATGCCGAAGTGCGTGACCGTGAGCCACCCGGCCGTGGGCGTGGTGAAGGTGATCACGCTCACGTTGCTGGTGGTTCCGTTGCCCGAGCTGGTGGCCGCCCAGGTGCCGGTACCGGCCGCCACCGCCACGCGTGCATAGCTGCCGCCGGTGACCTCGGTGCCGGTCGACGAGTCGCTGCAGGCCGCGGTGTGCAGCGAGATGTAGAGGTTGCTCGGTGCGGTGTAGGCCGTGCCTCGGAAGACGTGGTTGATCAGCGCCGTTTCGAGGTAGTCGGTCATCGACGCGGCTTGCGCGGCGAGGCCCGAGAAACAGAGCACTGTGGCGAGCAGCAGATTCGTGGACAGGCGCTTCAACTTGCTTTGGAACATCGTTATCTCTCCGTTGAAAAGTGGGTCAGCGCTGCGACTCGCGCTTGGTGATGTGGTCGATCAGCCGCTGGTAGCGGGTGCGGTCTTCCCGACAGTCGGCTGCGTTCTGGGCGTGGTTGGCTGCTGCGTCGTCGGCGCTGGCGGTGCTGGCAGCAGCACAGGCTTCTTCGGCGGCACCAGCAGATCCGCAGGCACTGGTGGGCACGCCAGTGAGGGCGTCGTTCCACAGGCCGACAGCGCCCACAGTGAAGCGAGCGTCACAGACAGGGCAACCCGGCGTGGGCGCCACGCTGGCGATGGTCGGTACATGCTTGAGCCTTTCTTTGAGCTGGGCGTTGGTGCTTTCGGCGGCGACCAGTTCATCGCGCAGCGCCTTCGCGTCGAGGCCGCCATCGATCACGGCTTGCACGAATTCCTTGTGCTGCTGCTCTATGGCGCTCAAGCGCCTGGCCTTGCAGGCGTTGTCCGCGATGTCATAGCCGGCGTAGGCGCCGATGGCCATCAGGCCGACGCCCAGCGCCAGCCAGCCGAGCGCGCCCGTCGACCAGCCGATGGCGGCCGACCAGAGGTTCTTGAGCCACATCACGACTTGGCCCCCGTCACCGAGATGCCACTCGCACTGATGAAGCGCAGCGCCGCATTGCCCACTGGCATCACAAAGGCCAGCCAGGTGTACAAGCCGCCGGGCAGCACGTCTTTGAGCACGCTGAGCTGCGACTCGGCCGCAGCGGCGGCCAGGCACATGGCGTTGAACCACATGGTCTTGCTCTGCCACCACGGCTTGCAGTCGGTGGTGACGTCGCTCACGGAGCTCCCTCGATCACGTTCACGGGCAGCGGCTTCATGTCGAGCTTGAGCCAGGCGCTCACGTCGAAGCCGGGACAGGTCTTGAGCCACTCGCGCTGTTCGACCTGGCCGTCGCCGTCGGTGTCGGGCGAGAGGTCGCGGTGGCCCACCACGCGCAGCGATGGGCGAAACAGGCCCGCCTGCAGCTGGCGCACCAGCTGGCGAAGCGAATCCCACTGTGGCGGCGTGAAGCGGCCGACCAGCTCAGCACCGCCGACCAGGCAGATGCCGATGCTCTTGGCGTTGAAGACAGCGACGTGCGCGCCGACCTCATTTAGGTGGCGGCCCGTCCAGACGTAGCCGCCCAGGTCGATCACGTAGTGGTAGCCCACGCTCTGCAGCCGCCAGTTGAAGGCGTTGCGTGCAGCCTCTTCGCGCTTGAAGCCGCGCTCACGGTGCCAGTCGTCGATGACGCCGACGGCGGAACGAGCCGGCGTGCCCAGCGCCTTGCCGCTCGGCGTGGCCGAGCAGTGCACCACGATCAGGTCTATCGGGCGCTTGAGGTTGGTCGGGAAAGGTGGCGGTGCCATGCAGCGAGTGTTCGCTGCATGGGATTACCTAGGGAGGGTGGCGGGCGCTACCCTTGGAAGGTGGTTTTTCCTCAGCGCTTGGCGCCTTGGGTCAGGTCGAACAGCTTGCCAGGCCCTGCCGCTGGCGCCGAATCGATGGCGTCAACGGCCGACCTGCAGGCGCGGTATTCGTCGCCGAACTTGAAGCCGGCGCGAAGCGCAGCGTTCAGCTCGATTGAGTCTGCTCCGGAACTCGGGCTAAGAGCCCGCTTACTTTGCCAGTAGGCCTGCGCGGAGTGCGCTGCATCGACGCACCGCACCCAGGGTTCGGCCGGCTTCGACCCGAAGATGGTGGCGGCCTGCGCGATCAGGGAGTTGATCTCCTGACCACGCTTTGCTATCCGATCCGTCGACATCGGCCCGTCGTCGACGACAGCGATCAGCTGCTGCGTGAACTTGCGCGCAGCCTGGTAGTCCGGCGCTGCGATCGCGGAAACGCTGAGGCCGCCAACCAAGGCGAGTAGCGCGAGATTCTTGAAGGCTTTCATCTGAACGTCACTCCCGCCCAACGCACACGGCCGAGCACCTCGAAGTCTTGCAGTTGTTCCGCATTGACGTTTATGTCAAACGGCGTGTAACTCTCGTTCTTGCTTGCGACGCGCAGCACACCGCCCGGCCGGCGCTGCACCAGCTTCACGAGCAGCGAGCCGTCGATGCGCACCAGGTGCGGCCCCTCGACGCTGATGTCCTTGTCGCGCCGATCGATCAACACGACGTCACCGGAGTGGATCTCGGGCTCCATGCTGTTGCCCACCACGTTCACCAGCGCCAGCTGTTCGTGACTGATGCGCAGGTCGCGCCGGATGTAGTCGGCGGCGAATGCGCGCATGTCGATCACGCTTTCTTCGTCGTTGAAAGAGCCGTTGCCGGCCGACACCTGCAGGTCGAACAGCGGCACGAAGACCTGGTCTCCGACTTCCGTGGCCTCAGTCGTTCGCTGGCGAGGCACACCACCCAGGCCCGGCATCTCGATGCCAAGCAGCCATGCGACAGAGCGCCCGGTCATGGCGGCGATGTGCTGCAGCTGCACCGCGTCGGGCAGTGTCTCCCCCCGCTCCATCTTGCCCACGGTGTTTTCATGCACACCGAGGTTGCCGGCCATCAAGCCGCGCGATGTCATGCCGCGCGCTTCACGGATCCGCTGACCCAGCCTGACAGCCAAGGCTTCGCGGATCGCCGCAAGCATCTGCGCGTTGTTCGAACTCTTGCGCAGCAAGTCATCGACGTTCGATTCCAGCGAATTCGGGTGTGACACATCCCACCTCGGCGCTGGCTCGGAAGCCTCGACCTCTATCTCCGAACCTTTTCTAGTGTTCATAGACCCTATTTTCGCTGCATCAACTTCGGGAGCAAGGAACTTTTGCACTGTCAAGAGGGTTTCTCTCATCATCAAATTACATGACGGAGTACGCGAAACACCTATAGGAGTGATCTATCTGCGCTTGACATACCTTTTTTAGTGTTAACAATCACGGGCATGGACACACAAAACAGTACGCCGATGACAGATTGGCACCCGGCCGACGTCAAGGCCGCACTCGAAAAGAGAGGTGTAAGCCTTCGTAGGTTGGCATCGGAGTACGGCTACAGCCACATTCAGCGCGTGCTCGTCAGCCAGTGGTGGGCCGCCGAGCAGATCGTGGCCAAGGCGATCGGCCTGCCGGCCAGCGAGATCTGGCCGACCCGCTACGTCACCCCGCGCGATCGGGGCCAGGGCATGACGCGCAATGCCGAGGCGCTCAAAGCAGCCAAGCGGCATGCGTCCAAGAAGGTGGCCGCATGAACGCGCGGTTTCACAACGCCGAGTCACTGCGCGCGCAGCTCGCCAAGGTGTCGATGCCCACCCTCGACATGCCGGCACCGGTGGTGGTGGAGCCAACGGTCCGGTTCCACACGCCGGAGGCTGCTCGGGCGGACCTGTCTCGACAAGGCATCGCGGTCACCCATTGGGCGCGGCATCACGGCTTCAAGGTTTCGCTGGTCTATGCGGTCCTCGAAGGTCGAGCAAAAGGCTCGTGCGGCAAGAGCCACAACATCGCCGTGCTACGCGGCCTCAAGGCTGGCGTCGTCACCAAGCAGGTGCCCGCATGACGCAGTGGGTCACCACCGCCGACCTGGTGGGCATGCCCGGCATGCCCCGCACGATCCAAGGCGTGCGGCACCGCGCCAAGGTGGAGCAATGGCCGGCGCGCGACCGCGACGTCGGCAAGGGCCAGGAGCACCCGGTCGATTGCCTGCCCGCCGAGACACGCCTGGCCATCGCGGCGCAGAGCGCCTCGGCCAGCGAGGCCCGCGCGACGCCCGCCCTGCTGCTGGCCCATGCAGCCGCCACCGGCGACAAAACCCGCGCCGCGCGCCGCACGGTGAACCGCGCGGCCGGCACGGCGGCTGCAGCCAACATCACCGGCCCGCGCGCAGCGGAACGCGATGACAAGCTGCGCGTGCTGGTGTGCCTGGAGCGCTTTCGGGCGTCGCTCGGTTCATCGCTGTGGTTCGCCATCCAGGCCTTCTGCCAAAAGTGGAATGCCGGCGAGATCGAGGCCCCCGCATCGACACGCGCACGCTTCCCCGCCTTCAAGCGCTGGCGCACGGTGCTGGAGTGGCACCAGGCCTTGGACAAGAACGGCGGCGCAGGCCTCACGCGCCCGCCAGGCCCGACAGCCGGCCACTACGCGGTGCTCGAAGGCGAGCTGGGCCAAACAGTGCTCGCGCTGGTGCACGACTACCCGCACCTGGGTGGCCAGCAAATCCACCGCCTGGCTGTCAAGTCGCTCGCCGGCACGCCGCTGGCGGCCGAGCTGCCGAGCGTGCGTGCGTTCCAGCGCGCCATCCGCCACTGGAAGACGGAGAACGCCCAGGTCTACAGCCTGGTCACCAACCCCGACAAGTGGCGCAGCCACTACATGAGCGCCGCCGGCTCGCGCAGCGAGGCCGTGACTGGCGTGAACGAGCTGTGGGAGCAGGACGGCACCAAGGGCGAGGTGATGCTGGCCGACGGCAAGCGCTGGACGCTCACCGGCAACATCGACGTGTACACCCGCCGGCTGATGGTGCGGCTGAGCGACTCGCCGCGCGCCGCCGTGGTCATGGCGCTGACGCGCGAAGCCATCTCTGAATGGGGCATCCCCAGCGAGATCAAGAACGACAACGGCTCGGACTACACGGCCCAGCAGTACCAGCTGGCGCTGATGCAGCTGGCTATCCAGCACACGCTGTGCGACGCCTTCCAACCGCAGCAGAAGCCGCACATCGAGCGGGCCATCGGCACGATGCTGCACGACCTCTTCGAGCTGCTGCCCGGCTACCTGGGCCACAACGTGGCGGAGCGCAGCGACATCGAAGCCCGCCGGTCGTTCGCCGACCGGCTGATGAAGGGCACCGGCGAGGGCGGCCCGGTGGAGCTGCGCCTCACGCCGGAGCAGCTGCAGACGATCATCAACGTGTGGCTCGACGAGTACCACGAGCGCGAGCACGGCGGCCTGGCGGGCAAGTCGCCGAACCAGATGCTGGCCGAGTGGGCCGGCACGGTGCACGTGGCCGATGAGCGCGCGCTCGACATCTTCCTGGAGCCGGCGAGCGAGAGCGGCCTGCGCACGGTCGGCAAGAAGGGCATCAAGCTGGCGCACGGCTGGTTCAACTGCGCGGAGATCGGCGGGCTCGAGGGCCAGCAGGTGCAGGTGAAGCAGACCGAGAGCGACCTGGGCGTGTGCTACGTGTTCGACCTGGCCGGCCACTACGTGGGCACCGCGATTGACCATGCCCGCAAGGGCGTCAGCGCAGCCGAGGTTGCGGCCGAGCGGCGTGAGCACCAGAAGAAGGTGCTGGCGCGGCAGAAGGCTGAGCTGAAAGCCGCCACACGCGCCGTGAAGCCGCAGGAGCTGGTGATGCGCGCGCTGCAGCGCAAGGCCGATGCCGCCGTCGACGCAAGCCCGAACGTCACCCGCCTGCGGCCGACTGCCGAGCACACCAGCGCGGCCATCGACAGCGTGCGCCAAGCCGCCGAGGCCGACACCGGCATCAGCGCCCAGGCCGCCGCGGTGCTCAAGCGACTGGAGGCCAACGAGCCGCGCCCGGCCGTGGCCGAGGTGCTCGACCTCACCAACAAGCCGGCCCACCGCTACAGCCACTGCATTCGCCTGCAGGCGCGCATGGCCGCGGGCGAAGCCATCGACCCGCGCGATCTGAAGTGGCTCGACGGCTACCTGGCCACGAACGAATTCAAGGCACTCACCCGAGTGCACCAAGGCGTAGATCCATTGGCCGCAGAGGCAGGCGGCTAGCTCCCCACACAGAAAGGTTCCAGATGAGCAAGACAACACCAGCCCCTGAACGGGGCCAAGCGGCCACGCAAACCGTCTCCGTCGCGGCGAACGCAATGGAGACGGTGATCAACAGCACCGAGGGCATGCCGGCGATTGCGGCGCTCAGCGGCGCGCCGGGCCTGGGCAAGACCAGCGCGGCCGTCTTCCTGTGCCACCCGGCCACTTACAACGCCGTCTACGTGAGCTGCAGGTCGTTCGAAACGACCAAGAGCCTCGCGCTGATGCTGCTGAAGGAACTCGGCGTCGCGGCAAAGACGCACTGGCCGGTGAGCACGGCCTTCGACCACATCTGCGAGGCGCTGATCAACGGCGAGCGCCCGCTGGTGGTCGATGAGGTCGACTACATCAGCGAAAAGACGGCAATCAACTTCCTGCGCGACATCCACGACATCGCCCGCACGCCGCTGTTTCTGATCGGTGAAGAGCACTTGAAGCAGAAGCTGCTGAACCACCACGAGCGCTTCCACGACCGCGTGCTGGTGTGGGGCAAGGCCATGCCGGCCGACGGCAGCGACCTCGACAAGCTGATCAAGCACTACGCCCCGGCACTGGCCTTCGAGGCCGACGCCAAGAAGCACCTGCTGCAGGCCACCAGCGGCGTGGCGCGCCGCATCGTCACCGCCCTCAACGCGCTGCGCGAGGCGGCGCTGCGCAGCGGCTCCGAAGGCAAGCTCGGCCTGGCCGAGGTGCAGGCCACGCTGAAAGGGGTGCGCTGATGGACACACCCATCACCCACGCCGCGCTGGTGACCATGCAGCCCGGCCTGAAGCACCGAGACAACGTCTACTTGCTCGGCCAGGTCGACTGCCCGTCGCTCGGCGTCGCCGATGCCCACCTGGTGCTCGACTGCAAGACGCTGCAGCTCACGCTGGTCGCGCCCTGCGGCTGCTACATGGCGCTGCCGCTCGCCAGCCTGGTGCAGGAGCTGGGCGCCCACCTCATCGGCAACCACCCCCCTGGAGCTGCTCATGGCACGCAAACCCATTGAACTGGAACTCGCCGGCCTGCGCACGCCGCGCGAGCGCATGTGGTCGGCGATGAAGACGCTGGTCGAGTTCAACGCGACCGAGATCGAAGACCGCGCCCACCCGATCACGCGCACGTCGGTGTGCGAGTACATCGGCTGCCTGGTCGAGGCCGGCTTCGTGAAGCAGCTGCAGGCCAACGGCCAGCGGGAGGGTAGCCACAAGTTCGCGGCGGCCCGCTACAAGGTGCTGAAGATGGCGGCCATCACGCCGACCTTCGGCAAGGGTGCGCTGCCCAACGTGGGCGTGCTGGCCATGTGGCGTGCGATGAAGGTGCGCAAGGTGTTCGACGCGCGGCAGATCGCCGCCGACGCCAGCCACGGCGGCGTGAACTGCGAGCTGGGCACCGCCAAGACCTATTTGAAGCGCCTGTGTGCCGCCGGCTACCTGGCCGTGCACAAGAAGGCCCACAACGGCGGCGGGCTCACTGTGTTCCGCCTGGCCAAAGACACCGGGCCGCTGCCGCCGGCCATCACGCGCACGCAAGTGGTCTTCGACCGCAACACCGGCGAGATGACGCCCATTCAAACCGCGCAGGAGGTGTGCGATGCGCTCGACGCTTGAAATCTGCGTGATCTGGCTGGTGCTGGTCGCCTACTGGCTGAACATCTTGCTGCCGCTGCGGGTGCTCTACCTCGCGATCGAGCTGGTGATGGTGGTCGTGCGCTGGCTCGCTGAACTCAAGCGCGCCCTGGTGGCCGACTTCCGCACGACGAGAGAGATCGCTGACTTATGAGCACGGCCAGCCCCATCCACCTGCGGCAGCCGCGCGCGCTGTCGCCCGAGTCGCTCGACGCGCTGCAGCGCGCCATCAGCCACCTCGGCACCCAGGTCGCCGTGGCCGAAGCGCTGGGGGTGAGCGCCTCGCTCATCAACCAGGCGCTCAAGGGCAAGTACCGCGGCGACATCGACACGCTGGAACAGCGCATCCGCGGCGTGCTGATGAACGTGACTGTGCAATGCCCGGTGCTCGGCGAGCTGAGTACCAAGGACTGCCTGGACGAACAGCGCCGCAAGGTCGTTTTCACGAACCCCTTGCGGGTGCGGCTGCACCGCGCCTGCAAGACCTGCCCCAACCGCAAAGACAGCACAGGAGCGAACAAATGCTGAGCAGACTTTTTATCCGTCATCAGTCGCAACACGTGATCCGCACCCGCCGCAGCCGCTTGGGCGACTGGGCCTGGGGCGTGGCGGGCACGCTCTGCGTGGTGGGCGTGCTGGTGTACGCCGGCCGCGTCGATGAGAAATCCGACGCGCGCGTGCTGCAGGCCGCCAAGCTGGAGCGCCAGCGACTCAAGGGCACGCCCGAGCTGGTGCGGGCGTACGAGGCTGGCATGGCCGATGCCGTGGCCGCGATCAACAGCCAGCCCGAGGGCTTGCAGCTCGCGCAGGTGTGCTTGGCGATGCGGGGGGGCTTGTGATGGCTGCCGGTCTTCAACGCACGCTGTCAGAGCACTCGTCGAAGGTGTGGCACGCCGTGGCAGCTGCCGGTCACCGCGGCATGGTCACTCGTGCGATCTACGAGCGCTTCACCGGCGTGATTGCAGAGAGCGCCATCGAATCGGCGCTGAGCTCGCTGCGCAAAAACGACTACATCGAATTCCGGGGCGCCAACCGCTGGGGGCACTACGCGATCACGTCGATGTGCAAGGTGCCCAAAGGCGAGATGCCGCCGCTGTGGCTGAGCGAACCGATGGACGATGAAGACAGGGCCGCGGCGACGACCGCCGGCCCGATTGCGCCCGGTGCCGTCAACTCGGTTTTCAGCCTGGCGAAGGCGAGCGCCGGCAAGCCCAAGGAACCGACGAAGCTCAAGAAGAGCAGCAGCGAACAGCGTGCCCGCGGCGCTGCAGCTGGTGCAGCCGCCAAGCAGTTCAACCAGGTCAACTCGGGCGCCACACCTGCACTCGGCTGGGGGCTGCCGTTCAGCCAGGCGATCACAGGGACTGCAGACCCGACACCCGGTGAAGCCCCGGACCTGCCGGCCTATCAGGTCTCGGCCCTGCCGCCGAACGACACCTTCCTGGCCTCGCTGAACAGCGATGGCGAGCTGTACATCATGAGCGGCTACACCGAGGTGAATCTGCCGATCGAGCACGCCAAGAAGCTCTTCAAGTACCTCGACCTGATCCGCGGCACCGACACGGTCAAACTGACGGAGGCGCTGTCATGAGCCACGCGCTGATCGCCCTCATCCTGATCCACGTCGACGCGCACGACGGGCAGTGGGTGTCGCTGAACTGGCTGGCCGGCCGCACGCTGACGCCGATGCACAAGATCAAGCCCATCTGCGACCAGCTGGTGGCGCAGGGCCAGCTGCAGCACGCGCTGGTGGGCGACATCGACAGCTATGGCATCCACGTCACGCAACCCGAGGCCCAGCCGTGAACGCCGCCGCGCTGCTCAACCTGCTGAGCCACCACCAGGGCCGCGACCGCGGCGTGACGGCCCGACACCTCGCGTGCATCGCCGAGATCACCGAGCGCGACCTGCGCAGCCTGGTCGGCGAGCTGCGCGAGCAGGGCATCGCTATTTGCGCCACGCCCGAGACCGGCTACTACCTCGCGGTAACACCCGAAGAGCTGCAGGAGTGCTGCAAGTTCCTGCACGACCGCGCGATGCGCAGCCTGCTGCTCGCCAGCCGCATGGAGAAGATCAGCCTGCCCGACCTGCTCGGGCAGTTGAAGCTCAACCAGGCCTGATGCGATGACCGACACCAAACCACCGATCAAGCCCGACGACAAGCACCCGTGCGCCGTCTGCGCCAAGCCAGTCAACCGCGGCAAGCTGATGTGCGTGCGCCATTGGCACCTGGTGCCCAAAGACCAGCAGCAGGCCGTCTACCGGTCGTATCGGGCCATGACGCGCGCCGCGCGCAAGCCGGGTGGCATGAGCACCGTGCTGGCCTACCGCCAGGCGCGCGAGGCCGCCGTGCTGTCCGCCGAATCACAGATCACCACCACCCCACAGGAGCCGACACCGTGACTGAACCGACCACCGCCCTTCCACCCGGCTACCTGCGCAACGCGCAGGGCCACCTGGTGCCTACCGAGATGGTCAAGCCCATCGACCGCGCACGCGATGACCTGGTGCAGGAGCTGATGAAGCATGCCCGCGCCACCAACGAGCTGCTCAAGGCCTTCAAGAGCCGCGTGTTCGGCGACGTGGCCGCTTTCGCCAATCTGTCGGCCGAGCAATACGACGCCAAGCTGGGCGGCAAGAAGGGCAACATCACGCTGTACAGCTTCGACGGCGCCTACAAGATCCAGCTGGCCACCGCCGACAACATCGTCTTCGACGAACGCCTGCAGGCCGCCAAGGCGTTGATCGATGCATGCATCGAAGACTGGAGCCAGGGCAGCAGCCCCGAGATCAAGGTGCTGGTGCAGCAGGCCTTCCAGACCGACAAGGAAGGCAACCTCAACACCGGCCGCATCCTCGGCCTGCGCCGCCTGGAGATCACCGACACGCGCTGGCAAAGCGCGATGAAGGCCATCGGCGAATCGGTGCAGGTGGTCGGCAGCAAGCAGTACATCCGCTTCTACGAGCGGGTGGGCGACACCGACCAGTACGTCGGTATTTCGCTCGACATCGCGGCGGTGTGAGATGGCCGTCCCGCGCCTCTGCACCCTGGCGATCAACGCCCGCGGTTCGTGGAAAACGATCACGACCTTCGACATCGATGCTGTCGACGTGCCCGATCTTTTAGCCGCCGCTGTAACGATCGCTCAAGCCTCCCACGGCGAGAGCAAGCCGAGCCTGCGCATCGCGATCGCTGGTGGCGAATCCGGCCCGCTCATGCATTGGACCTCGGACAAGGGCTGGAAAGACTGGAAAGGCGGGAGCGCGCTATGAAGCTCTACCTCGCCGGCCCGATGACTGGCATCCCACAGCTGAACTACCCGCTGTTCCAGGCCGAGGCCGCGCGCTTGCGCCAGCTGGGCTACGAGGTGGTGAGCCCGGCTGAGATCAACGCCAATGCCGAAGACGGCTGGGTGCCGTGCATGCGCCGCGACATTGCCGAACTGGTGAAGTGCGACGGCATCGCGCTGCTGCCCGGCTGGCAGAAGTCGCGCGGTGCGCAGCTTGCGTACCACATCGCCTTGCAGCTCGGCCTGTGGCGTCTCATGGCTCACGAGATGGTCACCGCCATTCAGCCAAACGCTTCTCTCCAATACCTGGGCCTGTTGGTGGAGGTGACATGGTGAGCAAACCAAAGCAAGTGCCCATGTGCGTCGTGAAGATCGGCTTCGAAAGCTACCTGATGCCCTCCACCAAGGGCTTGAAGCTTGTCGAGCTGGTGCAAGGCGCCGTTCGCGTCGAGTACGACTACCAGGGCCGCAGCAACGCCTACATCGTTGGCGATGAAGTGTCGGTGGAATACCAGAGCATCAAAGCATCGCAGCTGCGTGCCCGCCCCACCGACGCCCCGCCAGCGGCACCGCGCGGCCCTTTGCTGATTGAAAGGTGAACATGCCACACGGAATCTTCCCCGAGTCGCTGGCCCGCATCTACGTTGAAGACAAGGCGTGCGGCCAGCAGTACAAGCCCAGCAACGGCACCGAAGGCTACATCTTCCTGGAGAGCTGGTGTGGCGAGTGCGCCCGCGATCGCAGCATGCGCGAGGGCGTGGACGTCGACGACTGCGACGACGATGAACGCTGCGACATCATCGCCGCGTCGTTCCGCGGCGAGGCCAAAGAGTGGCGGATCGGCATCGACGGCCAACCGCGCTGCACGGCCTTTGCTCCGGCCGATGAGCCGGGCCCGGCACCGGCACCACGCTGCGAGCACACGCTGGAGTTGCCCTTCTGATGGCCTCGAAGCGCCGCCTCCGCCGCAAGAGCTGCACCGGCAAGGTCCGTCATCCGTCGGACACGGCCGGCAAGGCCCACATCGACCAGCTCAACCGAACCCGGGGCTACCAGGGCCGCATGGACGTGTACCGCTGCAAGTTCTGCAGTGGCTTTCACGTCGGCCATTCCAAGAGGTGGCCGTGATGCCGTTCTACAGAGTCAACGGCATGGTGATGCACATCAAGTTCGGTGGTCGGCGCAAGCCGCCAGCACCCTGCGTGGCCAAGGTGCAGGAGAGCACTGGCACGATGGTCTGTTGCTGCGACATCAGTTCGTACCTGTGCGACTGGAAGGTCGGCGAATCGACGTGTGACGCGCCGCTGTGCGAGAACCACGCCCACCAGGTCGGCCGCAACCGCCACTTCTGCCCCAAGCACCACGCCGAGCACACCCACCAATCACCGCAGCGTGGTCTGTTCACCGGGCTGGAGGTCTCCAAGTGAAATCGGTCGTCGACAACGATGGCGCCCGCAAGGCCGACCTGGCGCGCATCCACATCGCCAAGAAGGCCCTCGGCTACACCGATGAAGAGTACCGAGACGTGATGTTCGCGGTGGCGCGCGTGCGCTCCAGCGCCGACCTCGACTTCACCGGCCGCAAGCGCCTGATCGAGCACTTCATCCGCTGCGGTTGGTCGGGCAGCAAGCCCGAGCCCAAGCACGCGGCCAGCGCCGCCGCACCGCAACTTGCACCAAATCGCAAACCTGCCCAGAAGCCACGCCGGCCGACGCCCAGCGAGGCCGTGGCGCCGATGTGCCGCAAGGTGCGCGCGCAGCTGATCAGCCTGGGCCGCAAGCCCGACACCTACGCCGACGGCATCGCACAACAGATGTTCAAGGTGCAGTTCTATGAGTGGTGCACGCCCGAGCAGCTGCACGCCGTCATCGCCGCGCTCGGTGCCGAGCAGGCACGCCACGGCATCACCTTCAAGCCGCGCAAGCCATGACCGACGCCGTCTTCTTCCCCGTCCTGCTGGCCGTGGTCATCGGCGTGATCGCCGGCACCGTCGTCGGCATGCTGGTCGTGCTCTTGGCCGCGCCCTTCCACATCCCTCATGTCGTCAAGGTCACAGCTTCAGAGATCGGTCAGCAGATGGTTGACGACTGGCTCGACAGGCGCGGCCTGATCGCTTGTCCCAAAGGCCCCGACTTCAGGCCTGCGCGAAAGCCACCCAGTTCTGCGCATGGAATACGCAGATGAGTGAGCAGCTCAGCCTCTTCGACCCAGCCAACACGCCCGCGGGCCGCGCCGTCGTGCAGGCGAGTGATGTGCTGCCCCCGATCGCCCGCGAGATGGTCGCCATCATGGGCGAAGCCGCCACGATGGCGCTGATCTCCGAGATGGGCGGCCTGCGCCTCACCGTGCCGGGCTGGCCGCTCAAACGCGCAAGCAGCCGCTACCAGTACCTCGAAGAGATCGTCGGGCCGACCGCTGCCCAGGCCTTCGCCACCAGGTGGGGAAACATCGAAGTCCAGGTGCCGCTCGCCAAGAAGGCCATGCAGCTGGTACGCGATCGCGCCCTCATCAAAGACCACGCCGCAGGCCTCAAACCGCCCGCCCTGGCCCGCAAATACGGCATGACCGAAGGCCAGGTCTGGCGGGTGCTTAAACGGCCTGTAAATCTCCCTTGATCAGGTGTTCTGCCTGATTTTTAGCCCCCTTCTGGGGGCTTTTTTGTGGCCGATTCACTTTCCTTTCTCGCCGGCCGATTTGCTCGCCTGGCAGGTGCTCGCGTCATAGGTAGAACAGCACGAAAGGAAAGTTCCCGGGAGAAAGGAAAGCCAGCTTTCTTTTCTCGCCCGCAAAAGGAAAGTGCCCGCCGGACCGATCGAGTGGCCACAAAGGCCTTCCACCGAGGTAAGAACGGGCCGGCGGGCAGCCTGCCGGCAAGGGCACCAGCCGGCGCCGTGGCTCGTCGCCAGCCCGATTTGAGCGCGTCGCCGGCTCAAACTGCCCAACAGCCTCAGAAGCCACCTAAGTGCCTGATCGGCCGGACCTTTTCCCCGCATGCCCCGCTATATCCCGCCTCTTCCCGCAGGTCCGCCCCTCTCTGTCGCCTCACACCAGGTGCAGCGTGAATCGACGTGGCCTCGCCTCTCACCTTCATCGCATCGTTGGGACGTACTCGGCTTCCGAGTGAATGTTCCGCTTGATCTGCGAGGTCGCCTTGACTTCCACGTCATGATCTCGAACGACCTTCGCAGCGTTTATGACAGCAGGTTCAAACTGGTCATCTCGATTGCTACAAAGGATCGGCTGCAAGCGGGCCTGCTCGCAGCCAAACGACGGGCGGCCAAGCAGACACAGCCACGCTTGTCTTCACCCATGCGGATGATGGAAAACCGCAGTGACTACTGCACATTCGTCGGTGTCTGCACGTTAACGCGAATGTCAGAACCATCATCCAAACTTGGTGAGGAACCCGTCCGGGGTTTGGACGGAGATGAACTCGAGTTCATAAAGGCGGTCGCCTACCCGCGACTTGATCTCGTACAGTCAGATGACACGCTCAAGCATTTCGCAGATGTCTGGTGGAACCTATGCCAGTGGGAAAAACAGCGTGCAGACATCTTGGACGGCAAGGCTCAGAGCCTCATCGGGCTTGCTAGCGTAGCAAGTGCGGTTGTCAGCGCGGCGGGGCTTGCCGTCCCGTCATCAGGAAGCTGCGCGTTGTTCCTTCGCATTGGGGCTGTGGTTGCCTTCCTAACGACAGCGGCATTGGCTATCTGGGCTGTCCGCATCACTGAATATGGTGGCTTTTTCGACAGCGATGTCTTCGCGGCTCTGACAATTAGCACTGAACCAGCTGCCGCGGTACCAGCGTACACGGATACCAATCCGTTCCGGTCTTACTTGAGAGAGACGGCCATTCAACGCTGGCTCGTCTACCGAACCCCTGAATCCGTGACCAACCACCCGTTCGCCGGATTTTCAGTCGCAGTGTGATCGTGAGTATGTCCATCCGTACTTCAATCTCGCCACCTTGCGGCTTGCGCAGGCGTTGTGCGGTGCTGGTGAACGCGCCGAGGCGGTCGCACGCCCTGGCGAATCGCGTGTTGCCCACGCCGCGACGTGCG
>Ga0307508_10000103_pt1 | contig 100310 bp, 94 predicted proteins | sample 9_EM_MG_FD_203089 | JGI IMG/M metagenome (GOLD analysis project Ga0307508, IMG submission 203089) | Populus trichocarpa ectomycorrhiza microbial communities from riparian zone in the Pacific Northwest, United States - 9_EM | ecosystem: Host-associated > Plants > Roots > Unclassified | place... | reverse complement strand
ATGGTCGGCATGGGCCTGGGTGAAGATGGCCCGGCGTAGCGGGCCGGTGCGATGCGGCGCGAACAGCGCCTTGTTGCGCTCGCCATTGCCGATAAAGCCGGTGTTGACGAGCAGGTCGCCGTCTGCGGTCGTCACGAGATAGGCGTTGGAGATGTCCTTCACCATGAAGATGGTGTCGGTGATCGCCTCAGCCTCGGTCTGACCCTGGCCGGCCATGACCAGCGCGCCGAGCGGCGTCTGCTTGTCGTCGCTCATTGGGCGGCCTCGCCGAATTCGATCATCACCTTGGCCGATTGCGGCGTGGCGGCGATGTCGAGCCCTTCGAGCACCCGGTCGAACGGCAGGCTGTGGCTGATCAATGCGGCGATCTTGTCGCGCAGGCGCGGCATGGCGGCGATCACGTCGGGCATTTCAGTCGGATAGCCGACCGCCGTCGTGATGGTCATCTCGCTCGTCAGCATCTGGCCGGCCGGAAGCTCGATCGGCTTCATATAGGCAGCGGTGATGACGTGCCGCGCATGGCGCTTGGCCAACGCCACGACATCGGCGAGGATCGAAGGTGCACCCGCCGCATCGATATAGGCGTCGGTGCTCGCCCGCTCGCGGCCGAAATACATTTCCTTGCCGTGGATTTCCTTGATGCGCGCGCCAAGATCCTCGCGCGAAGGATTGATGGTGTGGGCGCCAAGCGCGCGGGCGCGCTCAAGCCGCTCCTCCGCAAGGTCGACTGCGATCACATCCTTGCAGCCGCGATCCACTGCCCACAGCACCATGCCGAGCCCGATCGGACCGCAGCCGAAGATGACGATCCGGTCGCCCGTCTTGGCGTCGGCGCGGTTGACGCCGTGCATCGCGACCGACAGCGGCTCGCACATCGCGGCGATATCGAAGGGAATGCCGGCCGGGATCGGCAGCAGATTGTCGTTGAGCCGCCCATCGCGCACCAGCAATTCTTCGGTGAACGCGCCCTCGGGCCCGCCGCTGCCGATGAAGCTGGACGTGTTCATCGGATTGATGATCACCGCCTGGCCGACCTCGATGCCCTCCACTTCGCTGCCAACCAGCATCACCTCGCCCGCGCCTTCATGGCCGAGCGCGGTGACGCCGTCAGGCTTACGGTTGATGCCGCCGATCTTGATGTAGGAAAGGTCGCTGCCGCAGATGCCGCAGGCCTTCATCTTGACGACGACGTCCTTCGGGCCTGCTTCCGGGCGGTGATAGGGATCGAGCCGGACATCGCCGACACCGTGAATGTTCAGAACGTGCATGGGCTGGTTCCCTTCCATTACATCGGCCTGACCATATAGCCGCCGTCGATTGTGATCGTTTCGCCCGACACGAAGGACGAGGCGTCGCTGGCCAGGAAAGCGCCAATGCCTTCGAAATCCTCAGGTCTGCCGGCGCGCTGCATGGGCGTGCGCTGGGCGAACATCTGCTCGACCTGCTCCATGCCGCCGCCACCGATGCCGGTCAGGATGAAGCCAGGTGCGATGGTGTTGGCGCGGATGCCGTATTTGCCGAACTCGACCGCCATGCCGCGAATGATCGCGCCGAGCGCGCCCTTGGAGGCGGCATAATTCTGGCGGCCGGCCAGGCCCTGGAACATTGACAGGCTGCCGCAACCGACCAGGCTTCCGCCCGGCTCGCCCGCCTCGGCGCGCTTGACCATCGCCCGCGCGCCCTCGCGCAACGTGAAGAAGGTGCCGTGGAGATTGAGGTTGAGCAGGTCGTGCCATTCCTCGGTCGGCATATCGAGCAGCGCATGCTGCTTGGCCGAGCGGCCTGAATTGGCGAAGACGCAATCGACCCGGCCCATATCGGCGATCAGCCGATCATAGCCGGCGATGACCTGCTCCTCGGAAGAGACATCGATCTGATAGGTTGCGACTCGGCCGGCGCCGCACTCGAGCAGCTCCTTTGCTGCCGCCGCGTTCTTCTCCGCGCTGCGTGCCCAGATCGCGATATCGCCGCCGACCTTGGCGACGCCGCGCGCAAAGCCGAGGCCAATGCCGCTATTGCCGCCCGTGACGAGCGTTACCTTGCCGGTGCAATCGAAAAGTGCCTGTGTCATCCGCTCTCCTGTCGCGCCTTCTGCCGGCGCGATCTTGCCTCTTGATGTCGAGCAGCGCGGGGCCGGCGGCAATTGGCCTGACTATCGACACTCGGCCTTTTTATTGACGACGGGCCAGAGTCGGACCAAGCCGGAGATGGATGAGGAGGTAAGGCGCGCTTGCAGCCCGACACATTTGGCGAAACCATCTTCGAGGCCGAATTGCCGCTGCCGCAGGGGACCGCGCGTATCCTGCGCTTCCATGTCGACCAGCCGACCAACCATATTTTCCGCCGCGACGGCCATTACTGGCTCGACATGTGCCTGACGCCGCGCCCGGAAAAGGCACGGGGCTGTTATTTCGAGCGCTGGGGTCCGCACCGCTTCGAAAAGCTCGGCGAGATCTTCCTGATGCCGCCGGGTGAGGCGCTCCATGTCCGTACTGAAACCGGCGACAATCAGGCGTCGATCGTCTGCGAAATCCAGGCCGAAGCGGTCGACCGCTGGCTCGAACACGGCCTTGAATGGAGCGACCGGCGGCTGGAAGGGGGGCTCGATATCGTTCACCCCTATATCCGCTCCTGCCTTTCCCGGCTCGCCGAGGAGACGCGTCACGGCGGCACTGGCAGCATCGAGCTCGCCGCGATGATCGCAGGCCAGCTCGCGATCGAGCTCGCCCGGTATTGCGAGGCCATCGCCGAGGGGCCGATCAGCGGTGGGCTCGCGTCCTGGCGGCTGCGGCTGATCGACGAGCGGCTTCACAAGATCGGGCCGACGCCAACGCTCGGGGAGCTGGCGGAGCTGTGCAGCCTGTCGATCCGCCAGCTGACGCGTGGCTTTCGCTCGAGCCGCGGTTGCACGATCGGCGACCATATCGCCCAGACCCGAATCGAGATGGCCAAGCGTTTGCTGGGGTCAGACGACAGCATCAAGTCGATCGCCTTCGCGCTGGGTTTCGCGTCGCCCTCCAGCTTCTCCTACGCTTTCGGGCGCGCGACCGGCATCACGCCGCTGCGATTCCGGCAGCGACATCTGCGAAAGCATATCTGATCGGCTTCATGGCCTGATCTCGACAAAGCGTCCGGATTACGAAATCCATCCGCATTGGCGGGTGCCGATGCGCCCCGCATGATCCTGCAAAATAGAAATGCAGGAGAGACTGAAATGAGCGCACCGCTCGTTGCCGACGCGTTGATCGAAGAGGCCATGAAGAAGACCGGTCTCGACCGGTTCGATTCGGAATCATACCGCGAGGGGCTCGATGTCCTGCTCGCTGACTATAACAGGAGCGAGCATCCCGAACCGCTGATCGAGCGGATGCGCGGCAATCTCGTCCAGATGCTCAGCGACCGATTGACCACGACCGACTATCTCGCTGGCCGCCCCGAGCTGCTCGACCGCCCCGTCGAGCGCCCGCTCTTCGTGTTCGGCATGCCGCGCACCGGGACTACATTGCTCAGCAACCTGCTCGCCTGCGATCCGGATCGCCGCTCAGCGCTCACCTGGGAGATCGAACAGCCGGTCCCGCCCGCTACGACCGCGACGCTCAAGACCGATCCGCGCGCCATCGCCAAGCTGGCGCAGGAAAAGGCGATGCTCGCCGCGCGGCCCGAGATGGGCAAATATTACCGCAACTCGGCGGTCTATCCGAACGAGTGCATGTTCTTCATGATGCACGACTTCAAGGCACTGGCCTATGAATCGCGCGGCAAGCTGCCGGCCTATCGCGACTGGCTGTTCTCGACCGACATGAGCTCGGTCTATGCCTATCACAAGCGCTTCCTCCAGCTGCTCCAGGCGGATGCGCCCGGTGCCTGGAACCTCAAGATGCCGAGCCATGCGCTGTGGCTTGAAACGCTGCTGGCGACCTATCCGGATGCGCGGTTGGTATGGGCGCATCGCGACCCGTTCACCGCGACCAGTTCCTTCTGCAGCATTCTGTCGATGGCGCATATGGGCTATACCGGGAAGGTCGACCATGAGTGGCTGGGCGAGGATTGCTCCTACCAGGCAGTGCTCCATCTCGACCGGATCATGGATAGCCGCGAGAAGCTCGGGCACGACCGGATCGTCGATGTCCATTATGCCGATGTCACGCGCGATCCGATGGGCGCCATCCGCAAGCTCTACGCCGATCTGGGCGACACGCTGACGCCCCGGGCCGAAGCGGCGATGCAGAACTGGCTCGACGACAATCCGCAGGGCAAGTTCGGCAAGCACGAATATCAGCTCGATCAATATGGGCTTTCACTCGAGGCGCTTGCGCCGCGCTTCGAGCGCTATCTGTCCAGCTACGACGTTGCGCGGGAGGGCTGAGCCATGCTCACCGGCCGCCACTATCAGAACGCCTATGTCACGCGGAACGTCGACAAGGCCGTCGCCGCGTTCAAAGAGAATGCCGAGATCCGCAAACTGATCGAGATCGAGGTCCCGGTGCAGCTCTGGACGCCGCAGGGCGAGGGCAAGGGCGTGCAGAAGCTCGCCTTCATCTGGGTCGAGGATATGCAATGCGAGCTGATCCAGCCCGGCGAGGGTGATGTGCTCGCGCTCTATCGCGATGCACTGCCGGCCGACGACCGGCTGGTCTTCCATCACATCTGCCAGCGCGTCGATGACTGGGATGATTTCATGGCCAGGGTCGATACAGAGAAGTTCCCGATCGTGCTGAGGGGCGGCACGCCCGGCCTGCTCGAATTCGCCTATCTCGATACGCGCGCATGGCTCGGCCATTATACCGAATATGTCTGGATGGTCCCCGAGCGCTGGGCCGGCATGGGCGGGCGGTGAGCTTCCGCGACAAATACGGCCCCTGGGCCATTATCTCGGGTGCCTCCGAAGGGGTCGGGCGCGAGCTGGCGCGGAAGATCGCAGGCGAAGGCGTGCACTGCGTGCTGATCGCGCGGCGGCAGGCGCCGCTCGATGCGCTGGCCGAGGAGATCGAGCGGGAATTCGGCGTCGATTGCGTCACCGCCTCGATCGACCTTTCAGCGGCTGACGCAGTCGAGCAGATCAAGGCGGCGGCCGGCGACCGCGAGATCGGCCTGTATGTCAGCAATGCCGGCGGCGATCCCGAAGGGGCGAAGTTCCTCGACCTGCCGCTGGAGGCCTGGGCCGGCCAGGTGCAACGCGGCATCTCGACCATGATGGGCTGCTGCCATCATTATGGCCGCGCGATGCGCGCGCGGGGCAAAGGCGGATTACTGCTGATCGGCTCGGGCAGTTGCTGGGGCGGCAGCGCGTTCATGGCGGCCTATTCGGCGATCAAGGCCTTCGATCTCAATTTTGCTGAATCGCTCTGGGCTGAGCTTCGGCCCCATGGGGTCGATGTGCTCTATATGGTGCTGGGCACCACCGATACGCCCGAACTCAGGCGGCTGCTCGCGGCCAAGGGGTTGCCGCTCGTGCCCGGCCTCGCCGACCCCGCCGATGTGGCGGCGGTTTCGCTCGCCCGGCTCGCGCAGGGGCCTCTTCACAATTGGGGGCTAGAAGATGAGGCGACCGGGCATCTGCCCGCGTCCGCTGCCACGCGTCGCGCCCGCGTGCTTGCGATAGGCGAGGCGACGAAAAGGATTTTCGGGGAATGAGCGCCTTTGAAATTCGGGCACTGGCCGATCGCCACGCGGTCACGGATCTGATCTATCTCTATTGCCGCGCGGTCGATCGGCTCGATCACAAGCTGGGCTACTCGATCTGGCATGACGACGGCACCGCCGACTACGGCGCCAAGGTGTACAAGGGCAGCGGTCGCGGCCTTGTCGATTTCGTCATTGGCGAGCACGCCAAAACGCTGGGTCATTCGCATCAGGTGACCAACGTCATCCTCGAACTGGATGGTGATCGGGCAGCAAGCGAATCGTATCACATCGCCGCCTTGCGCGTCCGGCGGGACGAGCAGCTCCATGAAATCACCGTCCATGGCCGCTATCTCGATCGCTGGTCGAAGCGCGACGGGCGCTGGGGGATCGATCACCGCACCACCATCCGGGATTTCGACGATATCCGCCCGGTCCTGCCGCTGAGCGTCACGACGGGCAGCCGCGACCGGAGCGATCCTTCCTACGCGATATTGTACACCCCGGCGCACAGATCAGGGTGAGATGAAGGCTGCCTATATCCAGCATGGCAAGGTCCATGTCGGCGAGATGCCCGATCCCGTGCCCGACACGGGTCAGGTGCTGGTGCGCACGCATAGCTGCGGCATGTGCGCGTCCGAGGCGCATTTCTTGCACAGCGGGCAGCATGTGATCGACCTCTCGCGCAAATTCGGCGGCGCCTATGCGAGCCTCGACATGGCGAAGCCCTTTGTTCCGGGTCATGAATATGTCGGCGAGGTCGTGGATTACGGGCCGGGCAGCCGGCGGACCGTCAAGCCGGGGCGTCGGGTGACGTCGGTTCCGGTCATGCGGCAAGCGGGCCGGCATGCGGTGATCGGGTTCAGCCATGAGTGCCCGGGCGGCTTTGGCGAATATATGCTGCTCGATGAGGCCAGCATCATGGAGGTGCCGTCCGATCTCGATGACGACCTCGCCGCGATGACCGAGCCGCTCGCGGTCGGGCTAGAACACGCCCGTCGCGGCCATCCGACAAAGGACGATGTCGCGCTCGTTATCGGTTGTGGCGCGATCGGGCTCGGCGTGATCGCCGGGCTGAAGATCGCCGGCATCGCCCCGATCGTCGCCGCCGATTTTCATTCCGAGCGCCGCGAGATGGCGCTCCGCATGGGCGCGGACATCGCGGTCGATCCGCGCGAGCTGTCGCCCTACGCCCCGATCCCGGATCTGGGCGGGCGTCAGGTCAATCTCGTCTATGAATGTGTCGGCCTGCCCGGGCTGTTGCAGCAGATCATCGAATCGGTCGGCTTCGGCGCGCGGATCGTGATGGGCGGCTACTGTATGGCGCCTGAGCAACTCTATGTCTTCGCTGCGCAGAACAAGCGGCTGACCGTCCATTTCGCCGGCGGCGAAGAGGCGCAGGATATGGAGCTCGCGCTGCGCTCGATTGCGGACGGGACGATCGACATTGCGCCCTGGGTCGGCGCGCGGATCGGCCTGTCGGGCGTGGCGGCGGCCCTCGACTCCATGTCGGGCCCGGCCGCGCCGGTGCGGACCGTCATCGATCCCAGGAAATTCTGAGCATGAACCGACTCGGCATCGAACTTCTGAGCGTCTTTGGCATGAACCCGGTCGAACAGGTCGCACTCGCTGCCGATCTGGGGTGCGGGCACATCTCCAGCGGCCTTACGCAATTCCAGGTCAATCCGCATGGTTACGCGCCCTGGTCGCTGAAGGACGATCCGGCACTGCGCCGCGAGATGGTCGCCGCGATGCGCGATCGGGGCGTATCGCTCGCGCTTGGCGAGGGTTTTGCGGTGCGGCCTGGCGTCGATGTCAGGGACCGTGCCCGGGAGCTCGACATCATGGCCGAACTCGGCGCGCGCTGTCTGGGCGGGGTGGGGATGGAGCCCGATGGTGCCCGACTGATCGATCAGTTCGCCGCGCTGGTCGAGATGGCGGAAGCGCGCGGCCTGAAGGTGACGATCGAATTCGCGCCCGTGCTGCCGGTCGCCAATCTGGATCAGGCGCTAGCCCTGGTCGCGGCGGTGAACCGGCCCGATTTCCGCGTGCTCGTCGATGCGATGCATTTCTTCCGCTCGGGCGGCGACGTCGCCGCGCTCGCGGCGCTCGACCCCGATGTGATCGGCTATGCGCAACTCTGCGATGCGCCGCTGGTCGCGGAGGAGCCGGATTATATGCGCGAAGCGACGTTCGAGCGGCGCGTGCCTGGCGCGGGTGAATTGCCGCTCGCCGCCTTTGTCGCGGCGCTGCCCGACCATGTCGTGATCAGCCTCGAAGTGCCGATGCTAACCCAGGCCGAGGCCGGTGTGTCGCCACTGGACCGGCTTCGTCCGGCCGTCGAGGCCGCGCGGCGCCTGATTGAACGGAAGGGAACAACAGGATGTTGAGTGTTGGCCGATACGGCACGCGCGATCTGGAGCGGGCGCGGATATTCTACGACGCGATCGCCGAAATTCTGGGTGCGAGGCGGGTGCTCGATCGCCCTGAGCTTGCCGGATACAGAGCGTCGGAGGGTGCGATGTTCCTGATCGGAAAGCCGCTCGAGGGTGAGGCGGCGGTCGGCAACGGCACCCAGATGGGGTTTGCCGCTTCCTCCCGCGCGGTCGTCGACGCGGTCCATGCCAAGGCGCTCGAAATGGGCGGTAGCTGCGTGGGGCCGCCGGGCGTCAGGGGCCCGGATCCCGACGGATATTATGGCGCCTATTTCCGCGACCTCGACGGCAACAAGCTGACGGTCTTTCGGATGGGGCCTGCCTGATGTGAGGCGGAGGGCGGCCGGCTCTCCGCTTCGATCGAACCAGCGCGTCCGCTGGAATGCTCGAATAGTGTTCAACACACCGGGCATTCGCGCGGCGGTGAAACGCGTCGGCAACTCGCGGTGTCTCTCTGCGCTCCATGCTGGCGCGGGTGCCGGAGGCCGATCCAGAAACCGCTATTCTCGCAATCCACTCCGAATAAATAGGTCCGAATCGGTACAGTAACCCTCCTTAGAAGACAATCGCGGTAGCGATATAAATGGAAATGGGTCGGTGGAGGCTTCTGTCCGGGCCAACTCGGACATAATGTCAAAAAAAACGCCCCAGTAGCGATGCTGCACATCAGTAGCTTCATACAAAATTGGGGACCACCAAGGGGAGGACTTACGATGCGTTCCTATTCGAACAAGATATTGCTTGGTGTGAGCTTCGCCGCACTCATGGCGCCGGCATCGGCGCTGGCGCAAACCGCTCCGGCCGCGACTCTTCCACCCGCCGCTGAAGAACAGCCCGCCGGCACCACCGAGAAAGACATTGTCGTCGTCGGTACGCTGATCCGCGGCACGGCGGCGGTCGGCTCGCAGACCCTCACCGTCGATTCGAAGACGATCGCCGATAAGGGCGCGACGTCGACGAACGAAATCCTTACGCTCATTCCGCAGATTGCGAACACCTTCAACGGCCGTTTCGAAGGCGATCCGCGCGGCGTCTCCGCCGGCATCTCGATCACCAAGCCAAACCTGCGCGGCCTTCCGTCCGCCAACACCTCATCCAGCGCTACCACCCTGGTCCTCCTGAACGGCATGCGCCTGACGCCGGTCGGTGTTAACCAGGCTGCAGTCGATGCCGATATCGTCCCGGCCGCCGTATTGGAGGGTGTGGACGCGCTGACCGATGGCGGTTCGTCGCTTTACGGCGCGGATGCGGTCGCCGGCGTGCTCAACTTCCGCACCATGAAGAAATTCGATGGGGTCAAGGTCGACGGCAATTTCGGCCTCGGCACGACGATCAAGGGCTTTCATCAGTGGGACGCGTCGATCACCGCCGGCAAGAGCTGGTCAAGCGGCAACTTCTATATTTCCGCAGGCCATTCCGAGCGTGACGGCATCGTCAACAACCAGACCTCATGGGCGAACGGCGTAGTTTACAATGCCGCTGGTACTGCCAGCTACAGCTATACCCAGTGCAACAGCCCGGTGGGTACCGAAACCCGCTGGTATCGCTTTGGCGCGGGCGCCGCGAATTTTACGAACAATCCCGCAGCCCCTGGTGCCGGCACCTTCCCAATCGGCACGGCGTGCGACCAGGTTTCTTCCAAGACCTATCTTCCCGAGCAAAAGCGCTCAAACGTGTTCGCGTCGCTATCGCAGGAGGTGGCCGAGAATATCGACCTGCGTGTGACCGCTTACTGGACCAAGCGCGCCACGGAGATCGTTGACTATCCGCGAGGATTTACCTCGGCTGGCAGCCCCCTCACGACCGGGGCGCTGGTCGGAGCCGCGTTTCCGAATGCGGCCATACAAAGTATAACCGTGGTCCCCGGCGGTACCGGCTTCTCGTTCGGTCCCAACGCGGCGTACGTCAACACGCCGACACGGCTCGGCTTCGAGACCTGGGGCGTCACACCCGAGCTGACGCTGAAGCTTGGCGGCAATTGGCAGTTGCGCAACAGCGTGCATTTCGGCCGGTCAACCAACTATCAGCGCTTTCCTGACGTCAACACCGTTCTGGCCCAGTGCTATATCACCGGGTGCACAGGGATTGCCGCGGGTCAGCTCAATCCGTTGAACGTTGCCGCGGCAAGCGCTGCCGTGATCAACGACATCACCAATTACGAGAATGCCCAGGATACGGTCCAGCAGCTCTTCATACTGCGTTCGGTTGCGGATGGCCCGCTTTTCGCGCTCCCCGGCGGCGACGCCAAGCTGGCGGTGGGTGTCGAGTATCAGAACAACAGCGCCAACAGCAGGCTGACGACCGGCCAGGTCGGCTCGCTCGCCGCTCTGCCGTATATGAAAGCGGACCGTAACGCGAAATCGGTCTTCGCTGAACTCTCGCTTCCGCTGACCTCGTTCGCCGTTCTTTCGGGTTCGGTGCGCTATGACAATTACAGCGATTTCGGCTCCACCACCAATCCGAACATCGGCTTGTCGCTGAAGCCGACCTCGTGGCTCAAAGTCTATGGTCACTGGAATACGTCGTTCAACGCGCCGACAGCGCTCGATGATCTGAATATCGGCACGGGCCGCTTTGTCTGCGGTATCTACGTAGCCGGGGGCACCGCCGCCCAAAGGCCTACTGACCCACTTTCTCGGGATACCAGCAAACAGGGCACCTGTGCCATGGTCCTGCAGGGTTCGTCCCCCGGCCTGGAGCCACAGACAGCCAAGAGCTGGGCGGTCGGTTTTGAGGCCACGCCGCTTTCCGGCCTGCGCTTTGGCGGTGAATTCTACTCGATCGATTTCAAGAACGTTCTCGGGTCGCTGGACCCCTCGAATATCGCCACCTACACGACCAACCCGGACCTCTACACCTATAACGTGTCGGATAGCGCCTCGAGCAATCCGTACACCTACAAGCAGATCCTGTCGCAGCTTACCAACGGCGCCGCTCTCGGTGCGCAGCAACCCCTCGCGTCCAACATCGCGATCGTTGTTGACACCAGGACGACCAACCTGAACGCCGCAAAGGTGGAAGGTCTGGATTTCCACATCTTCTACGATACCGAAACCTCGCTGGGTCACCTGGCATTGGGTCTCAGTGGCACCCAGAACACCAGAGCGCTCATCACCAAGGGCGGGGTATCAGCCAACGAGCTTGGCCATGGGGGCGCCCGGTTCTTCGCCACGTCCTTCGTGGGCTGGAACAAGGGGCCGGTGTCGGCCAAGATGACCGTCAACTACACTGGCAAGTTCCACGACATAGCCACCAACAACCTCGGCGTGTCTGAGGAGGTCCATCCCTTCGTTGTGGCCAATTTGAACCTCGGTTACAATTTTGCCAATGAAAGTGGCCCGTTGAGCGGAACCTCGCTGCGCGTGATCGTCGACAATCTGTTCGATGCGTCGCCGCAGACGATCCGGCGGACCAACACAAACAATGCGACCTTCAACAACTGGACGCTGGGCCGTGTAATCAAATTTGGTATCAGCAAGAAATTCTGATCCACGGACTCAAGCAGCGTTAAAATCAGTCCGGCCAGTATATTGCCATGCTGGCCGGACTTTTTAATCGTAGGGCAATCGGTCAGGCGGATTGATCCGCTGCCGGTTTGGTGGACACGGAGATGCGGTGTCCACCAAACCGTATCAGCTAAGCACCGGCGACATGCTCCGACGTGCTGATCCCGAGACTGCATGCCGGTTCTTTGAACGATAGTTCGGGGCTTTTCCTTGGCCGCACCATTGGGCAAAAAGGATGACGTCGAGGGGCTCGCAATGATCGTAAAACTGTGTCGTTTCAGCATATTGCGCTGGCGGATACGAATGAAGCCGATCGTTGCCGCTGCTGGGCGCGTTCCGGGCGGTGGGGGAATCGCATGACCAAGGTCCGCAAACGCCGCCCTCGTGATCCCGTCGCCACGCGCGAAGTGATCCTGGAAGCGGCCCGCGCGCTCCTGGCGCGGGACGGGCCGGAAGGGCTGAGCGTCTCGGCGGTCGCGGCGCTTGCGGGCGTCAATCGCGGCACTGCCTATCAGCATTTCGAAACGCGCGAGAAGCTCGCCGAGGCGACAAACCGGTCCGTGTCCGACCAGCTGTTCCACGCCGCCTTTGGCGATCCCGAGACGGTCAGGGAACGGCGTGTCGAAGAGGTCGATGTGTGGAAATTGACGACCACGCTCGCTGATTTCGCGGTCGATAACCCCGTATTGTGCCGCATCTGGTTCCTGCAATTGCTCGCCTCGGACGAGCCGGCCCAGGATCCTTTCTGGCGTGAATATGTCAGCTCGCTGCGCCGTTTCGCCGAGACTGATCTGGCAAAGCCCGGGATCGACCATGAGGTCATGTCGATGCTCATGCTGGCCGGCAATTTCCTGTGGCCGGTTTGGACCAAAACGCATGAGAAGGATGAGAATGAGCGCCGCATCCTCGCGCGCCGCTTCTCCACCGAATGCCTCCGTCTTTCGCTTCACGGCTCGATGAAGGCGGAACATTTCCCCGATATCGTCGAGCAACTCGAGCAGCTCCACCGGGATCGTCAAGAGAAGAAGCCGCCCCTTCGCGCCGTGTAACGGGTGGGCGATGAATCTGTGGCCGACCATCATTTTGGTGGCCAAGCCGGGCAATGTTCGGAACTGTGCGACCTCGGATTCGCAAACTTTGGCCGCGCGCCAGAGCGAGGCCCCTCGCCCGCTTTGAGCGGGACGCCATCACGCAAGACCAAGGGAAGCACGATGTTTTCAGCGATATTGATCGACAAGACCGACGCGGGCCAGACGGTATCCGTCACGCAGATTGACGAGGCAAGCCTGCCCGAGGGTGATGTCACCATCGACGTCGCCTTCTCGACGCTCAACTACAAGGACGGCCTCGCCATCACTGGCCGTGGGCCGGTCGTGCGCAAATTCCCGATGGTGCCGGGGATCGATCTGGTCGGCACGGTGCGCACATCCGACCATGCCGACTGGAAGGCCGGCGACAAGGTCGTGCTCAACGGCTGGGGCGTGGGCGAAACGCATTGGGGCGGCCTCGCCCAGGTCGCGCGGCTGAAGGGTGACTGGCTGGTGCCGCTCCCTGCCGCCTTTACCGAAAAGCAGGCGATGGCGATCGGCACCGCGGGTTACACGGCCGCGCTCTGCGTCGAGGCGCTGGTCAAGGCCGGCGTCACGCCGGACCAGGGCGAAATCCTGGTGACGGGCGCGACCGGCGGCGTCGGCAGCGTCGCGGTGGCGCTGCTGAAGAGAGCGGGTTTCACCGTCGTCGGCTCGACCGGCAAGGCGTCGGAAGCCGAGTATCTGAAGACGCTGGGCGCCGACAGCATCATCGACCGGGCCGAGCTCTCCGCGCCGGGCAAGCCGCTCCAGCGCGAGCGTTGGGCCGGCGTGGTCGATTCAGTCGGCAGCGCGACGCTCGCCAATGTCTGCGCGCAGACCCGCTATGGCGGCGCTGTCGCGGCCTGCGGTCTTGCCCAGGGCGCTGACTTCCCCGCGACCGTCATGCCGTTCATCCTGCGCGGCGTGCGCCTGCTCGGCGTCGACAGCGTGATGGCACCCAGGGCATCGCGCCTGGTGGCATGGGAGCGGCTGGCGCGCGATCTCGATCCGGCGCTGCTGGAGGTGATCGCGACTGAAATCGGCCTGGCCGACGCGATCGCCGCCGCCGCCGATCTGCTCGACGGCAAGGTGCGCGGCCGCGTCCTTGTCGACGTCAATCGCTGAGCGCAGACCGCTGATGTGGAACTGCCCCTGATATGAGCGACCGGCCGCTTTCGATCATCTCGGGTCCGCCTTTGTCCGAAGAGGCTGGGCTGGGCGCGCTCACGCTGGGCGGCTGGCTGCGCGAGGTGACCGAGCGCTTCGGCCCGCGCGAGGCGCTGGTCTGGCATGGCCCGGATGGCGTGGTCCGCTGGACCTATGATGAGCTGTGGGAGCGCGCGCAGGAAGTGGCGCGGGCGCTGCTCGCTTGCGGCGTGAGCAAGGGCACCCGGGTCGGCATATTGATGACCAACCGGCCTGAATTTCTCCCGGCGGTGTTCGGAACCGCGCTTGCCGGCGGCGTCGCGACGACGCTCAGCACTTTTTCGACCCAGGCCGAACTCGAACATATGCTCCAGCTGTCAGCCGCCTCGGTGCTGCTGCTCGAGCGGAGCGTCCTCAAAAAGGACTTTGCCGATGTGATAACGGCGCTCGAACCGGCCATCGCCACGGCGGAGCCGGGCCACCTCGCCACACCAAAGCTGCCATTTCTGCGGCATATCGCGTCGATCGGCGGCGGCAGCGGCGCGATCGAGGACTGGCCGGCTTTCCTGTCGCGCGGCCGCACCGTCGCGCCGGAACTGGTGGAAGCAACGGCAGCCACCGTGCGGCCCGCCGATCCCGGCGTCATCTTCTTCTCCTCCGGCTCGACCGCCAGGCCCAAAGCCATTCTCAGCGCGCATCGCGGCGTCACGCTCCAGCTCTGGCGCTGGCCACGCTTCTATGCGGTGGCGGATGATGTCCGGATCTGGTCGGCCAACGGCTTTTTCTGGTCGGGCAATTTCGGCATCGCGCTCGGCACCGCCTTGTCGAGCGGCGGCGCGCTGGTGCTCCAGTCCACCTTCCAGCCCGAAGAAGCGCTGGCGCTGATGGAGACGGAGAAAGCCACCATGGCCTTCGCCTGGCCGCACCAATGGGCGCAGCTCGAAGCGGCCGCCAACTGGCACGACGTGAACCTCTCCACGCTCAAATATGTCGATGCCACGACGCCGCTCGGCCGCCATCCAACGGTCAAAACCGACTGGCGCGAGCCGATGGCCGCCTATGGCAATACCGAGACCTTCACGATCAGCGCGATCTTTCCCGCGGGCACGCCGGAGGAGCGCATCGCCGGCAGCCACGGCGAGCCGCAGCCGGGCGGCGTCTTCAAGATCGTCGATCCGCTCTCGGGCGAGATCGTGCCGATGGGCGAACGCGGTGAGATCGCGGTCAAGGGCCCGACCTTGATGCTCGGCTATCTCGGCACCCCGCTCGACGAAACGCTCGATAGCGAGGGCTTTTTCCGCACCGGCGATGGCGGTTATGTCGACGAGACCGGGCGCCTGTTCTGGGAAGGGCGCCTCAACGACATCATCAAGACCGGCGGCGCGAATGTCTCGCCGATCGAGATCGACACGATCCTCAAGCAATGCCCCGGCGTGAAGGTCACCCAGACGGTCGGCGTGCCGCATGAAACGCTGGGCGAGCTCGTCGTTACGTGCATCGTGCCGCACAAGGACGTGACGCTCGACGAGGAGCAGATCCGTGCCTTCGCCCGGCAGGATCTGGCCAGCTACAAGGTGCCGCGCCGTGTCCTGTTCTTCGCGGAAGACGAGCTCGAAACGACCGGCACCGCCAAGATCAAGACGGCCGATCTGAAGGCGCTCGTCGTCAAGCGGTTGGAGAGCGAAGCGGCGTGAGCGACCTCGCGGACCACGCGCTCGCGATCGCCAATCTGAAGGCGCGCTACTGCCGCGCCGCCGACACCGCCGCCGGTGACCCCGACAGCGCCCGCGCGCTTTTCGCCGATATCTTCACGGAGGATTTCGTCGGCGATTACGGGTTCGAGCCGATGCACGGGCCCCAGGCGATCGTCGATTTCCTGTGCACCGCGATTGCCGGCAACAGCGCGTGGATGATCCACATGCTCCATTCGCCCCGGATCGAGATTTCGGGCGATCAGGCCAAGGGCGACTGGACGATCCTGGTGCATTCGCGCCGTCGCGAAAGCGGGGAGATCATGGTCGTGCTCGGCCGCTATTCGGATGTGTTCCGATTGACACCCGATGGCTGGCGCATCGCCCGCATCACCTTCTGGCGACCGGCCTGACAGAAGCTCCCTCTCCCAGCGGGAGAGGGAAGGGGCCCAAGCGAAGCTTGGGAAGGGTGAGGGTGACCGTCATGAGTGTCCCGCACTCAACCTCACCCCGCGCTGCTGCGCAGCTTGCCCCTCTCCTGAAAGGAGAGGGGAAGAAGGACGCCCGCAATTGGCGAGTCGCGGGCGATCGGAGTGCCCTGACAAGAACGCCGCTGCGATGAGTCATTCCGGACGCTTGTCTTTTCAGCCCCGTCCCCGGACAGCAAACCGACATTTTTTGATCGCGCATCCGCAGGAGCACCGCCATGAGCACCCCCATCCTCGATTGTTCCGATCTGGACAATTATATGGGCAAGCCCATGCAGCCGGCGCGGATGATCGATCCGTTCGCCAATAACGACATTCGCCGCTGGGTGCAGGCGATGCATTATCCGAACCGGCTCCATTATGATGTGATGTACGCGATGCAGAGCCGCTTCGGCGAGCTGATCGCGCCGCAATCTTTCCCGGTCACGATGGATGACGGCCATGGCTCGGCACCGTCCTGCATCGGCTCGATCCCGAACTCGCATATGCTGTTCGGGGGCGATGAATGGTGGTTCTACGGCCCGCGCATCACCGGCGGCGACCGCATCTGGAACGAGCGCATCCCGTTCGACTACACCGTCAAGGAAACCAAGTTCGCCGGCCCGACCTGCTTCCAGCGCGGCGACAATTTCTATTACAACCAGCATGGCGATCTCGTCGCCAAGCAGCGCTCGACCTCGATCCGCTACGGCCAGGCGGCGGGCAAGGACAATGTCCCCACCGACAATCAGGACGATCCGGTCTGGACCGACGACGAGCTTGAATCGCTCGAAGACCGCAAGTTCACCTGGATCCAGATGCTCCACGATCTCGGCCACAGCCCGCGCTACTGGGACACGGTCAAGGTCGGCGATGTGCTGCCCGAGCGCGTGTTCGGCCCGCATTCCATCGTCAGCTTCACCACGGAGTGGCGCTCCTACACCTTCACCCAGTGGGGCAGCATGCATCGCCGCACTGATCTCGACATGGAGGGGCTGGGCTTCGTCAAGGAAATGGCCGGCAAGGAACAGGATCCGGTCCATGAGGCGATCAACCCCGAACAGACCGACGGCGCCTATATCGGCCCGTCGCGCGGCCATCTCTTCCCGCGCTGGGCGCGCTTCATCGGCATGCCGCGCGGCTATGGCTATGGCGCCTCGATGGGGGCGTGGATCACCGATTACCTCGCCGGCTGGGCAGGCGAATGGGGCATGGTCCGCCACAGCAACTGCAATTATCGCAGCCCGGCGCTGACCGGCGACATCACGATCCAGACCGGCAGCGTGACGGACGTCTTCATAGACGCCGATGGTCGCCACATGATCCAGATCGAGACGCGGATGCAGAACCAGACCGGCGCCGTGCTGGCGACGGCAAAGGCCGAAGTGGAACTGCCGGTCCGCCCGGCCTGATGCGCGGCGCGATAAGGAGTAGCTGACAATGGCTGGCAAATTCGCGGACAAGACCGTTCTTGTAACTGGGTCAGCAGGCGGCCTTGGTCGTGCTTATGCCCTGGCCTTTGGCCGCGAGGGCGCACACCTGATCCTCGCCGACATCAACGAAGCCGGGCTCGCCGAGAGCAAGCTTATGGTCGAGGAAGTGGGCGGCAGCGCTTCGGTGCACCGGGTCGACATGGCGGTCGAGGCCGATATCGAAGCGTTCGGACGCGAGGTCCTTGCCGCGCATGAAAAGCTCGACGTGCTGATCAACAATGCCGGGCTGCACATGGGCGAAATCGCGCGCGGTTTCTTCGGGCTCGGCCAGGCGAAGTGGCAATATTTCTTCGCGGTCAACACGATCGGCCCGATGCTGCTGGCCGAGGCGGTCCGTCCCGCGCTCGCCAAGGCCAAGGGCGTGATCATCAACAAATCGTCGATGGCGAGCTACAATCCCGCGACCGCTTACGGAATCACCAAGGCGTCGCTCAACATCTTCACCCATGCGATGGCGATGCAGTTCGGTGCCGATGAGATTCGTTGTGTCGCGATCGCCCCCGGCCTGATGCAGACCGACGCCGCCCGCACCGGCGTCGCGGACGACAATTGGGAGCGCCTCAAGGGCATGCAGTCAGTCAAGCGCCAGGGCACCGCCGAGGACATCGCCAATCTCGGCGTCTTCCTCGCCTCGGACGAGGGCAGTTTCATCAACAACCAGGTCATCCTCTGCGACGGCGGCAACCAGATGCGCGGCTTCCGCATCTGACGCGCCCGCCTCATCCGCGCTTCCCCAGCGAAGGCCGGGGTCCAGTTGGGGGACGCTGGTGATGCGCGTTGCGCGTCCTTACCTCTGCTATCCCAACTGGGCCCCGGCCTTCGCCGGGGAAGGGAGAAGGGAAAACGGCAGCGAGCGCGTCTAACACCTCATCCTTCCAACCCGAACATCATCCCAGAAGGCGGCGTCTCCTCGCCCCATCCCTCGCGATGCTGCGCCACCCGCTCCACCGTCTTCGCCCAGATGGCGGGATTGTCCGCCAGCAGCCTGATGTCGAAGCTGTTCGACCCGCGGAACTCAAGCACTTCGACCCCGTCCGGCCCAGGCACATAGCTGTACGGCACATCGGCACCCACGAAAAAGCCGTCACCGCGCCCCAACTCCTCCGTCCCGATCCGCAGCGAGCCGGCGACGATATAATAGAGGCAATCCACATTATGGCTGTGCCGGGGCAGCGGGAAGCCGCTCTTGAACCAGGCATGGGTCAGGCTGAGCCCCGGCAGCTCGAACAACAGGCGCACCCTGGTGCCCTCAAGCATGCCCGCCTCGACGGCAGCGACCGAACCGGCGATCTCGGTCTCGGTCGGCATCTGCGTCGACATGATGCCGCTTTCCTCGAAATCCCGGGAATCCTTGGCGCGGAACAGGGCGAAGCGGGTTTCGATGGCACGGCTCCTTCGAAAAAAGCTGCTCCAGACGTGCGGCAGGTCGGTCGACCGGTCAACACCGCACGGGCGATATGGCTTTGGCGGGCAAGGGAGCTAGGCAGGGGACTGGGATGCGCGGCGCGAACCGCGTGCGCCGGAGGAGAGCGGCATGAGCCTGTACACGACCATCCATCTGCACAACGTCCCCGCCGGCCGCGAGGCGGATTATGCATCATGGTTCGATGGCAAGCATCAGGAAGGTCTCGGCCGCCTCCGCGGCTTCCGCTCGGCTGATCGCTATGAGGTGACGCCCGAACAGGTCATGCCGGATATCCCGCAGCCCTGGCGCTTCATGAGCGTCTATGAATTCGACTATGTCACGCCCGAGATCGACCTGCCGGCTTTAGGCCCGCTGCTCGCCGAGGCGCGAGACGCCGGGCTGATCGACGATACGGGCGAGACCGAGCGGATCCACAGCTACGCCATGTATTCGGATTGGGTATCGAGCCCCAACCATCAGCGCGACAAGGTTTTTTCCGGGGTCAGCATCATCCTCGCCAATTTCGTGGCCGGGCGCGAGGCCGAATATCATACATGGTACAATGAAGTGCACGGCCCCGAGGTCACACGCGTGCCCGGCAAGGTCGCGATGAAGCGCGGCCGCCTGTCCGATCTCCAGATCGAGCCGAAGCGCTATTGCCCGGGCAGCGATCTCGTCTTCTGCGCGCAGCAGACGGATGATCTGCTCTTCACGGTCAAGGATTTCAGCGCCCGCGCGCGCGGCGTCAGCCCCAGCGGCGTGGCGATGGCGCCCCGATCCTCGGCGGGCTCGTTCGCGCGGACGGTGCATTATTTCCGCAAGGTCAGCGGCAGTGAATTCTGGCCCGGCGGCGTCGCCTATGATGGTGATCTCACGGTCTACCCGCCCGATTTCGCGCGCCCGGTGGCGTGAGGCCCGCACCTATCGCGCCAGCGATGCGCTCCCCCCTTGTGGCGGGCCGGGCGGCGGGCGCACTTAGCGGATCTGATTTCCTCAACATATTGCGGGGCCTGTAGTGGCAAAGACAATCATCATTACCGGGGCAGGCGACGGGCTCGGGCGTGCGCTCGCGCGCCGTCTCGCCGCCGATGGCGAGACGGTGATCCTGCTCGGCCGGACCCTCGCCAAGGTGCAGGCGGTCGCCGATGAACTCGGCGCGCCGCATGTCGCGGTCGAGTGCGATGTCGGCAATCCCGATTCCGTCCGCGCCGCCTTTGCGACGATCGCCGAACGTCATCCGAAGATCGACGTGCTGATCAACAATGCCGGCATCTTCGAGCCCTTCACGCTCGCCGAGGCTGGCGACGCACAGATCATGGCCGCGCTGACGACCAATCTCGCCGGCCCGATCTTCTGTTCGCGCGCCGCTTTGCCGCTGTTCGGCGGCAGCGGGCATATCATCAACGTCACCAGCGAGTCTTCGCATGTGCGGATGCCGATGCTGTGGATGTATGCCGGCACCAAGACCGGCCTGGAGTTCATCTCCGACATGTGGTCGCGCGAGCTCGAAAGCGATGGCGTGCGAGTCACGGTGGTGCGCGCCGGCCAGATGTTCGACGAGACCAAGACCGCGCCGAACTGGCCGATGGATGTCGCCATGCGCTTCGCCCAGGAAAACGCGAAGGTCGGCCTCAACCTGCGTGAGCGCCCGATCTCGCATTACAACTCCGTCACTGACGCGTTCCGCGCGGTGCTCGACATGCCGGCCGATCTGCATGTCGGCATGGTGACCCTCAGTGCCAGCCGGCGCTGAATCCCCCTTTATAGCGACACAGGAAGACGATCCCCATGACGACCCTCCCCGACGCAAGGCTCTTCATCGACGGCGAACTGCGTGACGCCGAAGACGGCAAGACCTTCGACGTCATCGGTCCCTGGACCGGCGAAGTCGTCGGGAAGGCGGCGGACGCCTCCGCGGCCGATGTCGAGGCGGCGATCGTCGCCGCCCGCCGCGCGTTCGACGAGACTGACTGGTCGACCAATATCGAAAAGCGCGTCGCTTTGGTGACGAAGCTGCGCGCCCTGTTCGAGGCCAATAAGGATCGCCTGTCCGATCTCGCCCGCATCGAGGCCGGCGCCGCCTGGGGTGCGGTCGGCCGCGCGCATGTCGACATGGCGCTGGATGGCTGGGACGATTATCTCAAGGTCTTCCCCCAGGTGCGCTGGGAAAAGGACTATGGCTCGCGCACCGGCTATGGCTTCGAGACCGTGCGAAAGGCCGTGTACGAGCCGGTCGGCGTGGTCGCGGCGATCACGCCGTGGAACGTGCCGCTCTACGTCAATGTCGGCAAGGTGGTCGCGGCCTTGCTCGCCGGCTGCACGCTGATCCTCAAGCCCGCACCGGATACGCCGGGCATGGGCGCGATCTTCGGCGAGCTTGCAAAAGAAGCTGGTTTCCCTGCGGGCGTGATCAACGTCATATTCGGCAGCGATCCGGCGCTTGCCGGCGAGATGCTGGTCAAGGATCCGCGCGTCGATCTGATTTCCTTCACCGGATCGACGGGTGTCGGCAAGCGGATCATGGAGCAGGGCGCCGCCACGCTGAAGCGCGTGTTCCTCGAACTCGGCGGCAAATCGGCCAAGATCGTGCTCGACGACGCGCCCAACTTCGCGATGGACGTCGCGACGACCATGCTCGTCTTCCATGCCGGCCAGGGCTGCGCGGTGCATTCGCGCCTGCTCGTGCCGAGGAGCCGCTATGAGGAGGCAAAGGCGATCCTCAAGCACAGCTATGCCAGCTTCGGCGACAATTGGGGCGTGTTCGACGATCCCAAGCACATCATGGGCCCGGTCATCTCGAAGCGGCAGATGGAGCGGGTATTGTCCTATGTCGAGCTTGGCCAGCAGGAGGGCGCGACCCTTCTCGCCGGTGGCCACGCGCGCCCCGACAAGGGCGGCGGCTTTTTCATCGAGCCGACCTGCTTCGTCGACGTTACCAACGACATGCGGATCGCGCAGGAAGAGATTTTCGGGCCGGTGCTGGTCGTCATCCCGTTCGAGGATGATGAGGACGCCATCCGCATCGCCAATGAAAGCCTGTACGGGCTGTCGGGCGGCGTCGCGTCGGGCGATCACGATCGCGCCATGCACATCGCCAAACGCGTTCGCAGCGGCACGATCAGCGTCAATGGCGGGATGTGCATTGCCGGCGACTTGCCGTTTGGTGGTTACAAGGCTAGCGGCATCGGTCGCGAGTGGGGGCTCGAGGGTATTGAGGAATTCCTCGAAACCAAGCTGATCGCATGGCGGGCCGCATAAGCGGGAACGGGGTGAAGGCGTGGACTCTGTCCAGACGACGGAAAAGGTGAAAGCACGGCGCGGATCCACAGGTCCCGCCAAGCCGGTCAGCCATAATCTCAACGGCCAGCGTCTGGGCCGCAAGGGGCGCGACACCCGCGCCCGCATCCTCGCCGCGACCAACGAATTGCTGGCGAACTCAGTCGATGTCCCCATTTCGCTGAGCGCGGTGGCGCGCGAGGCATCGCTGGGGATGACCTCGCTCTATCTCTATTTCACGGACCTGACCGAATTGCTGCTCGCCGTGCTCGAGCCGGTGATGGCGGAAGCCGAGACCGCCTATCTCGGCCATTTGCGCGAGCGCTGGCCCGACGATACGCTGAATGCGCATTGCCTTGAATTCGTGACCGCGATCCACGCTTTCTGGCACAAGAACTCCATGATCCTCCATTTGCGCAACAGCATGTCGGATCAGCGCGACAAGCGCATGATGGCGAACCGGGTCAACGCGGCGCGGCCGGTCATCACGCTGCTGGTGGCGCAGATGGACCAGGATACCGAGGATCACGGATCGCCCGCCACCGGCATGGCGACCGTGCTCTACACCGGCATCGACCGCGTCGTCACCGTGGCGACCGATCGAGTCCTGCCGACCGTGCTCCCGGGCGAGTTCGCCCCGAACATCCGCAATTTCCTGCGCTCGGAAGCGCGCTTGCTCGAACTCGGCATCCGCGATTTCCGCGTCATCGCCGCGGAGAATGCGGGGTAGTGTAGCGCGCGCTGGCTTGGAACCAGCTATTCCCGTTTGTGCGCAACTATTCCCTCTCGTGCTGAATGGCGGCCAAACAGGGGCAGCTAGGTCAAGGATGGCTACCGACCCATTCCCTGCCGCTTATGACCGACTGACTGTCACCCGAAAACGGCCGTTCTTTTGCGGGTGGGCCGCGAGCAGCTATGGAGTCGGTCTGCACTACTAGTCAAAGCAGCCAAGGACTGAATGCGGAGCGGAAATGAATACTGAAATCGCCAGGGGATTGATGGAACAGTCGATACAGGTCGCCTTGCAATCCAAGCCCGAGGACGACCGACTTCACCCGAAGGTGGGTGCGGTTCTCGCCGACGATACTGGCAGGGTGCATCTGACGGCATATCGGGGGCAGGCGGGGAAGGGTGGCCACGCGGAGTTTTCGCTGCTGGAGGAAGCGACAAGGCTGGGCCTACCGCTCCACGACAAGACTTTGTTTGTAACGCTGGAACCGTGCTCGCGCCGATCGCCTGAGAAGTCTCCCTGTGCGGTTCGCGTCGCTAACAGTGGCATTCGTACGGTCTATGTCGGCACGCTCGACCCGAACCCGCAAATCATCGGCCGAGGTGTCAATTTCCTCGTTGAGAGCGGTGTCACCGTCGAGCATTTTCCGGCTGACCTCCGGAAGAAGCTTATCGACATCAACGCGACGTTCATTGGGCAGCACAGCTACCTGGTAGATCCGATCGTATCGCCCCCCGACGATGTCGTCGAAGGCCGCCAGCGGCACGGTATTCTGACGACGACGCTTGAAATGATCGCGACAACGAAAGGCGAGGTGAGAATTTTCTCGGGGGATTCTAGCTGGCTGCAAGACCTATTTGTGGGGTTGCTGGAGGCGAGGCTGGACGGTCATCCGATCCGCATGATTGCGCAGAGCCCGCTTACTGACGACCAATATGCTCATCTCGCAGCGATCGGAATCGAGGTTGCCGATGCACCGCGCGACCTCGGGCTACGAGCGACGATGACGATGCGCGGTGGACAACCCAAGAGCTTGGTGGTTATCGAGCGCGACCCGGCGCGGCACGCGCAGTTGTTCTCCGAACCGCACGATAATGCTGTGCTGCACACCTTCATGCGTGTTTTCGATGACAGCTGGGATCAAAGCACGGTGCGGGGCACCGCGTCGCCTTCGCTCAAACGGATTCCGCTTGCCGATGTCGCAGCGGCGCTTCGGATGGGCGTGGTGCAGTATTGTTCAGCCGAGATCGCCATCCAGCGACTGGCAATCACCGACCTTCATTTTCTGACGAACGATGTCGAAATCCTGAAAATGCGGCGAGCTGCAGCGACGATCCGGATCATGGAGAAGCATGACCTGGCCGCGCCGCTCAGCATCGCCGGAACGCCATGGGCATTTTTCCCGCCGATCATGGAGCGCGACCTCTCGGGTTGCATCGTTGTCGTGGATGGGGTCCACCGCGTTTACGACGCAATTCGGCGCGGGGCGACGAGCATTGACGCGATCATTGTCGACGGCGTCGATGCGCCTCTCCCGGCGAGAGCGGTGCAAGGGTTTGAGCCCAATATTTTGGCGCGAAAGCGCGAGCGCAGGGACAGATATGTTGATTATGACGAGCGCGCCTTCCGCGCGATACGCCAAGCGCTTGGGCGTGGTGGCTGGACCCCGTCAGATTTGGGATAGCTTGCAAGCGCCCGGATCGGGCTTGCAAATCGTCACTGGAAATCGCGAGATTTGATCTTGATCCCCTCGGTCGGCTGCCCCGGAATGGTGCTTGAGCCGAGCCGCAGGTCGCGAATTTATGCCGAAGGTGAGGCTATGTAGAGCGTCTTCGGCAAGCCCCAGAATTCCCGCTAATCCGTGCCAGCGCCATAGTTGCCTGGCAGCTTTCGACCCCAATCCAAGCCCTTCACGACCGATCGGTGGTGGGTAACTTAAAGCTGCCGTCGCAACAAAATCGGCAATAGGATTGCACGCATAAATTTCGCCACGGATTTGCGATCAAGCTGTGGAGAAGGGCTTTCGGGTTTCATCCGAGCCAAGGCTTTCGGTCCGCCAGAGTAGATCGCTGTCTCTAATAGAGTTTCTAATCCCTCCTGTGTCCAAATGTACTGAATATTTTATCAGCGACATCGATTGGACTCCCGTTTTCTTGTACATACTTCCAGAATCTATTGACCGGAGCAACTTGGCTTCGTTGAGCATCGCTCATACATACAAAATCGAGGACGGTCGTCTTGTTCTCTGGGTTCAGAGGCGCGGCCCAGTTCACAATCGGGCCGGTCTCGAAGGGGTCGCCTGATTTTGTATATTTTTGCCAATAAGTGTTTATCCATGTCCTCCCTTTACAGTCATAGTCCGCGATAAATTCTGTATATTTTACATCTTCATCTACCATTGATCCGTTCCATACAACTACAGACTTTGCAATAGCATGGCCATTGCTCAGTATTCGTAGAGACGGCATGTAAATGAACTGTATATTCTCTTTTGAGTTATCACCGTTTTCGACCATTGCATAACTTGCTGGATTAGGTGATAAAAGTCGATCTACCTCTGATACCGGAACAGTGTCGATTTTTGTTGGAGCTTGTTCAGCTGATATGGGCTGACGGGCGACGACAAGCTGTTGATAGCCGATCCATGCAGCGAGAATGGCAACAATCATGCCACCAGCTGCCCAAAGCCTCTCTTCCCGTGACAGTGCGACCTCCTACCCCAAAAATCCCTCTAATCGTACAATGAAAAAAGATGGTGGCATTCTGCAAGCGTCAATCGGCTTCTCGCTGCAACGGCAGGAATTTTTATCTCCATCTCACTCAATGAAAATAACTCTTGCTGAATGACTTACGATGCAACGAAATTGCTGATTTTGTTAGATTGAGGGTTTCGTACGCCGCCGACGTTAATCGCGTGGGTAGAAGCGGCTGTTATTGCCGCGTTCAGCCAGGAAGCGGTCGGGCAGGAATGTCCCAGCAGCGGACGCCTGCGATTTATGGGTTCGCGACCCATTGGCGTTCACCGTTCGGCCCTTGCGTGCATTGCTCGCCGCGTCACATGTACAAAGTTCTGTACAGGTCGGAAAGTGTCAGCACCCGCATGACATTCCCAACATATGCGGATGCCGGGCTCGCCGCCGCCGCCGCGATTCAACCGCATTGAAACATGCGCTACCTGACAGATCCGCAGCGGAAAACCGCGATATCTTTCTCATCGCCGGCAAAGAAATGCGCGCGCTATTCCTTCGCGCCAAGCTTCTTGATGTAGCGCTCGATCCCCTCGAGATAGGCGGGATTGAGCATCAGCGCGCTGTTGGCCATGCGCTCGACATGGCGGCCCATTTCCGGGCCGAGCTCGGCGGCAAGCTCGATCGCGATCTTGGCCGCGCCCATCTGTTCGCCATTCTGCTTGGTGAGATGGCGGCAGAAATCGAGCGCTGCCTCCTCGAAGCCCTCGTCCGGCATCACGTCATGGACCAGCCCCATGATGAGCGCGCGATCGGCATCGGCCCTCTGGTTGGCCATGATCAGCCAGCGCGCCCAGTGCGGCCCGCACAGGCGGGTCAGCCGGCTCACCCCGTTCGAGGCGGGGAGCACGCCGAACAAGCCTTCCGGAAAGCCGAACTCGGCGCCCTTCGCGGCCAGCCGGAAGTCGCAGGACAAGGCAAGCTCGAGCCCGCCGCCCAGGCACGGCGCATGGATGGCCGAGACGATCGGCTTTTCGATATGCTCCATCTCGTCATAGATGCGGTGCATGCCGTGCAGGCCGCGCCGGTGGTTCTCGCGGATGCCGGACGCGGTGCGCGGCTGAGCCGTTGGCGAGCCGCTGCGCAGATCCGCTCCGGCGCAGAAATAGCGGCCCGTGGCGCGGATCAGCAGCACCTTCAGGTCTGGCGTGTCGCGAAAGCGGAGCAGCGCCTGTTCGAACAGCTCCATCGTCTCGCCGGACAGCGCGTTGAGCTTGTCCGGGCGATTGAGCGTCGCGATCAGGATGCCGTCCTGCTCTTCGGTCAGGAGGTGCGGTGCGTCCGTCATGGCGTGTTCCTTACGCGCGGGTGCGCGGCAGGCCGAGATTGCGCTCGGCGATCATCGAACGATGAACCTCGCTGGTGCCGCCGTAAATGGTCGCACCCTGGGCGTGGCGATAGAACATGTTGATCTCCTCCGCCGCGCCCTTGCGTTTGGAGAGCGAGAGCGGCGCGGTCAGGTCGAGCAGATCGCGCGCATCGGTCAGGAATTTCTCGGAGGAGTACATCTTGGCCATCGGGCCATAAGCCAGGTTGGTCTTCTTCTCGGCAATCACCCAGGTCGCGCGATAGGCGAGCAATTCCGAAACCCAGACATTGGCGGCGGTGCGCGCCAGTCGTGCCTGCGCCGATCCGTCATCGATCAGCGGCCTGCCCTGATAGACGATCTCACGGCACAGCCGCTCGCCCGCATCGAGCATCGCGCGCTGATATTTGGCGAAACCGCCGCCATGCTCGAGCTCGAGGCTCGCGCTCATCGTCTTCACGCCGCCATCGACCTCGCCCAGCCGATAGCCGTCGGGGATCTTCACCCCGTCGTAAAAGGTGATGTTGGTCCGCTCGTCCTGGAACGTATGGACCGGCTGGATCGTCACGCCCTCGGTCTTCAGGGGAACGATGAACATCGTTAGCCCCTTGTGCTTCGCTACCTCGGTATTGGTGCGGGCAAGCATCAGGACATAGCTGGCGAGGTTGGCGCCGCTGGTGAACATCTTGGTGCCGTCGATCCGCCAGCCATTACCATCAGGCGTTGCGCGGCACTGCGCGGCGAACACGTCGGAGCCTGATGCCGGTTCGGAGTAGCCCAGGCTGCAGATCACCTCGCCCGACATGATCTTGGGCAGGACGTCCTGCTTGAGTTCGTCAGTGCCGAAGCGCTGGATGATCAGCGCCACCATCTGTGCGACCCCGGCGGCGGGGTTGTTGTACCCCTGCGTCTCGAACACATCCATCGCCGCGATCTTGGCATAGGGCGAAAGGCCGCGGCCGCCGACATCCTTGGGCAGACCGAGATAAAGGAGGTTCGCCTCGGCGAGCTTCCTGTTGAGCTCCGGGTTATAGCCTTCCCAGCTATAGTGGAATTTCGCGCGCATCTCGGGCGTAACGTTCTTCGCGAAAAAGGCGTTGATCTCCTCGGTGATCGCGCGCGCGTCTTCGCCAAGGTCGAAGTTGATCGGGCTTTCGCCTGCATCGGGCAACGACGCGGTCTCGCCCGCATAGATGCGGCGTCCGGCTTCATCGAGCAGCCGCTGCGGGTCGCCCAGCACCAGCGGCCAGGCCTTGGCGCGCAGGTTGAACAGGTGGATGTCATACTCGGTCGTGAGACCATAGCCGCCAAAGGTGTGAAGCGACTGCGCGACCGCGCGGGCGGCGGCATTGGCATTCCACCATGCCGCGGCAGAAACCACCGCACCGGCATCCTTCGTCCCGTCGGCGATGTTGCGGATCGCCTTCCAGACCAGGAACTTGCCGCCATCGACTTCGCAGATCAGGTCGGCGAGCGGGTGCGAGATCGCCTGGAACTGGCCGATGAACTGCCCGAACTGCTTGCGCTCGCTGGCATAAGCGGCGGCGAGCTTCAGCGCTTCGCGGCCTAGCCCGGCCAGCGCCGCCGAGATCAGCAGTTTCCACTCTTCCACGCCCGCGGCAAAGGTGGCGCGCGCCGCCGCGCCCGAGGCGATCACGGTCTGCGGCAAAGCGCCCAGATCGATCTCCGCAAGCGGGCTCGAAGCGAGATTGTCCTCGGCGATCCGCGCTGTGTCGGGCACTGACACAAGCACGACGTCATCGCCCTTGCGCGCGATGATGCTCTCCGCGACGAGGCCGCCCGCGATCCATTGGCGTGGCTGCGTGGCGATGTCCTGGAAAGCGAAGGTGACGACGGCGTCGCCGGACAACGTCCGTCCCAAAAGGTCGGTAGTCTGATCCCCTCCGAGTTCAGCAAGGAGCCGTGCGGCGACCAGCGCTTCCGCCAATGGCCCCGAGGCAAGCGTACGGCCCGCCTCTTCCATCAGCACGGCGGCATCGATCAGCCCGAGCCCGAGCCCGCCGGCATCTTCCGGAACCCGGATCGCGAGCGCACCCTGCTCGGCGAGCCCTTTCCACAGCGCGGCATCGAAGCCGGACGGGGCAGCCGCGCGGACGCGGACCATCGAGCTGTTCTCATCCAGGAAGCGCGCGAACATGTCGCGCATCATTTCCTGGTCGTCGGTCAGTTCGAAATTCATCGCGCGTTTTCCGTTCTCAAGACTGGTGTCGTTCTCAGGACTGGCGCCGGCGCATCATGACGCTGAGATCGACCTGGCCCGTCGCCACGCCGCCCATGAAACCGCCATCGACGGGGAAGACGACGCCGTTGACGATGCCCGCCAGGTCGCTGTTGATCAGCACCAGCCCGCCGGCCTGCTCAGCGGCGGTCGAATAGCGGCCCATCGGCTGGGTCGCCGCCTCGATCACTTCCTTGCCCGATGCCGCCTCGAACGCATCCATCATCGGCGTCTGGGTCGGGGAGGGCAGGGTGCAGTTGATGCGGATGCCCTGCTTGATCAGATGCGCGCCCGTGAATTGGGTCCAGACGATCACATTCTCCTTCGAGAAGGAATAGCCCTCGGCGACCACGTCCATATGCGCCTCGCACCAGTCGACAGCGGCCTGGAAGCCCCTGGTTGCGATGATCTCCATGCTGGTCGGGATACGGCGACTCCAGCCGAGCCCGCCGGTCGAGGCGATGCTGGCGATCGCGCCGCCCGGGCCCATCAGCGGCACGACCTGCTCGGTCAAATGCCGCGTGCCGATGAAGTTGACCTTCATCACGTCGAGCGGCGGGAAGGATTGCGGCAGCCCCGCGCAGTTGAACAGCGCGTCGACCTTGCCGCCGATCGCCGCCACGCCCGCTTCGATCGAAGCCGCGTCGCGCAGGTCGACATTGTTGAAGGAGGCGAGGGGGAGGGCGGAGTCCTTATAGTCCAGTCCATGGACTTCAGCGCCCAGCTCGAGCAGCAGCTTCGCGGTCGCCTCGCCCATGCCGGAAAAGCAGCCGGTGACGATGACTCGCTTGCCCTTATAACCCAGAATGTCGTTCATTGTGTGCTCCGTACGGGAATTGGGATCAGGCGCCCTTGCTGGGCGGCCAGGAGATGGTGCCGTCGTCTTCCTCGACGAAGATGATGCGTTCGGGGCAGGCGCGGGCGCCGTTCTTCGCCAGCTTCTCCATGCCTTCGGGCACGTCGAAACCCTCGGTTGCGATGTAGCCGTCCTCGTCCAGTGGAAAGAGCTCCTCGGAAACCGCGGCGCAGCGGGCATTGCCCACACAGCCCGCCTTCTCGATGCGAATCCTCATGCGACCTCTCCACGCTTATGGTGCGATCCTAGAACGGAGAACGGGGCCGCGATCAACCGCCGCCGCCGGTCATCGCTCATGCGATGCGGGGCTCGGCCGCGGCGTCTTTCGGACAATCGCCCGGGCGGTATTGGCCGGAGCCCCGCCCCGCCCGGCATTGCCATCGCCCGGGGTACGCGCGACATCGGCGGCAACGGGCCGCGCGGACAGATGCAGCGTCCTTGCCGGAGAGAATAATGAGCCAGACCAGCCTTAGTCCCGCTGTTCCAAAGCCGGATCATGTGCCGCAGTCGGTCGTGTTCGATTATGATCATCATAATGATCCGGCGATGCGGAAGGACGCGCATAGCCGCATCCTCGAAATCGCCAGGACCGCGCCGCCGATCTTCTGGACGCCGCGCAATGGCGGCCATTGGGTGCTGAATGCCCATGACGCGGTCTACAAGGCATCGCGCGACCCGGTGACCTTCAGCAACGCGCCGATGCCCTATGAGATGCTCGCGCATATGAACGAGAGCCTGCCGGATGAGCGCAAGATGCTCATCCCATTGCCGATCACGGTCGATCCGCCGCACCACGCACATTATCGCGGGCCGCTGCAAAAGCCCTTCTCGCCCAAATCGATGCTCGCGCTGAAGGACAATATCCGCGCGCTCGCCGCCGAGCTGGTCGCCAAGGTTCGGCCCGATGGCGGCTGCGAGTTCATGTCCGCCATCGCCGAGCCGCTGCCGGTCACGATCTTCCTCCTGCTGTTCGGCCTGCCGGTCGAGAAGCAGCGCCTCTACCGCGACCTGGTCGAGGAGCATCTGCATTCGCCGATGAAGGATTCGGCCGAGGTGCAACGGCGCCTGCGCAAGGTCGCCGATGTCATGAACGAGGCGATCCTCGAACGGCGCGACGCTCCGCGGGACGACATCATCTCGATGCTCTGGCAGTCCGAATATAACGGCAAGCCGGCAACGCTTCACGATATCGAGAATTACGCAGTGATGCTGTTCCTCGCCGGCCTCGATACGGTGATGAACGGCATGGGCCTCGGCGTGCGTCATCTGGCGATGCATCCCGAGCTCCAGCAACAGCTTCGCGACAACCTCTCACTGGTGCCCGAGGCTGGCGAGGAATTGCTCCGCCGCTACACCTTCACCGTGCCGCCGCGCTTCCTGCTCGCCGATGCCGAGTTCGAAGGGCTGCAGATGAAGAAGGGCGAGATGGCCCTGCTTTTCCTGCCCGCCGCCGATCTCGATCCGAGCGAGTTCAAGAACCCCGAAGAGTATAATCTCGCCCGCGACAACAAGGTCCATATCGCCTTCGGCACCGGACCGCACCGCTGCCTCGGCTCGCACCTTGCCCGGATCGAGCTTCAAGTGCTCTATGAGGAGATGCTGAAGGGCCTGCCCGAATTCCGGCTCGACCCGGACAAGGAAGTGACCTTCCATGGCGGGCATGTGATCGGCCCCGATCAGCTCTATCTGGTCTGGGACGCCTGATGGTCTGGCAGCGCTCCCGCCCCCGCCTCGACAAGGATAACCGGGCCTTCTGGACCGGCGGTGCCGAAGGCAAGCTCAACATCGCCAAATGCGGCGATTGCGGTGGGTTCATCCACCCGCCGCGCGAGATCTGCCGCTTCTGCCTGTCGGAAAATGTCGCGCCTTTCGCCGTCTCGGGTGCCGGCGTGGTCGATACCTATACCGTCAACCATCAGGCCTGGGCCAAGGACATGGAAGTGCCCTTCGTCATCGCCCGGGTAAGGCTGGACGATGCGCCGGGCGTCTATCTCACGACCAATATCGTGAACTGCCCGGTGGACTCGGTCGATATCGACGATGCGGTGCAGGTCGTGTTCGAGGAACAGGACGGCATCTGGTTTCCCCTGTTCGAAAAGGTGGCCTGAGCCATGGCGCAGGAAGCCTATATCACTGGTCTCGGCATGTCGGAGGTCGGCGTCCGGCTCACCCGCTCGCCGCTCGGCCTGACGCTCGATGCAGTCAGAGAAGCGATCGCAGATGCCGGCCTGACGCTCGACCAGATCGACGGTGTCGCGACCTATCCGGGCAAGATGCAGACGTTTCTCGGCTTCTCGCCGATCAGTTCCGACGACCTGATCGAAACGCTTGGGTTGAAGACCCGCTGGCATATCGGCGCGGCGGAGGCCACCGCGCAGCTCGGCGCGATTGCCGAAGCGGCCAACGCCGTGAAAGCTGGGCTCGCCCGCCATGTGATCTGCTTCCGCACCGTCTATGAAGCCGCGGCGATGGCGCGGCCCGAGGAATTCCCGCCGCTCGAACGCCGCAAGGATGTGAGCGGAAACTCGCAATGGGTGTCGCCCTTCGGCGCCTTCTCGGCCGCCAACTGGACCGCCCAGTTCGCAACCCGCCACATGAAGCGCTACGGCCTGACCCGCGAGCAGCTGGCGCAGGTGGCGCTCAACGACCACGCCAATGCAGCGCTCAACCCCCGCGCGATCGTCAAGAAGCCGCTGACGATGGACGAGTATATGTCGGCGCGGATGATTTCGACGCCCTTCTGCCTCTATGATTGCGACCGCTTCACCGATTGCTCGACGGTGGTCATCGTGTCGGCCGGCGATGCGCTCGACGAGGTGAAGACGACGCCAATCCGCCTCGCCGCCTCGGCCGGATCGGTGGAACGCTACAGCTGGGATCAGGGCGAATGGGCCAGCGCCTATCCCACCGGCCGGGATCTCTGGAAGAACACCGACTATACCGCCAAGGATGTCGACACCGTCCAACTCTATGACGGGTTCGCCTTCCAGCCGATCACCTGGCTCGAGGGGCTCGGCTTTTGCGATGTCGGCGAGGGCGGGACCTTCCTCGAAGGCGGTACGCGGATCGCGCGGGATGGCGCGCTGCCGATGAATACCGGCGGCGGCCAGCTCGGCTGGGGGCGCCTGCACGGTTTCGGCTTTGCCTATGAGGCGGTGGTGCAGCTGCGCGGCGAAGGCGGCGCGCGTCAGATTCCGGGCGATCCCAAAGTCGCGATCGCGACGTCCGGGGGCGGGCCAATGGCAGCGGCTTTGCTGCTGGCGAAGGATTGAGATGGTGGCGCGCCGGCTGATCGGCGACGAACCCGCCTTTCATCGCCACGTCCTCATCACCCCCCGCGCTGACTCGGTGAGCGCCTGGGTCGAGGACGACTATCATCATATGGGCGTGATGCTCGCCCATGATGGCGAGACCATTACCCGCGTCACGGCGGACATGGTGCGCGCGCCATGGTCGACCTGCCCCGGCGCGGTGGAACAGCTCGCGGCGACCTTTACGGGTGTCGGGCTCGATGCGGCCGCCGCGCGCGGGGAGAAGCAGCTCAACTGCACCCATCTCCACGATATGGCGGTGATCGCGGCTGGTCATGCGCGTGATACGGTTCCGACGCGCTATGAAATCACGGTGACCGATGCGGTCGATGGCATCCGTATCGCCGAAATCACGCGCGACGGCGCGCCCGCGCTACGCATCGTCGAGCGCGACAAGCTGATCGAGGAACCAGCCGGGGCGGCCGGCAAGACGCTGTTCCAGCTCGGCGACTGGATCGCCTCACTGGACGGGCAAGGGCAGGAAGCCGCGCGCCTGCTGCGCTGGGGCGCGATCATCGCGCATGGCCGGGCGATCCCGATGGAGAAGCAATCGGACGCCACCCGCATGCCGCCCAATTGCTTCACCTTCCAGGAAAGCCGCAAAGGCAAGGCGAAACGGGTCGGCGAGGTGGTGGATTTCTCCACTGCTTCGAAACAGCCGCTCGAGACTCTGCAGTCGCTTTGAGGGCATAAAAAAGACCCGGCATCGCTGCCGGGTCATAGTCTTCATCTCGTTCGGCGAAGCGCCTCTTATTGATGGGGGCGTTCGCCCGGCAACGCCGCGAGGCGTGCCGACATGACCTGCGGGGCCGGCATTCTGGACGGCAAGCGGCTCGCCGCCGGCTGAAGGCCGGGGGTCTCGAACAGAGGCTGGACCAGGGCCGGAGCCGCAGTCTGCCCTTCTACACACCGCGCGACCGCGTCGGTAAGGGTCTGCAGCAGCGCCGACGGATCGATCTGCTCGCTCGGGTCATATACGAAGCCGATCGCCAGCGGCTGGTTGCGCGGCAGGTCGGGGAACAGCACGGCGGCCATATGCGCGTTCGATTCAAAACCAGCCGTGCCCGTGACGTTACGCGTTTCGCTGCACTGCTGCAGCCGTGCCGCGAGCTCCGAGAAACAGAATTTCCGCTCCTGCGGAACCTCCGCGTTCAGGCGACGCAGCGTGCCTTCGCGCCGGGGCTGGGCAACCGTCGAAAGCAGCAACAGGCCCGCGGCTGAATCGGAGAGATATTCTTTCTGCCCGCCGCTGATGGCGAAGGGGTTGGCGGTGCGCAGCGCGCGCTGTCCGCCGCGCCAGTTATAAACCTGCACCTTCAGCCCGACCATGCCGAACACGCCAACGCCGAGCCCGGTCTGGGCGCTCAGCCGATCGATCAACCCAGTCAGGCGGCCGTCGCGGACCAGGTCCGGCTGGGCCGCGCAACCCAGCATCGCTGCACGCGGGGTTGGAGAGTAAGAGCGGGAATGCGGATCCTTGTAGAGCAGGCCCACCTCGACAAGGCTGCAGAGCAGCTCCGAGGTGCTGGACTGAGGGCGATCGAAGCGGCGGACAATGTCCATTACCGTCGCCTGAGGATGCTCCTCGTCGAAGAATTCAAGCACCTCGATCACCCGTTTGGCAATCTTGGCTTTGTTCGACCCGTTCGCCGCCATGCTCCATCTCCTATTTTTTATAATAGACAGGGTTGTTCAATAAGCGGCCGGCCTTGTCAACAAAAACGAGAGCCTCTCTGTTTTTTCTTGTGGCCGAAATATCACAGAAAGGCCCCTCGCCCGAGGGCGCAGGAGGGGGACAACGAAGGTCAATTTTCGCTGGTCGGGCACGCGCGGCGCTGCCCGTTTGACCAGAATCAAAGCGTAAATCGGAAGGATGTGCCGACGATCGCCCAACGACTCGGGCCCCGAGTCGCGCCATCCATGATGTTTCCGCCGTGCGCTTCCGCGGTCGCGGCAAGCTGTCTCAAGGAATCAGGCGATAGCGCCCTTGGCCTTCAGGTCCTCGATCCGGTCCCACTCGACACCCAATTCCATCAGTACCAGCTCGGTATGCTCTGATGCCTGGGGTGACCGGGTGGTTTGTAGCGGTGCTCCATCGAACTGCACCGGCCCGCGAACCAACCGAAGCGGCGCGCCGCCATCGGCGCCCTCGACCTCTACGATCATGTCGTTGGCCACCGTCTGCTCGTCGGTCAGCAGATCCTCGAAGCTCTGGATCGGCGCCCATTGGCCTTTCATCGTCTTCAGATGCTGGCGCCAATAGGCAAAGGGCTTCGCGCCGAACGCCTTGACCGCGATGTCACTGGCCGCGCCGGCATTTTCGATCAGCGACGGCACGTCCTTGAAGCGGGGATCGTCGGCCGCCTCGGGCACGCCGAGATGCGCGAATGTATCGGCGATCAGGCCGGTCGGGCTGACCATGCACAGGTTGATCGTGCCGCCGTCCGAGGTCCGGAAATTGCCCATGAACGGATTGCGCAGCGATCCGCCCGAGGTCGGCATCGGGTTGCGGCTGACGATGCCGGTTTCCATAACCTGCGACACCAGCGCGCCCGACGCCCACCAGGCAGCGCTTAACAGCGACACATCCAGCTCGGCGCCTTCGCCGGTCTTCTCGCGATTGTACAAGGCGGCGGAGATACCGCCTGCGATGAACATGCCGCCGATCGAATCCCCGAAAGCGGGGATGCCCTGAGTCAGCGGCCCCTCCATCTCCTCCGGCGTCATCGAATAGGCGACGCCGCTGCGCGACCAGAAACAGGTGCCGTCGAAACCGCCGACTTCGCGCTCCGGCCCCTTGTTGCCGAGCGCACTGCCCCGCGCATAGATGATGTTCGGGTTGACCGCGCGGATATGCTCAACGTCGAATTTGTTCTTCTGGCGGACCTGCGGGAGATAATTGGTCAGGAACACATCGGCGGTCGCGGCCAGCTCATAAAGGACCTGCTGGCCTTCCGGCGTCGAGATATCGATGCCGACGCTGCGCTTGCCGCGGTTGGGATGTTCGAACAGCGTATGGCGCAGCGGATCCAGCTTCACGCCGCCCATGTTGAGGAATCCGCGCTGCGTGTCGCCGCGCACCGGATGCTCGATCTTGATGACGTCCGCACCCCAATCGGCAAGAATTGCTCCCGCCGCCGGCACGAAGGTAAACTGGGCAACTTCCAGTACCCGCACGCCCTTCATGACCTGAGTCATACTTGCACCCCTATCCTTATCACGTCGAAAACACGCCGATACTTCTGCGTAAAAGACTAGAAGCTGGCGCGAGGGCGGCAACCCATGAGCCGGGTTGCCGATGCGGCTATCGCTAGCGCGATACGCGATTCCACCCTAACGCCATGGCGATATCCTGCGCCAACGGCCGGGCGCATGTTGAGAAACAGGGCCGCGGTCGCGATAGCCTCGGCACAATGAGCCCGGGAGACATGCCATGAAAATCGACTCTTCGCTTTCCGCCGTCGTCACCGGCGGTGCCTCGGGCCTTGGTCTCGCAACCGTCCAGGCGTTGCTCGCGGCCGGCGTGAAGGTCGCGATTTTCGATATCAACGAGGAGAATGGCCAGAAGGTCGCTGACGAAGCCGGCGCCTTGTTCTGCAAGGTCGACATCATGTCGGAGGAAAGCGTGCTCGCCGGGTTTGAAAAGGCGCGCGCCGCCAATGGCCAGGAACGGGTGCTGGTCCACTGCGCGGTTTTCGCCAAGGGCGGCAAGACGGTCAGCAAGGACAAGGAAACCGGCGGGTTCAAGCGCCTCTCGACCGAGGATTACGCCATTTCAGCGCAGGGCATATTGGTCGCCAGCTACCGCATGGCCTCGATCGCGGCGCTCGGCATGGCCAGCGCTGAACCGCTCGAGGATGGCGAGCGCGGCACGATCATCCTCACCTCAAGCGCGGCCGCGCAGGACGGGCAGGTCGGCCAGGTCGCCTATGGGTCGCTGAAGGCCGGCGTCAACGGCCTTGTGCTGCCGATGGCGCGCGATCTGATGGACCTCGGCATCCGCGTGAATTCGGTGATGCCAGGCATTTTCGCCACGCCGCCGATGCTGCGCTTCAAGGACATGAACCCGGCGATGTGGGAGGGGCTCAACCAGTCAGTCCCCTTCCCGAAGCGCCTCGGCAAGCCCGAGGAATTTGCAAGCCTGGTCATGGAGCTGGTGCGCAACACCTATTTCAACGCCCAGACCATCCGCCTCGACGGCGCGATCCGGATGCCGCCGCGATAAGGTCTGGCCCCACTCAGGCGCCCCGGGATTCAGCGGCCTGGTCGATTTTCGGCCAGGCCGTTTTTTGTGCGCTGCAGCGAAAAAGCTTGATATCGGAGAAATGCTAACCTAGCTTAGCATTATTGAGACTCATCCGAATCAGTCGTCAGCACGGAGTATGGTCGTGAAAAATCTTCGCCTCGTTTTCGCTCTCGCCACCCTGTCCCCGATTTCGATGCTTGCGAGCATCAGCGCAGCCGGCGCGGCGGACACCGCCGCGACTGCCCCCAACCCCGTGGTCGGCAAGATGCTCTACAGCGCTGACGGCAAGAAGCTGGCGGCGATCTACAAGCTCGATGCCAGCGGCGCCCCGCAGGTGCTGCTCGAAGGCAAGCTGGTCACGATCCCGGCATCGTCGCTGACGGAGGTCGATGGCCACATCGCGACCAGCCTCACCAAGAAGGATATCTTCGCTCGCTAATTGGCGGGTGACGGATCAGCTGTGAAAAGGGGCCGCAACCCGGGTTGCGGCCCCTTTTTCGCGTTTCTCAATCAGAAGCCGCCGCATTGGCTGCCAGCAGGTCGAGATAGGCGCTGAACCGCTCGAGGTCCTCGGGGCTGAAGCCTTCAAAGGCAATATTCTCATGCTCCATCGCGACGGAGGATATCGTCTCGAGCATCTTCAGGGCGCTGTCGGTCAGGTGGATGCAATGTGCCCGTCGGTCATCCTCTTTCGGCCGTCGCACCAGCAGCCCGTCAGCGAGCAGCCGGTCGATCAATCGGCCGGCCGACGCTTCGGACACTTCCAGCCGCTCGGCGACCTGGCGCTGCGTCGCGCCCGGAAAACGTGAGATCACCGCGATCATCGTCCATTGCGATCGGGTAATGCCGATACTGGCCACGCGCTGGTCGAAACGCTTGTGCATCTGGCGGGTGAGCACGGTCAGCTTGAGCGAAATCTCGCGCTTGCGGTTCACTGGTTCGTCAGTGCGGTCCTTGTGCACGGCTTATCCCCTCGACGCCGGCACCATAGAGCCTGAGTCGCAAATCTCAGAGTCGTTCGATGATGATTGCCGGCGCCATGCCGCCCGCGGCGCACATGGTGATGAGGCCATAGCGCCCGCCGGTGCGCTCGAGCTCGTCGAGGGCGGTGCCGATCAGGACAGCGCCGGTCGCGCCGATCGGATGGCCAAGCGCGATCGATCCGCCATTCGGATTGACCTTCGCCCGGTCGAGATCGAGATCGCGAATGAACTTCTCGACCACCACGGCAAAGGCCTCATTAACCTCGAACACGTCGATATCGTCCTTGGTCAGCCCGGCCTTGGCGAGCACCTTCTTCGCCGCCGGCACCGGGCCGTTGAGCATCAGCGTGGGGTCGTCGCCGACATTGGCGGTCGCGACGATCCGCGCGCGCGGCTTCCAGCCCTGCTTTTCGGCATAATCTTTCGACGCGAGCAGGATCGCCGCCGCCCCGTCGACCACGCCCGATGAGGTGCCGACATGGTGCACCGGCGCGAACTCCAGATCGGGATATTTCTGGTTGATCAGCTGCTTGAAGGTCGGGCCGCCCGGGCTCGACGGAACATCATAGAACATCGCAAAGGCCGGCTTGAGCTGGGCCAGCCCTTCGGCGGTCGTGTCGGGGCGCGGATATTCCTCATGGTCGAGGATCACATTGCCTTCGTCATCAGTCACCGCGATGGTCGATTTGTCGAAGCGGCCTTCCTTGATAGCCCGTGCGGCGCGGCGCTGGCTCTCGACGCCGAACGCCTCAAGGTCCTCGCGGCTGATTCCCTCCATCGCGGCGATCGCATCTGCGGCGACGCCCTGGTTGGTCTGCGGATGCCTGGCCTGGAGGCGCATATTGCCGGTGCCGAGGCCGCCCGCGATATGCACTTTCGCCTCGCGCAGCTTCATGCCGTAATCAATGACATGGCTCATCATCTCGGTCCCGCCGGCGATGACCAGGTCTTCCATGCCCGACATGATCTGCCCGGCGGCAAGGTTGGTAGCGGTGATGCCCGATCCGCAGAACCGGTCGAGCGTCACCCCGCTCGCTTTGACATCATAGCCCGCATCGAGCGCCGCCATCCGGCCCATATCGCCGCCCTGGAGCCCCATCTGCGCGCTTGTGCCCCAGATGATGTCATCGACCTCTTCGGTCTTGATCCCGTTGCGCTCTTTCAGCGCTGCGAGCACTGCGGCGGCGATATGCTGCGGATGCATCGTCGAGAGCGCGCCCTTGCCGAGCTTGCCGATGCTGCGGGGGGTCCGGACGGCGTCGATGATATAGGCTTCGGCCATCTTCTCTCTCCAGCTGCGGCACGTCGCATGGGCGACCTTTTGCGGCGATATCGCATGCGGAATAAGGCCGCGCCACCCTTGCGCCTATCGCTGCGGCGATCGATCGCGCCTCCCGGCCGGTTCGCTTTCCACCTGTGATCTTCACCGATAGGACCTTGAGGGAGAGGCATAACAGGAGGTGGATCCGGGCGTGGGAACGGACGGCGGCGTTGAGCAGGTGCGGCGCGGCGGTGCCTTTGAGCCGCTGCGCGAACCCGTGTTCCGCCGCATCTGGACTGCCAGCGTCCTGTCCAATTTCGGCCAGCTGATCCTCGGCGTCGGCGCGGCATGGGAGATGACCCGGCTGACCTCGTCCGCCAGCATGGTGGCGCTGGTTCAGACCGCCCTGATGCTCCCATTGATGCTTGTCGCGGTGCCGGCGGGCGCGGTCGCCGACATGTTCGATCGCCGCAAGATCGCGATGAGCGGTCTGGGCTTTTCGATGGCATGCGGCGCGGTGCTGACTCTGCTCGCCTGGTTCGGGTTGACCACGCCCTGGGTGCTGCTCGCCTTTTGTTCGCTGATCGGCGCCGGCGTGGCGCTCTACAGCCCGTCCTGGCAGGCATCGATCAGCGAGCAGGTGCCGCACACCCAGCTTCCCGCCGCAATCGCATTGGGGTCGATCAGCTATAATTTCGCGCGCAGCTTCGGGCCGGCGGTCGGCGGGCTGATTGTCCTGGCAGCGGGGGCAAAGACGGCCTTTGCCGTCAACGCACTGTGTTACGGCCCGCTGCTCATCGCCTTTTTCCTGTGGAAACGGCGGCATATCTCGTCGCGGCTGCCGCCGGAGCGGATCGACCGCGCGATCGTTTCGGGCGCGCGTTACGCCTTTCATTCCGGCTCGGTCCGGATCGTCCTGGTGCGTGCCTTTCTGTTCGGACTCGCCGGGGCTTCGGCGTCGGCGCTGGGGCCGCTGGTCGCCAAGCAGCTGCTGTCGGGCAATGCCAGCACCTATGGCATATTGCTCGGATCGAGCGGAGTGGGCGCGGTTGTCGGCGCGCTGATGGTCAGCCGGGTCCGCGACTGGATGAGCAACGAAGCGGCGGCACGACTCCTCGCGCTGATCAGCGGCGTCGCGCTGGTGCTGGTCGGGTTCAGCCGTTCGGTGCCGCTTACCTGCGCTGCGCTTTTCGTGGCCGGCGCGGCCAACATCCTCGTCATCGCGCTGTTCAACATCTCGGTCCAGCTGGCGGCGCCGCGATGGGTCACCGCACGCGCGCTGTCGCTCTTCTCGTCGGCGCTGACCGGCGGCATCGCGATCGGCGCGGTGCTGTGGGGCATGGTCGCGAACAGCTGGTCGGTGGAAATCGCGATCGTCGCGTCAGGCGCCGCTTTGTGCCTCACGCCACTCCTCGCCTTCCTGTTTCCGCTCCCGGAATCAGGGGTGTCGGCGGTCGAATCCGTGGCGATCGATCATGAACCCGAAGTCGCGATGGATCTCACGCTGCGCTCCGGGCCGGTGGTGATCGAGGTGGATTATCGCGTCCATCCCGAACAGGCGCGGTCCTATTATGACGCGATGCTCAAGGTGCAGCGCACGCGGCTGCGCAATGGTGGGTTCAACTGGTCGATCTCCCGCGACATCGCTGATCCCTCGCTCTGGACCGAGCGCTATCAATTCCCGACCTGGGGCGATTATCTCAGGATGCGTGATCGCTTCACCCAGGACGATCTCGACGCCCAATCGGCTGTGGAAGCCTTCACCATCGAAGGCGAACCAAAGCGCGTCCGGCGCCGGCTCGAGCGGCCGTTCGGATCGGTGCGCTGGCGGGCCGATACGCCCGATGCCCGCGAGGAAACATTGGGATATCTCGGCCCCTGAAGGGGCCCCGGGCAAGACCAGAACATATAGGAGAGATGGCTGTGGCGGGACGTTACCGTGTCATTCAATGGGCAACCGGCAATATCGGTGCGCGCGCCTTGCGTGCCGTCATCGAACATCCCGAGCTTGAGCTGGCCGGCCTCTGGGTCAGCTCGCCGGCCAAGGCGGGCAAGGACGCCGGTGAGCTCGCCGGCATCGCCCCCTGCGGGATCATAGCCACCAACTCCGTCGATGAAATGGTCGCGACCGAGGCTGATTGCGTCCTTTATATGCGGCAGGGCACTGACATCGACGAAGTCTGCCGCCTGCTCGCCTCGGGCAAGAACATCGTCACCACCCGCGGCGATTTCCACCATCCCCGCTCGATGGACCCGGACGTTCGCGCCCGTGTCGAACAGGCCTGTCGGGAGGGCTACAGCTCGATCTACAGCACTGGTTCGAGCCCTGGTTTCGTGACCGAGGCGCTCTCGCTTCCCTTGCTTTCGCTCTCGCGCCGGCTCGATTGTCTGACGATCGAGGAATTCGCCGATATGGAGAGCCGCAACTCGCCCGACCTGCTGTTCCGGGTCATGGGCTACGGCGTACCGCTCGGCGATTTCGATCAGCGCAAGGTCGATTATGTAAAGCATGATTTCGCCGGGTCGCTGGCGCAGATCGCTGAGGCCATCGGCATCGAGATCGACGAATGGACCGGTGTCGGCGAAAATTCAGCGGCGCTGAACCAGGTGCAGATCGCCGCCGGCATTATCGAAGCCGGCACGGTCGCCGCGCAGCGGATCACCATATTCGGCATGCGGAACGGCAAGCCGGTGCTGCGCTTCCGCGCCAACTGGTATTGCTCGCGCGACATCGAACATCGGGATTGGGAACTCCGGGAATCGGGCTGGCGGATTCGCGTCGAGGGCGACACCCCGCTCGACATCAGCATCGTCTTCCCGGTCAAACCGGAAGACTATGCCGCCTTCACGCCGGGCCTCACCGGCCACCGCGCGGTCAATTCCGTTGCGGCCGTTTGCGAGGCGCCGCCGGGCATCCGCACGACGGTCGATCTGCCCCAAGTGGTCGCGCGCTTCTGAGGCGGGGAGATGTCTATTCCGATCGATTCAACCGCAACCCGAATCGTAGCAATGTGCAAACCGGCGGGGGTGCAAAACCCTCGCCGCGCTCTTTCACATGACGGTCGAAACCTCGGTGCTCCGCCCGTCCCTGTTCCCTCCCTGTTTCGGGCACGGCCTTCCCTGTTCCGCGCGCCAGCCTCCCTGTTATTGAATAACAGGGAGAGCGGGTTTCAAGGCATTGAATTAATGGGCTAAATTTGCCTAAAAAATCCAACAAAAGGGGCAAAATCGGGCCAAAAAATAAAATCCTCCCTGTTCCTTCCCTGTTAATCGCCAATAACAGGGAGAAACCGGCGATTTTCGCACCCGATCCCAGAGCCGAGTTCGAGCAGCTAAATCAAACCGCCATGCCGGACTTGTTCCGGCATCCACCGTGCCGCGATCTCGTGGCGCTTGATTTTTGCGGCACGGTGGACCCCGGGACAAGCCCGGGGTGACGAACGTGATGCAATCCGGTCGAAAGCGGTCCTAATAACCAGCCACGAGCGCTTCGCTGACATCCCACAGCCGGCGCGCCGCGTCATCATCCTGCGCCATGGCGGACGGGGAGAGTGCCTGCTTCTGGTGAAAATAAAGGCCGTTGGTCTTGCCCGGCTCCTCCGCGCGGGCCAGCCAGACCAGAGTTTCAGCCGCCTGCTCCGGCGTGACCGACCTATCCTTGATCGACTCCATATAGGCCTTCATCGGCGCATCGCAGTGATTGGCGAAATTGCTGTCGACCACACCCGGATGCATGGCGTGCGATACGATCCCGTCCGGCCCCGCGCGCTGCGCCAGTTCGCGGGCGAACAGCAGATTGGCGAGTTTCGCGTGGCAATAGGCCGAGCCGCCGACAAAGCCTTGGGCAAAGGTCAGGTCGTCCCATTGGATGCCGGGGCAGTGCTCGTGCCCGGTCGACGAGACGCCGACCACGCGCACCATGCCAGGCCCGGTCAATGCCGCGGTGTCGCGCAGCAATGGCATCAGCGTCTTCGTCAGCAGGAAGGGCGCGAGATGATTGCTGGCAAAGGTCGCTTCATGGCCCTCCGATGTGATGACGCGCTCGGCATATACCCCGCCCGCATTGTTGAGGAGCGCGTCCAGCCGGGGCGTCAGCTCAGCGATCCTGTCCGCTACCCGCGCGACCTCGGCGAGGAGCGATAGATCGGCCCGCAGCATGATGAAGTCCGCTTCCGGGAGCGCCCGGATCTCGGCTTCGGCGGCATCGCAGCGGCCGGGATCGCGGCCCATACCGATCACCCGCCAGCCCATCGCGACCAGCGCCTTCGCGGCTGCCTTGCCGACTCCGGCGCTTGCGCCAGTGATCACCGCGGTGCGTTTTCTTCCGGCTTCGCTCATGCCTCGATCCCTGCTGTCCGGCCGCCCTGATGGGCATGATTGGATGCTCCCGGCACCGCGCGCTTGTCCACCGCGCGGGCGAAGAGGACGCCCGAGCGATATCTGAATCGCGATCACGGCAGTCAGTCGGAAATCGCTCGACGCGCGCAAGCCCCCCGCGCAGTCAGTGCCCTCCAGACCGGGAATCGGCAGGAGAGGCTATGTCGGAAATTTCATCGGCCAAAGGCGGTGCCATACCGCCCTCGGACGTCGCGGATGCGATCATTTCCATCGTCTCGCTGCCCGCAGGAGAGTGACAGTGGCGAGCATTATCGAGACTGAACGACCGGCCACAATAGCGCGCGAAGAGCTGCCCGGGCTCGCCTACCGGTCCTATTTTCTGTTCATCATGGTGCTGGTTTCGGCCTCGGTCGTCTCCGAACATTACATCCTGTTCGTCCTGGTCGAGCCGATCCGCAAGGAGCTCCACCTCAGCGATTTCCAGATCGGGCTGGTGAAGGATCTCGCCATTGCCCTTGTCTATATCATCGCCGTCATCCCGCTGGCGCGCCTGTCGGATAGCTGGTCGCGCAGGAAGATCGTCGCCATCGCGGCTTTCGGGTGGAGCCTGTCCGTCATCCTCTGCTCGAGCGCCAAGGGCTTCTGGCTGATGCTGATCGGGCGCGCCGGCATCGGCATGGGCGAGGGCGCCTTCACGCCGCCGTCCCAGGCGTGGATCGCAGATCTGTTCCCGCCAAAGCATCGCGGCACGGCGCTCTCGATTTTCCTGGTCGGCGCGTCGCTCGGCAATCTGGCCGGGCCGGCGCTCGGCGGCTGGGCTGCGCATGAATATGGCTGGCGGACCACCTTGTTGCTGGCGAGCATCCCCGGCTTCATCCTCGCGCCGATCGTCTGGTTCACCTTGCGCGACACGCGGCCCGGCCTCTCCGACGGCAATGTCGGGGGAAGCGTCGAGCGGCAGCCTTTCTGGACGGTGATCCGGGAGCTGATGGCGATCAGGACGCTCCCGCTGCTGATCCTCGCCTCGGCGCTCAATGCGCTGCTCACCATGGGGCTGATCAGCTGGGCGCCCGCTTATATGGAGCGGACCCATGGCATGCTCGCCCGCGATGCCGGGGTGCAGATGGGCGGCGCCCTCTTCCTCGGTTCGCTGATCGGCCATCTGTGCGGCGGCCCGCTCGCTGACTGGCTCGGCCGCCGCAATATCCGGTGGTATCTGTGGCTCCCGATGACGAGCGCCGCCTGCGCGACGACGGTCGGGCTGCTGATCCTGACCGGCCCGGGGGACCGCGTCTTCCCGCTGTTCGGATTGCAATTGCTGCTCGGCGGCCTTTCCGCGGCACCGTTGATGGCCGTGGTCACGGGCCTCGCGCCGGTCACGTCGCGCGCAACCGCGGTCGCGGTCCTGATGGTGACGATCAACGTGATCGGCCTGGGCGGCGGGCCCGCGCTGGTTGGGCTGCTGAGCGATCTCCTGCACCCGGCTTATGGCGAGGCATCGCTCGGCGTCGCGATGCGCTGGTCGCTGCTGGCCGGCATCCCCAGCACGATCCTCGCCTATCTCGCGAGCCGTACCTACAAGGCCGACAATGAGGCGGCGCGCGCGCGGCTGCACCGGGAATCGTCATCCCCGCCTGGCCTCTGACACAGGATAACCCATGCCCGCTTATATGCTCTTCATCCGCGAGGACGCCGTTGTCGATCCGGCCGAACTCGCAATCTATAGCGCCGCCAACCGGAGCAACGCCGGCACTTTTGTCGAGAAGTACAAGCTCAAGCCGCTCTCGGTCTACGGCGCGATCGAGGCGTTCGAGGGCGACGCGCCCGACGGCATTGTGATGCTCGAATTCCCGACAAGCGAAGATGCCCGCGCCTGGTATGACAGCCCGGAATATCAGGCCGCGATTCCGCACCGGGAAAAAGGCGCGCCCTACCGCGCGCTGCTGATCGAGGGGCTCTAGGCATGAGGTTCGCCATCGCTGCGGCAGTGGTGATCGCTGCCGTGAGCGGCCCGACGATCGGGCAGCAACCAGCGCCGCCGAAGCTCGCCAAGGGCTATCTCCAGAACCCCGCGCCCCCGGAAAGCCTTGCCTTGTCACCCGCACCGCCGGCACGCCATTCGGCCGCCGCGGCGCGCGACCTCGAGGCTTCGAAGGCGGCGCGGCGGCTCAAGGGCAGCGCGCGCTGGGATCTCGCGACGCGCGACGCCGATCTGTTCACCCCTGCGGTCACGACCACTTTCTCCTGCGCGGCCGGCGTTGAAATCGATCAGCAGTCGACACCAGCGGTGGACAAGCTGTTGCGCAGGTCGGGGACCGATCTTGCCCTGTCGACCTCGGCCATCAAGCGCAAATACCAGCGACCGCGTCCCTTCATGGTCAATAAAAAACCGACCTGTGCGCCTGCCATGGAGCCAATGCTGCGCCGAGACGGCTCCTACCCCTCGGGGCACAGTGCCATCGGCTTTGGCTGGGGGCTGATCCTCGCCGAGCTCTTGCCCGATCGCGCGAACCAGATCGTCGCGCGCGGCCGCGCCTTTGGGGACAGCCGCCGCGTCTGCAACGCGCATTGGCTGAGCGATGTCGAGGAAGGCCGGATCGCCGGATCAGCAATGGTTGCCCGGCTGCACGCCGACCCCAAATTCCGCGAAGACCTCGAGGCAGCGCGGGCCGAACTCGCCAGGCCCGGAAACAAACCGCCAACCCGCGACTGCGCCGCCGAGGCCGCGGCGCTCGATCTCACCCGATAGATACCGGAGACATCATGACCGACACCAAGCCCCGCATCCCGCCCCGCATCCCACCGCTGCCGCGCGCTGAATGGACTGACGATGCCCGCGAGGTCTTCGCCTTCTGGGGCGAGCCCAACTCCTGGGAGGAGGGCTCCAAGACCAACATCATCATGACGATGGGCACGCACCCCGATCTCGGCAAAGCCTATAATGTCTGGGGCAAGCATCTGCTGATGTCGAACACGCTGTCGACGCGGTCGCTCGAGCTGCTCATCCTGCGTGTCGCCTGGCGGGTTAAGTCGGCCTATGAGTGGCACAACCATGTCGGCTACGGCCTCAACGCCGGCCTTACGCTGGACGAGATCGCCGCGCTCCGCACCTTCCCCGATGGTGGCGACTGGAATGAGCAGGATGCGCTCGTCCTGCGCTCGGTCGACGAGCTGATCGATAACGGCACGCTGAGCGACGCGACCTGGGCGGCCCTTGCCGGCCATTTCGACACGCGCCAGAAGATGGACCTGGTCTTCTCGATCGGCCATTACGTCATGACGAGCTGGGCGATGGCGACCTTCGGCGTCGAGATCGAGGGTGGCGCGGACCAGATCGGCTTCGACCTGAAGACCGCATCGGGCAAGGTCCCGCACAAATCCTTCAAGCCCGGCGAGACCGAGGACTGGATCGAGACGCGCGGCTATTGATGGGCGGTGGCATCGCGTTGACGATATCGGGCGGTGGCCGCCCCCTTCCCGATTGCTCCGCCTCACCCGCACGCTAGGCAGAAGGTGAACTCATTCCGCCCTTTCCAAGGAAAGCGACCATGGCCACCGAAATCCTCCTGCCGAAGCTCGGCTTTTCCATGACCGAGGCCCAGATCGCCGAATGGCTTGTCGAGGATGGCGGGCAGGTTACCGAGGGCGATCCGCTCTATCTGCTCGAAGCGGACAAATCGACCAACGAGGTCGAAGCACCCGCAAGCGGCACCCTGCGCATCATCGCCGAGCCCGGCGAGACCTATGAAGTCGGCACCGTACTCGGCACGATCGAGTAAATATGGTCCTGCGCGTCGGGATCGTCAGCGCTGGCTGGGGTGGCTTTGCCCATCTGCCGGCCTGGCGCGCGATCCCGGGTGTCGAGGTAACGGCGATCTGCACCTCGCGGCAGGAAACGGCTGAGGCGGCCGCCGCGCGGCTGAGCATCGCGCGACCCTTTTGGGACGCCGAGGCGATGTGCGCCGACCCCGATATCGACATCATCGATTGCGGCACGCGCCCGTCAGTCCGCGAGCCGATGGTGCTGGCGGCGCTCGCCAATGGCAAGCATGTCTATAACGCCAGCCCGCATGCCCCCGACTGGCAGGGCGCGAAGGAGATCGACGCGGCATGGCGTGGCAGCGGCAGTGTCGGCGTGGTCGATGCCTTCAGCGAATGGATCCCCGCGCATCGCCAGATGAAGGCGATGCTGGACGAGGGTTATCTCGGCCGGCCGCTCGGCGGCAGCTGTCATTTCAGCATCTCGCTGTTCAACACGCCCGACAAGCGCTTTCCCTATAACTGGTTTGCTGAAGCCGGGCAGGGCGTGTCCGCGGTGCGCAACAATGGCAGCCACGCGCTCTACATGCTGCTCCATCTGTTCGGACCCATCGAGGAGCTGGTCGCGGACGACAGCCAGGTCCTGCGCGAATGGGTGTTCGCTGATGGCGACACAATCATCCCCGAAACCAACGATCTCGCCAACGTCATCCTGCGCTTCGCGAGCGGCCTGACGATGCAGATGCAGATCAGCTGGAGCATGCCGCTCCATATCGGCTGGCTGCTCGATGTGTCGGGCGAAAAGGGGCGGCTAATTGCGTCGTCTCCCACCTTCCCGACCGCGCGCGACTGCACGCTCCGGGGTGGGCAGCTTGGCGGCAGCATCGAGACCATCGCCATTCCGGACGCGTTCAAGCATGTGCCGGGCATCGCGCTCGACTGGCAGAGCGAGCCGCAGCCGAGCTTCCCGATGGCGCTCTCGATGCAGTGCATGGTGGACGCTATTCGGGGCGGCACCGCGCCCTCTCCCGATTTCGCCGACGCGCTTGAGGTCGAGCGCATCCAGGAGGCAATCCGGGTGTCGAGCGCCGAACGCCGCTGGGTACGGTCGGCGGACATCATCTAAATTCGTCATGCCGGACTAGTTCCGGCATCCACCGTTCCGCAAGCTCCTCGGCCTTTGATTTTGCGGCTCAGTGGACCCCGGAACAAGTCCGGGGTGACGGGAATAAAGCGCTCACCGCCCCGTGAAATTGGGCTTCCGCTTTTCCTTGAGCGCCGCAATCCCCTCCCGATGATCCGCACTGCGCACGCTGACTGCTTCATAGGCGATCCCGGCCTCCATCACCGCTCCGGCGATCCGCTTCAGCTCCATATTGGTCAGCGCCTTGGTCCAGCGGATGGCATTGGGCGCGCCGTCAAGCAGGCGCTGGCAGAACGCATCGACCGCAGCATCCAGTTCACCCGCCGGCACGCAATGGTTGATCAGCCCGATCTCGGCGGCCTTTTGCGCTGAAAGCAGCTCGCCGGTCAGCAGATATTCCTTCGCCCGCGTCAGGCCGATGCGCTGCGCCCAGATCACCGCGCCGCCATCGCCCGCGACCAGCCCGATGCCGACATGCGGATCGCCGATCTTCGCGCCCTCGGCGGCGAAGATCACGTCGCACAGCAGCGCGACGGTCGCGCCGAGCCCAACGGCATGGCCGTTCATGCGGCAGACCACCGGCTTCTCGATGTCGAGCAACGCGAAGACCATTCGCTTCGCCTGGCGCGCCTCATGATCGAACAGATGCGGGTTGGCGGCGTTGTGCTCCATATGCGCAATGTCGCCGCCCGCCGAGAAGGCCTTGCCCGCGCCGGTCAGCAGGATGACGTCCGAACCCTGATCCCGCCCGGCAAAAGCCAGTGCCTCGGGAAGCTCGTCGTGCAATTCAAGATTGACCGCATTGAGCGCATCCGGGCGATTGAGCGTCACCACCAGCAGGCGTCCGCGTCGCTCGAGCAACAGGGTATTGAATTCGGGCAAATCGGGCGTCATCGGCGAAACTCTCCTCAGCGCTTCGCATAACACGCCCGGGCGATATGAGAACGCCGCAGGGGCGATAGCTACTTGTGCGGGCACCCGGGCGAGGCTCTTATTTTGCGGATAAAGATGGAGAGGCGCCTGTGGCCGCATGTGACGAGATTTTCGACTGGGTGGTCGTGGGCAGCGGGGCGGGCTCGATGACGTCGGCGCTGGTCATGCGCCAGGCCGGCAAGTCAGTCGTGATCCTGGAGAAGGAACCCTTTGTCGGCGGCACCACCGCCAAGTCGGGCGGGGTGATCTGGGTGCCGAACAATCGCTTCATGCGGGAAGCGGGCGTTGCCGACAGCGCCGAAGCGGCGATCACCTATCTCGACGCGATGGTGGCCGGTGAGGCCGGCGATGCACCCGGCACCAGCCGCGAAAAGCGGCTCGCTTATGTCAATGAAGCGCCCAGGCTGATCGATTTCCTGGTCGAACAGGGCGTCGCGCTCGAACGCGGCTCCGACTTCTGGCCGGATTATTATGACGAGCTGCCGGGCGGGTGCAAAACCAGCCGGACGGTCGTGGCCGTGCCGTTCAACAAGAAGGAACTCGGGCCCTGGACGAAGCGACTGCGCAAGGGCTTCGCTGAATTTCCGGTGCGGCTGAACGACGGCATGAAGCTCAACTATATCCGCCGCGATCCAGCGCTGAAGAAACTGAGCCTGCGCATCATCCTGCGCACCATCGGCACAAGGTTGATCGGCAAACATTATGTCACGGCCGGCGCCGCGCTGCAGGGGCGGATGCTGAAGGCCTCGCTTGCGGCCGGGGTAGACTTCCGCACCGAAAGCCCCGTCTCCGAACTGATCGTCGAGGACGGCAAGGTGACCGGCGTCGTCACGCAGCGGGACGGGAAGCCCTGGCGCGTCGGCGGGCGGCTGGGCGTTCTGGTCAATGCGGGCGGCTTTGCCCAGAACCAGGCGATGCGCGACAAATATATGCCGGGCACGCGGGCGGAATGGTCGCAGACTCCCGAAGGCGACACCGGCGAGATGATCGTTGAGCTGGAACGCGTCGGCGGCGTGCTCGCGCAGATGGACCAGATGGTCGGATATCAGACGACACCGGCGCCCGGCTGGGAGAATATGTACATCATGCCGCCAGGCCAGGGCCTGACCGGCAAGCCCCATGCGATCCTTATCGACCAGTCCGGCGTGCGCTACATGAACGAGGGCGGCTCCTACGAGCTCTATTGCGAGACCATGCTGAAGCGCAACGCGACCGTTCCGGCGGTGCCGAGCTGGGCGATCCTCGATGCGCAATATGTCGCCCATTACAAGGTCGGCGACAAATGGATCGACAAGAAGATCCCCGAGGGCTGGATCGAGCAGGGCTATCTGCACAAGGCCGATAGTGTCGAAGCGCTGGCGACAAGCATCGGCCTCGATTCCGCAAAGCTGGCGGCCACGGTGGAGCGCTGGAATGGCTTCGTCGCGGCGGGTGTCGACCAGGATTTCCATCGCGGCGAGCGCGCTTATGATGCCTGGCTGGGCGACCCCTATCATGGCCCCAACCGGGCATTGGGGACGATCGCCCAGGCGCCCTTTTATGCCGTGCCGGTCGTGCCCGGCGACGTCAGCACCTATGGCGGCGCGGTAACGGATGCGAACGGGCGCGTGACGCGCGCCGATGGTTCGCCGATCGAGGGCCTGTACGCGACCGGCGTGTCCACTGCTTCCGTCATGGGCAACGCCTATCCCGGCGCGGGTGCCAGCATCGGCCCATCGCTGACCTTCGGCTATATTGCCGCCAAGCACGCCGCGGGGCTGGGCAACCAGCTATGAGCATGGACGCGGGCCAGCTCGAGGCCGAGGGCTGGAAATGCATGTCCGGCACCCATTTCAACGAGACCGCCGGGCCCTATTGGGTGCGCGGCGGACCCTCGGACCGGATGATCGGTCTGTTGGGCGAAGAGCGCCACGGCAATGGCCATGTCGGCACCGTCCATGGCGGGGTGTTGATGACCTTCGCCGACATCGCGCTCGGCATGGGCGTGGTCGACGCGGCCGGCACGCGCGACTGCGTGACCTTGCAACTCCAGATGCAGTTCACCGCGACCGCGCCGATCGGCAGCTTCATCACCTGCAAGCCCGAGCTGGTCCGGCGCACCTCGCAGATTGTGTTCATGCGCGGCCTGATCATGGCCGGCGACCGCACCGCCGCCTCGGCCGACGGCATGTGGAAGCTGGTCGGCGCCGAGAAGCTCGCCGCGATCAGAGCAGGCTGATCCCCATCGCCGGGGCAATATCGCCGGGGTGTGATTGACCTCATAGGCCCGAACGCCGATCGAATGGCCGTCCAAAATCCCTTGAGGAAGCCATGGCAGAGCAAAGCAACAGTCCGGTCCCGAGCCCGGAAACGCTGGTCGATATCTATCGCCGGATGATCCGCATCGAGCGGAACGACGACACGATCCGCAAGGCGATGCGGCAGGGCAAACTCGTCATGCCTTATTATTCGGCGCGCGGGCAGGAGGTCATTCCCTCCGCCATTTCGACGCAGCTGACCAATGAGGACACGATCTGCACCATCTATCGCGGCATCCACGATATGGTCGCGAAGGACATGCCGCTCCGCCCGCTCTGGGCCGAGATCGCCGGCCGGGTCGACGGCACCTGCAAGGGCAAGGGTGGGCCGATGCATCTGACGCATCCGGAGACCGGCGTAATGGTCACGACCGGGATCGTCGGCTCCTCGATGCCGATCGCCAATGGCCTGGCCTGGGCGGCGCAGCTCGATGGCAGCAAGCGGGTGAGCATCGCCTATTTCGGCGACGGGGCCTCGAACATCGGCGCCTTTCATGAATCGCTGAACCTGGCATCTTTGTGGAAGCTGCCGGTGATCTTCGTCTGCCAGAATAACGGCTTTGCCGAGCACACCCGCTATGAGAACGGCACCTCGGTCGACTTCATCTCGAAGCGCGCGGCCGGCTATGGCATGCCGGGCTATACGGTCGACGGCAATGATCCCTGGGCGATGTACGCCGCCGCGCATCAGGCGATTGCCCGCGCCCGTGACGGCGAGGGGCCGACCCTGCTCGAGTGCAAGACCTTCCGGTTCATGGGCCATGTGCTGGGCGACGACGACAAATACATGACCAAGGAAGAGAAAGCCGAGGCGATGGCGAAGGATCCGCTGCCGGCCTTCCGCGCGCGGCTGATCGCCGAGGGTCACGCGACCGAGGAGCAGCTGGTCAAGATGCAGGCCGATATCCAGGCCGAAGTGGATGATGCGATGGCCTTCGGGCTGGCGAGCGAGTTCCCGTCTGTCGACGAACTGCGCCGCGATGTGTTTGCCGAGGAGATCCCCGCATGACCGAGACCGTCAAGATGCATGCGTTCCAGGCAGTGAACGCAGCGTTGCACCAGGCGATGGCGGAGGACCCCAAGGTCCTCGTGTTCGGCGAGGACATTGCCGATCGCGAAGGCGGCGGCGTGACCGGCGCGACCATCGGGCTTTCCACCAAGTTCGGCGACGCGCGGGTGAAGTCGACCCCGATTTCGGAACAGGCGATCATCGGCGCCGCGATCGGCGCCGCGCTGGCGGGCTACAAGCCCGTCGCCGAGATCATGCTGATGAACTTCACCACCGTCGCCATGGACATGATCTTCAACCATGCGGCCAAGCTGCGCTTCATGTCTGGCGGGCAGAGCACGGTGCCGATCACCATCCGCACGCTGACGGGTGCCGGCTGGCAGACCGCCGGCCAGCATGCCGACCATCTCGAAGGCTGGTTCGCCCATGCCGCCGGGATCAAGGTCGTCGCCCCCTCGACGCCGGCTGAATATGGGGGGTTGCTGCTCTCCTGCATTCAGGATCCCGATCCCTGCATCATCATCGAATCCGCGGGCACCCTGTTCATTCCGGGCGACGTTCCGGTCAATCAGACACCCATTCCTTTGGGCAAGGCGAGGATCGTGCAGGAGGGCACCGATGTCACCATCGTCTCCTGGTCCTCGATGGTAATCCGCAGCATGCAGGCGCTCGCGCCGCTGGCCGAAGCGGGGATTTCGGCCGAGCTGGTCGATCTCCGGACGGTGTCGCCCTGGGACCGCGAGACCGTGCTCAAGTCAGTCGCCAAGACTGGCCGCCTCGTCGTCGTCCATGAGGCGGTACGCAATTTCGGCCCCGGCGCCGAGATTGCGGCAACCGTCAACGAGGAGCTGTTCGGCCAGCTGAAGGCCCCGGTCCGCAGGCTCGGCGCACCCTATTCGCCGGTGCCTTTCGCCAAGGTGCTTGAGGATGCCTATCTCGTGTCGGTGGACAAGATCGTGGCGGCTGTGACTGAGGTTGCGGGCAAGGGCTGAGGCTGGGCCGGAGCGGGCGGTTTCTCCCTGTTATTCGCGAATATCAGGGAAGGAACAGGGAGAAATTTTATTTTTCCCCTGTTTTTGGCTGATTTTGCCTGATTCCAGTCGATAATTCCTGTTATATTACAGTAGCTTGTTTGGCGCCCTCCCTGTTATTGAAATAACAGGGAGGATGTTGGAAATAACAGGGAGGCCTGTTGGAGACAACAGGGAGGCGTGTTGGAATTAACAGGGAGCGGCGATCCTTTCGTTTTTCCAGTCATGAGAAAGAGCGTGGCGGGGCCTGGAAGGGACTCGCCCAGCGCCGCACTTACGCCATGCGGTGCTCGGTTTGAATCGATCTGCACTGTCGCTCGATACATCAGTTCGACGGGGTTCAAGCCGTGCCGGAGGCGCCTGCAGGATCAGGTTTTGGTTAAGTGCTGCCCCGAAATGTCCTCGAATCTTCCCTCGCCGCGTCGATCATAGTTCTCTAAAATTATCGCCGTCGTCCATAAAGACGACTACGTTAGGTTTTTCAGAACGATTCATATTCAGTGCTTGTAGTATTCTTAGTTTAGTATTCTTTTCTTCGTGATCTTTGCGCTGTTCCTCGCTCCAATATGCGATGGTGTTGAATAGTCCAGAAGAAGTTCCCGAGAACCAAACGGGGTCGTTAACGAAGCTCGCTCCTTCTTCTGGCCCTAACATCGCTAAGCAGAGGTCTTTACCATGCGATTTGCCGGCGAGGAATCGGCGAAACGCGAAGGCGCAGGCATCGGCAAGTTGAAGCATCGGGGCGCCAGATTTATCCACGAAGTGCGGGACATCTATTATATTGGTTATCTCAAGAGTTTCTGGACTCGCATTCAAGCCAAGCTTCTCCATTGCCTTGCTGGGATGCAGATCTTCAGGCAGCATATCGATCTTACTATTTCTGAACACCATACCTAACGCACTTAGTAATTTTTTATTATTGTTCACGTTTTCTACAATTACGACGCCAACTTCTTTTCCGCCTAGATATTTTCTCAGAAATTTATCTGATCGCTCTAAGCATGAAGAGAGCGCTGCCCCATGTTCATAGGCATGAAGCCCTATGTTTTTTGATTCTAACAGGGCAAGGAAATCTTCTGCCGGCTTATATGCCCCACTGAAGGTAATACCGACGGCAATTGGGATATCATGAACTCTCGGAAGCGATAGAATTTCTTTAAAAAAATCCAGACGATCGTCGAGAGGCCACTCGCCCCTCTTTATTTTCTTTCCGCCGTTGAAAACCTCCATCCCGTGAAAATAAAATCCTTCACGGATGTTGGTCGGTACGCGCTCATCAAATATCCGCTCAAGCTCATTTGCCAGAAGTCTCAGTTGATCGTCACCGTGTACGATGACCGCAGCCACAACGCGCACAGGTTCCGCTGGTGAGGTGCCCGCTTCATCGACATAGATCAGACGCACTACCCGACCATCCCCTATGGTGGCCCAGCGCAACATCGGGAGAGTTCGCGGGGCTGCCGCCACTGACGACAAGTTGTTAGAGATGCTCAGTTAGCACCCCTTCCTCTTTCACTGAAGGGAGGGGCTGAAGACCGCTCCTCGTCTGCCTACTCCACCACCACCCGAACCCGGCCGAGATTCTGGATGCGGGCATAGGGGGACGCCGCATTGCCATCGCGTTCGGACGCAACACGCAACGCCGGGAAATAAATGCCTGGCTTCGAAAAGGCGTGGCTGACGCTCAGCACGACCCTGGCCCCGGGGGCAGGCAGTTTCGCCTTGACCGGGAAGGTCCCGGCGCCTTCGAAGTCCCACTCAGCCGAGACGATCTTGCCCGTCCCCGACGGCACATCGATCTTCGCGGTGAAGTGCACAGGCTGGCCAACCTTCACCACCGCCTTCACGCCGCCATTGGCGCTGACCGTCGCGACCGGCTGGATGCCGCGGCGCGCCGCCGCGGTTGCGGGCACGATGACCTGACCGTCCTCAACCCGATAGTCGGTGTTCGCAGGCGGGGCGACGCCCTTCTCCACCCATAAGGACAGGTCGCGCAGCGCCTGTTGCAGCACGCCGAGATAGCTCACCGTGCGGGTCGGGTCCTCCTGCTGGGCGCTGTCGCCGTGCAGGGCGTGATCGGTCATCCAGATCCGGAAATTGTCGTTAGTCGCAGCACCAAGATTGGCCTCGACGCGCTTGCGGTACCAGTCGCCCTGCCACGGCATCGCCTCGCGATCCCACAGATTTTCGACCAGGATCATCTTGCCGTGGAAACGCCCGGTCATCGGCGGCTGGCCGAACGGCTTGCCGGTCGTGGCGGCGGTGAACAAAGGCCCGAGCAGAAAGGCGCGCTGCGGATAGATCGGCTTGCCGTCGGCTGTGCGGAACTGGTCCCATTCCGGATAATTGTCGCTCGCCGGCGGCACCTGGTGCCAGTGATAGGTCTCGGCGGCGAGGAAATTGCTGTTGTCGACCCGGACCGTGTCGCCAGCCTTGATCTGCGCCGCGACAGCAGCATCGACCACGCCGAGGATGACGATATCGTCGTTGATCCGGGCGATGGTGAGCCGCTTGCCCGCCGCCGCGCCGGACTGGACGATCAGGTCGCCGCCGTCGAAATAGACGGGCGGCGGTGCGCCGGTCAGCCGGAACGCGACGATACGCCGCCCTTCCTCACCCTGGAGCGCAGCGAAGGCGTTGTCGACGCCGCCATTCTTGGTGCCGTTGACGATGCTGACATTGAGCTTCGCCTGCGCGGCTTCCAGCGCGGTGATCGGGGTGGCGACGCCTGAGTCATATTGCAGCCGATAGCCGTCAAAGACTTTCGGATCGTCATGGCCGAGATAGCCGGGCTTGCTCCAGAAATCGGTGAAATAGCCGGCATCGGCCTGCAGCATGCCGCCATAGAGCGCGGCGAAACCGTGGATGCCCATCGTCTTCCAGCCGAACCAGGACGGGGTGGGGAAGCCCATCTTCGTCGCCTCGCGCAGCACGCTCGCCTGCTCAGGCGTCAGCCCGGCATAGGGATCGCCGCTGCCGCCCGGCTCGACCGCGTCGAGGATCTGCGGGAACTTATCGTTCAGGATGCGCATCGCGCGCAACCGGATCGAGAACAAATTGGGCGGCGCCATCGGCGAGCCGAGCACATAGGGGACGACACCGTCCCACACGCCTTCGGTATTCTCGATCGACCCGACCGTGCGGAAGCCACCGCCGCTGCCGCCAAAGGCATAGCCATAAGGGCGCTTGCCGCCATACATTTGCAGCGCGACGACGCGCGAATAGCGAGCGGCCGCGGCATTGGCGCGGTAGGCGGCAAGGGTGAAATCATTGGGCTTGCCGGGCATGCCGACCTGGTCTCGCCCGCCGCCATTGGTCTCGATGAAATAGGCGCCCGACGCGATCGAGAAGCCGATCTTGTTCTCCTCGCCCATCGGCATTTTCTGGGCGAGATTTTCGTTATCCGGCACAGGGGTGATGTGCTGGAAGAAGCGGCCCTGATAATGCGCCTTGTCGGGGAAATAGAAGGAGAAAAGGGTCTCGGTACCCTTGAAGCCGCCATGGACATAGCGGTGCCGGACCGGCGCATCGCGCCATTCGTCGACATCGATATAGGGCTGGCTGAACTGCGGGTCCTGGGCGGCGGCAGGCGCGGGCGCTTTATCCTGGGCGAGGGAGGGCGCGGCCAGGGCCATGGCGCTCGCGGCCAGGCTGGACGCGATCAGGAATCTCTTCATCCATACTCTCCCTGTTTCGGGTTCAGGCGGACGCGTTGAGCGCCTGCCGTCCCGCTTGTTCTTCCCAGTGATCGCTATCGCCGCCGAGCGCGCAGTTGAGCATCGCGCGCTTCAGGAACAGGTGGCAGTGATGCTCCATCGTCAGGCCGATGCCGCCGTGAAGCTGCACCGCATCCTCGGCGATGATGCGATAGACGCTGGTCGCATGGGCTTTCAGCGCGCCAAGTTCGGGCAGCGCGGCGGAGGTGTCGGCGGCACGGCTCCAGAACAGGGCCTCGGATGCCGCCAGCCAGGTCTTCATATTGGCGACGCGGTGCTTCAGCGCCTGGAACAAAGCGAGCGGCCGGCTGAACTGATGGCGCAGCTTGAGATAGTCGATCGTCAGCTCGAGGATAGCGTCCGCGCCGCCGAGCGAATCACCCGCGAGCGCGAACAGCAATTGCCCCTCAAGCCGCTCGGCGAGCGCTGCCGCCGCATCGCCTTCGGCAAGGACAAGACCGCTCGCAGTCCCGGACAGACGAACATCGAACAGGCGGCGAGTCTTGTCCCATATGTCGCGGGGCGTGACGTCCACATCTGCCACGGGAACCAGCGTGACGCGGGCTGGCTCGACGACAAGGATATGGCTCGCCCGGTCAGCGTCCGGCACGCAACGTAGCAATCCGGTGGCGCCTGAACCCGCAAGCGAGGCGGTCATCACCTCGCCACCGATAGCACGGGCAAGCAGCTCGTCGCGCTCGGGGAGGCCGTTCGCCGCGCTAAGCGCCTCGATCACCAGCATCTGGGCGATCGCCGGGCCTGGCACCAATGCGCGGCCGAGTTCGGTGTGGATCACACCGGTCGCCTCGCGGCCAAGGCCCAGGCCGCCCTGGTCTTCGGGCACGGCCATCATCAGCCAGCCCATCTCGGCGATCAGGCCCCAGCTCGTCTCGGCATTGGCGGCGAGGCCGCCCTCGCCAAAGGCCTTGCGGGCGGAATCCTGCAGCTCGGCGCGGGTCATGCTCATGCCGCGCCCTCCAGCGTCCAGCTCTTCGGCTCGCGGGGCATGCCGAGCAGGCGCTCTGAGATGATATTGCGCTGAACCTCGTCGCTGCCGCCGGCGATCGTCCAGGCATAGCTGTTCATGAAATCGGCCATCCAGTTGCCGGTTTCCATCCCCCCGCCGAAGATGATCGGCGTGTGATATTGCGCCTCCATGCCGCCGAGCCTGAGGCCGAGCGCGGTATAGTCGCGCAGCGTGCGCGAGTAGGAGAGCTTGACCAGAGAGGCGTCGCCGACGCGCTCCTCGCCGGCGATCCGGGTCGCCAGGAAATGATCCGCGAGCGCGCAGGTCGCATCGACATTGGTCGCGAGCCGCCCGAAATCGCGCAGGATTCCGGGATCGTCTTCGCGACCAGCTTCACGGATCAGATCAGCGATCCGCCACAGCGCGCCGCGCATCCGGGCGCTGAGCTCGAGCAGCGTCAGGCCGCGTTCGGACGACAGAGTCGATTGCGCGACAGCCCAGCCCTGGCCTTCCTCGCCGAGCCGCTCGGCCACTGGCACTTCGACATCGTCGAGGAACAGTTCGGCGAACTCCTCGTCGCCGTGGATCTGGTGGATCGGCCGCGCAGTGACGCCCTTGGCCTTGAGATCGAGCAGCAGATAGGTGAGCCCGGCCTGCTTCGCGCCGTCGCTGCTGGTGCGCACCAGCAACAGGCATTTGTCGGCGAACTGGCCCATGGTCGACCAGAGCTTCTGGCCATTGACGACATAGACGTCGCCGCGACGCTCGGCGCGGGTCTTCACATTGGCGAGGTCGGAGCCGGCACCCGGCTCGGAAAAGCCCTGGCACCAGATTTCGCCCTCAAGGATGCGCGGGATATAAAGCTGCTGCTGCGCCGTGCTGCCCCATTCGAACAGGGTGCTGGCGGCGTGATAGGTCGACATGAAGGACAGGAGCAGGCGCGGTGTATCGGCGCGGGCGAGCTCCTCATAGATGATCTTCTGTTCGGCAAGGCTGCGGCCGCCGCCCGGCCATTCGGCGGGCCAGTGCGGCACGGCATAGCCGCCCTCGGCCAGCTTCGCGAACCAGCCGCGCTGGGTGGCGAGAAACGCGTCATGGCTCGTGCACGCCTCGCGCCAGTCCGCAGGCGCATTGGCCTCGAGCCAGGCGCGGACTTCGTGCCGCAATGTTTCAAGCGCGTCGGTCAACTAGCGGCCTCCCAGGCTGTCGCCACGCTAGGCCTTATTTCGGGCGTAGGCTGCAAGGGGCGGCGGCAGATATCGACTAGGCGATGGGCGCGAACCCACCCACCGTTCGGGCTGAGCTTGTCGAAGCCCGGGTCCTGGTGCTGCGTTTCGCCCACAAATGCCCTTCGACGCCTGCTAAGGCAGGCGCTCAGGACAGGCTCCGACAGGCTCAGGGCGAACGGGGGAGAGTGTCCCTGTTACACCGCGACTTCGACCACATCGCCGCTGATCCGCACCACGAAGGTGGCGATCGGGTCAGTCGCGGGTGGGCCCAACACCTCGCCGGTCTCCAGGTCGAACCGTGCGCCATGCGCCGGGCAGGCGATCCAGCCGCGTTTCACCCGTCCACAGGCCAGCGGCTCCTGGGCATGCGAACAGAGATTCTCGACCGCGAAGATCCGGCCCTCATTGTGCACGAGCAGAATGGAACGGCCGCCCACTTCGACCAGCTTGACGCCGTCGGGGGGAATGTCGCCGGTGTCGGCCACGGCGGTGAAGATCGGTTCGGCCATGTCGCCTTGTGCAGTCTTTGCGGCCCCGCGCAATATCGCGGCATATCACCACGGCGTTCTTTTCGCCGGCGGCCTGTTACCGCACCGCAGAGTAGATTAGCCCGAAGTGCTCCCTTGCGAAACGAAGAGCCCCATGAACTTTGAATGGACCAGTGAAGAGGCCGCCTTCCGCCAGCGGCTGCGGGATTTCCTCGCCGCGACGCTGCCCGAGGATTGGGAGCGCTTCTCGCAGCATGGCCCGGCCTCGCCAGCCCTGACCGACTATGCCCGCGGCTTTTGCGGCAAGCTCGCCGATGAAGGCCTGCTCACCCCGCATTGGCCGAAAGAGATTGGCGGCGGTGGGCTCGATCCGTGGCACCAGACGATCCTCGCCGAGGAAATGTGGATCGCCGGCGAACCGCGCGGCGGCCAATATATGAACGTCAACTGGATCGGGCCGACCCTGATCCGCTATGGTTCGCCCGAGCAGCAGGCGCGCTATCTGCCGCCGATCGCTGAAGGCCGGGCGCTCTGGTGCCAGGGCTTTTCCGAGCCCGGTGCGGGCTCCGACCTCGCCTCGCTGCGCACCCGCGCCGTGCTCGAGGGCGACGAGTATCATGTGACCGGCCAGAAGATCTGGACCAGCTATGCCGGCCTTGCCGACACCTGTTTCCTGGTCTGCCGCACCAGCGATGACCGCAAGAAGGGCATCTCGATCCTGCTCGTCCCGATGGACACGCCCGGCATCACGGTGCGGCAAATCCCCTCGCTGATCGGCGAGGGCGATATCCATGAGGTGTTCTTCGACGATGTCGTCGTGCCGGCCACAGCGCGGCTCGGGGAAGAAGGCGAGGCGTGGTCGATCATCGCTTTCTCGCTGACCAATGAGCGGCTCGGCATTCCGCGTTACGCGCTGGCCGAGGCGGCGCTGGATCGCGCCGTCAGCATCCTGCAGGAACAGGACGAATTCGGCGGTGAGGCGGTGCGCATCGAGGCGGCGCATGCCCTTGCCCTGTGCCGGGCGTCGCGCATGGCGAGCTATGCGATTGTCAGTCGCCGCTGCCGGGGCGAGGCGATCGGGCCGGAATCGGCTTCGGCGCGCTTCGCGACGGTGATGGCCGAGCGCCGCGTCGCGGAGTTCATCGTCGAATATCTGCCCGAGGCGCTCGCTGACGCGCACCCCTATCTGAAGATGCACCATCAGCGCGGGATCGTCGCCGGCATCGCGGCGGGCGCGGCCGAGATCCAGCTCAACATCATCGCCACCGATGTGCTCAAACTGCCACGGGAGCCGCGCTGATGGATCTCACCCTGACCGAGGACCAGATCGCGATCCTCGACGCAGTCGAGTCGCTGGCCAAGCCTTATGCGAGCGCGCCGGTCCATGATGCCGGCTTTGCGCTGGTGAGCGACGATCTGGACCGTGAGCTTGCCGAGGGCGGCTTTCTCGATATCGCCTTCGATCCTGATCTGGGCTCAGTGTCCGCTGCGCTTGTCGTGGAGCGTCTGGCGCATCTGCCCTATGCCATCGAGGCGGCGGTGAGCGCGCTTGTGCGCCCGCTGTTCGGCGCGGAACTGCCGCGACCCCTCTGCCTGGTCGAACCTGGCCGGTCGACCCGGCCGCTGCGCTTCCTGAAAGCCGGGGCGACGGTCATCGTGGTCGGCGCGGACAGTGTTTCCAGCTTCATCGCGACTGCGGAGCAGGTCCGGGCTGAGGAGACTTTATTCGGCTATCCGATGGGCAGTCTGCTGGTCGATCCGGCGACCGTGGCGACCGTGACGCACGATGTGTCGCGCGATGCAGTGAAGACCCGCTGGCGTGTTGCGATCGCGGCTGAGGCAGCGGGCCTGCTCGCCGCCGCGCTCGACAGCACGGCGACCTATGTCACTGACCGGCAGCAATTCGGCCGCCCGCTGGCGACCTTCCAGGCGCTGCGCCACCGGCTGTCCGAAGCGCAGGTGCGCGCGAACGGCGTCTATTGGCTGGCGATGAACGCGGCGGCGACGCTCGATGCCGGCGACGCGGCGCTGGCCGCGCTCCACGCCCAGGAAAGCGCCCGCGCGACCGTCTATGATTTCCACCAGTTCCTCGGTGCGATGGGGATGACGCTCGAGCACCCGCTGCATCTGTGGACCTATCGCCTGAAGGCGCTGACCAGCGAACTCGGCGGGCGCGGCGGCCAGGCGCTCGCGGCGGCGGATGCCGTCTGGGGCAGGGGATAGCGACAGCGGATTGCGAAAATTCGGTCGCTCGGGCACGGGTGATGGATGACCGACCGCGCCGATCAACCCGACCTAACCGCCCTTATTCCTGAGCTCGGGGACTGGAACGAAGGCCGAGGCATCTCTCCGGATGACTGGATCGGTTGCGTCGGGAACTATGAACTCGCTGTCGGATACAGCCTGATTTTCTGGCCCCGGTTTATTCAGTCAGGCGGCTATGTGCTGCGGGAGGGCTTCTCCACGGACTCGCTTCGCGGGTTCGAGCGCGCAACCAAGCGAAACAGGATCGCCGTCGAGGCGGTGATGAACCACATCCATATCGCCGACATTCACTGCAACGAGATGGACCCGACGGAAGCCCAGCTTCGCTATCTCGGCCGGATTTTGAAGGAAATCCACGAGACGAAGCTCAAACAGGATTTTCCCGATCTGCGGTTTGAAGTGTCCTTCAACGACGAGCCGGGTCTCGACCCGATCGACTATGAACTGAGCTTCTGGCAGATCGACTGACCCGGCCGGGCGACGGCCCGGCCAGCGTCATCATTCTTCTCGATCACCAACGCGTGACCGCTCGATCCAGTGACAACGGGCGCTGATAGGACACATCGCTCCCGTCGCGCATGCCCTTGGTATAACCCTGCTCGACGAACCTCGGATGCTGCAGGATGCTGGCATCTCCGGTGATGAGCGTATCGACGGTCGAACGGCGTAGCGCGATCTTCCAGGCGCCGTCGCGGCGCTCGACCCGATCGATATAGCGGCCGTTGATGATCCGGGCCGTCTTCCCGCCACGGTCGAGGAGGGACACCATCACATAGCTCTCGCAATGCGCGACATCGCCGTCGATCTCGCAGAGATGAGTCGTGATATTGTGGAGATGCTGATCCGAGCCCGCGGCATGCACCGCATTCGACCAGGCGGCATAGCCGGGCCCCGGATTGATGGCATGGCCATGCTCGTCGATCCCGTCCTCATGATAGGCGCTGGTGAGCAGGTCGATATCATGCCGATCATGGCCGCGCGCGTGGCGGGCGACGAGATCGACGATCGCCAGCCTGTCCTTCAGATATGCGACGTCCTTGCGGAGTTGCTCGAGTTCAGTTGCGTCCATCGCTGAATCTCCTTTTGAATGCGGTGCCGATCATCGCAGCACGAGCGGATATTGAAGCCGCGGCGCGACCTTGTGCGTATCGCGGCAGGAGCGGGGTTGCCGGCCGCCGGTATCGGTAAAGCCGTATTTGACCGCCATCTCGGCGCCGATCACGGTTTGCCCGCTCAGCTCCATGAGCGCCGGGTCGCTGTAGAGCGCCCAGATGACATGCCCGGTGAATTCCGGCGTCTCGGCGGCGGCTTCGAGTGCTGCATATTTCACCGGGTCCGAGGCAATGACCATCCGCAGCCGATCGGTCAGCAGCGCGCCCATCCAGACTGACAGGGCGGCAACGCCGAAGGGCTTGAGATCGACCGCCATATCGGCCGCGAACTTGTCCATGCCAGCCTTGTGCGCGCCGTATGCCGGGCCGAAGGAATAATGGACCGCACCGGAGGCCGAGGTGAAGGCGATCAGCCCGTGCCGCCGGGCAGTCATCAGCGGGGCGGCATAGTAGCTCGCCACATAGGAGCTACGCAGGCCGACATCGAGCATCGCCGCGATGCCGAGCGGCTTTTCCCAGAAATTGCCGGGCGCGGTCAGCTCATCGTGCAGCGCGCAGGCATTGTTGACGAGGATGTCGAGCCTGCCCTGCTCGCGCTCGATCTGGGCGAACAGCGCGCACACCTCTTCGTCATTGCCATGGTCGACACGGACCGCGATGCCCTTGCCCCCGGCCTCGGTGATTGCGCGCGCGGTTTCGTGGATGGTGCCGGGCAGGGCATGGTCGCCCGACTGTTCCGAGCGGCCGGTGACGTAAACCGTGCAGCCATGGCTGCCGAGCGCGATCGCAATGCCACGTCCGGCGCCGCGACTGGCGCCGGTGACGATAGCGATCGGGATATCGTCCGGGCCGGTCACGCTACCCTCTCATGCCCGGCGCCTATCCTGTGCATCAGGCTGCGCTTGTCCCGGATCACGAATTCGACTTTCGCCATTGCGGCTCTCCTTGTGCGTGTCGCGCGCATCAACCGAGCCGCGGCTTGATGTCCTCGGCCACCCACTGCGCATAATCGAGAAACGCCGAGACGCTCGCGACGGGCGGGATGGGGACTGAACTCATGGTTATGCCGAGCGATTCGAACCAACCCAGGCGATCGACGATTTCCTGCAGGCTCATGCCTGGCCGCGCTTTGGGATCGGTCTGCACGGCATGGCCCTCGCCGACACGCGATGTCGCGAAGCCGTAGAAGATGTCGGTCAGCTGGCCGTGATAATCGGGCTGCGACGTGATGAAATCGATCCGCGCCGGAATGTCCTCGGCCCTGGTGAGGAAGGGCCACCAGCCGCTGGCGAAGCGCGCCGCGCGCTTCAGCGCACCATCGGCGTCGCCGCCCATCCACACCGGCAGATGCGGTTTCTGCACCGGCTTCGGCGCAAAGGCGATATCGCGGAAGGAGACGAACTCGCCCTCGAACACCGGATCGTCGCTGGTCCACAGCGCGATCATCGCCGCCAGATATTCGTCGGCCATGCGCCCGCGCTTGTCGAAGGGCACGCCGAGCAGGTCGAACTCTTCCTTCAACCAGCCGACGCCGAAGGTGACGGTGATCCTGCCGCTGCTCATCCAGTCGAGCGTCGAGAGCGCCTTGGCGGCGATCATCGGGTTCTGCAGCGGCAATAAGGCGATCGAGCTGTTGATACGGATGCGGCTGGTCGCGCCGGCGAAATAGCCCATCGCCGCATAGGCATGGAAATAATGCGGGCCGGACAGTTCGACATGCTCATTCGGCACGACGAAATGCTCGGGGACCGAGATCATGTCATAGCCGAGCTCGTCGGCACGCTTCGCCAGCATGGTCTGGTCCGCGCCAGTCACGGCAAGCTCCCAGGGCTGCATCGTCGCCTTGAGCTCAAGCAGGCGCGGCATGGAGAAAGCGAGCTTCACGGGCGTGTGGCCGGGGCCATCTCCGTCTCGCATTCAGTCACGGCGCAGAAGCGGGATCTGGAGCGGTCGAACAGGTGTAATTCATCGGCCAGCACGTCGGGCGGAAGCTGGTCCTGCGCGGCGGTGGCGAGCACGTAATCAAGTGCCGCCCGGCTTCTGAACCAGACCTCGGTGATCACATCGGCTTCCATTTCCGGCATGCCCGACGCCGGTTCGAGATAGCGCCGGAAATAGCGATCCACACCCGACATGTACTTCATGCAGAGCGGCACGTGGTGGCCCTCATAATAAGCGCGAAATTCCTCCCGGCTCAGGCCCGGCCGCCGCTTGAGGAAGATGAGCAGCTTGTGCACGCCGCCTGTGCTTCAGAAACCGAGATCGAGGATCTTGCCGTCGAAATTGCCACCGAGCAGATTGGTCGCCGCCGCCAGCTTCTCGGGCGAGACGCCCTTGAGATGGCCGTCGATGATCCGGTTATAGTTGCTGATCAGGCCCTCGATGTCCTTGCCCAGCCGCATATAGTCGAAGCCGTGCGCATGCAGCCCCTTTTGCTGGATCGGGATGTTCGAATAATCCTGGCGCGGGATCGGCGGGAAATCCTGGCTGTCATAGGGCAGCATGGTCGGCTCGGTTGGGGCCACATGCTCTTCGCCTTCAGCGACATGAGTCAGCGACCAGAGCTCGAACAGGCAGCTTTCCGGCCCGAGCGGGCGGATGCGGTAGGAGGACATGCTCGAGAACATCGGCAGCAGGAAATAGTTCGGGAAGATGAACTCGACTGCGTTGATCGGGTCCGAGACCGCGACCGCGTTGAGATCGGGCACATCCTCGCCCTTGGCGCGCAATTGCTCGGTGATCTGGTGGTTGAGGATGCCGTACCACATCATCACCGCCTGGCCGGGGTCTTCCGGCAGCTCGACATCGGCAAGCTGCTGGGCGATCGCATATTCCTTGGCATGGACCATGCCGGCCATGCCGTCGCTGAGCAGGCCGAGATGCTTGATCTGCGCCTTGATATTGTCGCGGACTGACAGGTTCGGGTTGATCGGTACGCCGATGCCGCCCGTGTCCATGCCGTACATCATGTTATAGAGCATCGGCGCTGCGTGCTGCAGCTGCGGATGCGTCCTCATCACGTGATAGCCTTCCATAAAGGCTTCCATCGCGGTCTTCCAATTGGCCGGCAGCACGGTTGCGTACCACCATTCGGACTTGAGCTTGCTCATGCCGTGCGCCTCGATCCGATCGGCGACCGGGCCGATTGTGTCGCGGAACGAGGGGGCGTCGTCGTCGAAATTGATGAAGGCGCAGCCGCCCCAGAGCTCGACGCGGCAGGTGCGGAGCGCGAGATCGGCCTGGTCGAGCTGGGCCGGGCTGAACATGTGCTTGCCGTACACGAAGGTGTTCTCGCCCTCCATGTTCCAGCGCCAGCCATGGAAGGGGCAGATGAAGCCGGGCGTCTTGCAATTGCCATGGCCGCCCTCTTCGGCGAGCGGCAGACCGCGGTGGCGGCAGGCGTTGTGGAACGCCTTCACGCCCTCCTTGGCGCGGACGATGATGACCGACTTGCCGAGGATGGAATATTCCACCCAGTCGCCGACATTGGGGATCTGTTCGAGCCGGCAGGCCATCTGCCAGACATGCGTCCAGAGGCGCTCATTCTCGAGCGCGTAGAACTCGGCGTCATAATAACGCTGCGAGGGGATCCGCTCGGGATTCTCGACCGGAAACGGAATCGGCCTTTCCAAATTCATCGCGCCGTCTGCCATGGGAACACCCTCGATTTTTAGCTTTGGGGACAGTCGTAATCGCGGCGCGATGCCGCACAAGCGCGATTGGCTTTGGTCCCGCTCATATCGCTGCGCCGATACCTGACCCGCCATGGGGCCAGTGATGGCGGCTTCCGTGTCGCGCTCGCGCGCCTGCGGGCCGGCAGGAAGAACCGAGCCATGCTGGTGGGTGAATCAGCAGCGTTCGCCCCACAGGATCAGGTCAGTTTCATTTGTTGCGATTGTGATGAAGGACGATATCCCCTAGCGAAACAGAACAAGAAAAATCATCGACTGGGTCGCCGCGCATGTCGAATCTGAAGATGGATTTCCGCCAGCCCTGTGCCGGGCTGGCCGATCATTTCTCGTTTTTCTATCATTTCCAGCAAAGCGATGATCGCTTCGAGGCGGTCGACCGCGCTGATTATGCGCAGTTCCGCTTCATTCTGCGCGGTCGCAACGCCCGCTATCGCTTTGTCGATGGTACCGAGCAGGCGATGCCGGACATCTATATTCTGGGCCCCACCACCGGATGTTCAAACCTGAGCTGCGACGGCACGGCCGAGGCGATCGGCGTCGGGCTGATGCCGCATGGCTGGGCGGCCTTGGTGCCGATGGACGCCTCGGCGGCGGCAAACCGCGTGTTCGACGCCAAGGATCTTTTCGGGGACTTGGTCGTCCAGATTTACGAGAAACTGCGCGCCACGCAGGATTTCGATGCGCGGGTCGCGATTTTCGAGGAGATGCTGGTCACGCTGATGACGCGGCAAAAACCGGTCTATCAGGCGTTCGTGAGCAACGTGAACGAATGGCTCGCCGGGGCTACTGCCCCCGACATCGCCGACCTGGTCGCGCTGACCGGCCTGTCGCTGCGGCAGGTCCAGCGCGGCTGCAAACGCTATTTCGGTTCCCCGCCCAAGGAACTGGCGCGCAAATACCGGGCGCTGCGCGCGGCGGTGGCGATGACGCATGGCGATGCCGATCTGGATGATCTGCTGGTCGACGGTTTCTACGACCAGTCGCATGTCATCCGCGAAATCAAATATTTCACCGGCATGACCCCGCGCACCTTCGCCGAGCACCCGACCGAACTGAACCGCGAGATCGCCAAGCGCATCGCGCTGGAGCGGCAGAACCCGATCAGGCGCAGCGGCGTGATCACCTGAAACAGATCGCGCTGTGACGTCGGCCATTTTGATCGATTCAACATCGGCGCGGATTGTCACATTATGCTGCCGGACGTGATCTCTGCCAGGCTCCCGTTCGGCTCTTTCTCATGACCAGAAAATCGAAGAATCCCGCTTGAGGCGGAGCGCTCTATGGCGCGGAAATTCCCTGTTATCGCCGCAGATTTCCCTGTTATTGAAGGGCGTATTTCATCAAGCATCTGATATATAAAGATTAAGTGAAATCGGCGAACATAAAAAAAGAAAAAATTCCCTGTTAATTGGGCCGGAACAGGGAATTGAGCCCGGGACGCTGTTGGACAGGCGCCATGGCGCCTGGTCCGGGCAGGACGCGCGGGATCAACCGCGGTTCAGTCCGAATTCCTCATAGATTTCCCGGGTGTGCTCGCCCAGCTCCGGCGCAGGCCCGGCCACTTTTCCGGGCGTCTCCGAAAAGGAGGTGGGAATGCCCGGGAACCGTATCTTGCCGTGGCGCGAGTCCACTGTCTCGAAGAACCCGACCGCATTCAGATGCGGATTGTCGAACAGCTCATCGGGCGTGCGGATGGGCGCGGCGGGAATGCCGAGGCCGCGCAGCAGATCCAGCCATTCAGCGGTCGTGCGTTCCAGAAAGGTCTCCGCCAGCAGGCTGTAGATCCGGTCGATCTGGCGCGAGCGCTGGTCGAGCGTCGCCATGCCGTCATCCACCCAGCCGGGCTTCACCGCGTCGACGAACAGCGACCAGTGCTTGTCGTTGTAGATCAGCGCGGACACATAGCCGTCGCTGGTCCGGTAAGGCTTGCGATTGGCCGCGACCACGCGGGGATAATTTGCGCGGCCCAGAGGCGGGTCGAACATCGCGCCATTGGCATGCTCGACCAGCATGAAGGAGGCCATCGTCTCGAACATGCCGATCTCGACCTCTTGGCCGGTGCCGGTGCGCTCGCGGTGGAACAGCGCCATCATCGTCGCGTAAAGCGCGGTCAGCCCGGCCACCTTGTCGGCGACGATGGTGGCGACATAATCGGGCTCGCCGGTCAGCATCTGCTGCGCCGCGATCAGGCCGCATTCGGCCTGGATCGTATCGTCATAGGCGGGCTGGTCGCACTCGGGCCCGCGCCGGCCATAGCCATAGCAATTGGTGTAGACGATCGCGGGGTTGATCGCGGCGACCGCCTCATAATCGAAGCCGAGCCTGGCGATCGCCTTGGCCCGCATCGAATGGATGAAGACATCGGCGTTGGCGAGCAGGGTGCGCAACGCTGCCTTGCCGTCCTCGCTCTGCAGATCGAGGACGATGCTGCGCTTGCCGCGGTTCACATTGACGAACACGCCCGCCATGCCGGGCGAGGGCGCGACCGAGATATAGCGGGTATTGTCGCCCGCGGGCGGCTCGACCTTGATCACGTCGGCGCCCATGTCGGCCATGATCTGGGTCGCATAGGGCCCGAACACCATGCTGGTGAGGTCGATGACGCGTACGCCCGCCAGAGGCCCGGTGCCCCGGGGAATGTCGTTCATGAAGTGCTCCTCGCTGGCCTTGGCGGCTAGGCTAACGGGGCGCTGAAATCCATCCACAGGCCCTTCGCGGGAGCGATATGTCCTTTTGGCGGCGTTGTGGCACTGTATCGCGGCTGCTACCCGCCGCCTCGCATTCAACCCGGTAAAGCAAGGTCGAAAATCGTGGATTTCTCATTCACCCAGGACCAGCAGAATATCCGGGACGCGATCCTCAAGCATTGCACCAAATTCCCCGACGAATATTGGCTCGAGCGGGATCGCGAAGGCGTGTTCCCGGAGGATTTCTATCGCTCGCTGGCGGATGCCGGCTGGCTCGGCATCGCCATGCCCGAGGCTTATGGCGGATCGGGGCTTGGGATCACCGAGGCCGCGATCCTGATGCAGGCCATCGCTGAATCCGGCGCCGGGATGAGCGGCGCCTCTTCCGTCCATATCAACATCTTCGGGCTCCAGCCGATCATCCTGTTCGGCACGGAAGAGCAGAAGCAGCGCTCGATCCCGGGAATCATCAGCGGTGAAGACAAGGCGTGCTTCGCCGTGACCGAGCCCAATGCCGGCTTGAACACAACCCAGCTCAAGACGCGGGCCGAGCGGAAAGAGGGTGGCTATCTCGTCAATGGCGAGAAGATCTGGATCTCGACCGCGCAGGTCGCCAACAAGATGCTGCTGCTGGCGCGCACCACGCCGCTCGACCAGTGCAAGCGCAAGACCGAGGGGCTGTCGCTCTTCTACACCGATTTCGACAAGGCGAAGATCGAGACCCGGCTGATCCACAAAATGGGACGGCACGCGATCGATTCGAACATGCTGTTCTTCGAGGATCTGTGGATTCCCGAGGAGGATCTGGTCGGGACCGAGGGCGAGGGTTTCAAGATCATCCTGCACGGCCTCAATCCGGAGCGCGTGCTGCTGGCGGCGGAGGCGGTCGGGCTTGGGCGCGTGGCGATCCGGCGGGCGGCGCGCTATGCCCGCGAGCGGATCGTGTTCGATCGGCCGATCGGCCAGAACCAGGGCATCCAGCATCCGCTCGCGAAATGCTGGGCGCAGCTCGAAGCCGCCAATCTGATGGTGATGAAGGCGGCCACTTTGTTCGACAAGGGCGAGGAGTGCGGGGTCGAAGCCAATGCCGCCAAATATCTCGCCGGCGAATTCGGGTTCGAGGCGTGCCACACCGCGATGTTGACGCTTGGCGGCATGGGCTATGCGCAGGAATATCATGTCGAGCGCTATCTGCGTGAAAGCCTGATACCCAGGATCGCGCCGGTCAGCCCGCACATGATCCTCAACTATCTCGCCGAGAAGGTGCTTGAACTGCCCAAATCCTATTGAGCATATCGGCGGCACGCGCTGCCTGGATCGGATTACGCAATGACGACTGAAGCTACACCGCTGAAGATGCGCTCCTGGCTGTTCGCGCCGGGCGACAGCGAGAAGAAGATGGAGAAGGCCGCCGCCGGCTCGGCGGATATCGCCATCTTCGATCTCGAAGATGCCGTGGCGCCCGAGGAAAAGCCGAAGGCGCGGGTGATGGTGCGCGCTTTTCTCGATGGCCAGCCCGAGGATCGCTCACGCCTCTGGATCCGGATCAACCCGCTCGACGGCCCGCACGCGCTGGCCGATCTGGCGGCGGTCATGCCCGGCCGTCCCGGCGGGATCATGCTGCCCAAGGCGCGCGGGCGGGCGGATGTGGAGCTGCTCGACCATTATCTCTCGGCGCTCGAGGTCTCCGCCGGGATCGAACAGGGCTCGACCAGGGTGATCGCCCTCGTCACTGAGACCGCCGCCGGGATGTTCACCACCGGCGACTATGCGGGCGCGCCTCGCCTCGTCGCGATGACCTGGGGAGCAGAGGATCTCGCCGATGCGCTCGGCGCGAGCGAGAACCGCAATCCCGATGGCAGCTATGCCTTCACCTATCAGCTCGCGCGCAGCCTGTGCCTGCTCGGCGCGGCGACCGCGGGGGTTGCCCCGATCGAGACGATCCAGGGCGATTTCCGCGATCTCGAAACCTTGCGCAAGCGGGCTGAACAGGTGCGGCGTGACGGCTATCGCGGCATGCTCGCCATCCATCCGGCGCAGGTCGATGTGATCAACCAGGCGTTCAGCCCGAACGCGGAAGAGATCGCCGCCGCGCAGGAAATCGTCGATCTGTTCGCCGCCAATCCGGGCGTCGGCACGATCGGCTACAAGGGCGGCATGCTTGACCGGCCCTATCTGGCGCGGGCCCAGGCATTGCTGGCGCTGGCGGAGCAGGCGTGACCTTCGCCACCGACGCGGCCGGGCTCGATCTCGGGCAATGGCTGCGCGCCGGCGACCATATCGTCATGGGCCAGGCCTGTGGTGAGCCAACCAGTTTGATCGACGCGCTGATCGCACAGGGCAAAGGCATAAACGGGCTTTCGGCCTTCATCGCGACCAGCTTCTCCGGGCAGTTCACGCCCGAGACGGCGGACAGCTTCGCGCTGTCCAGCATGGGTGCGATCGGCGCGCTGCGCTCGATGACCAAAGCAGGCAAGCTCGGCATCATCCCCGCCCATGTCAGCCAGGTCGGGCCGATGATCACCCAGGGGCTGATCGGGTGCGATGTTGCCTTTGTGCAGGTCAGTCCGGCGGATGCTGAGGGCAATCACAGCTTCGGCCTGATCGGCGACTATGTGCAGGCGGCGGTGGCCAAGGCGCGGGTGGTGATCGCCGAGGTCAATGATCAGGTGCCCTATACGTTCGGCGAAGTGCTGCCGGCGGCGCGGATCGACGTGGCCGTCCATGTCTCGCGGTCGCCGGTAGAGGTGCCCCCGGCCAGGATCGGCGAGACCGACGAGGCGATCGCGCGCCATGCCGCCGCCTATATCGGCGACGGCGCAGTGATCCAGACCGGGGTTGGCGCGGTGCCCGATGCGATCCTGCGCTTGCTGCATGATCGCAAGGATCTGGGCGTCCATTCGGGCATGCTTGGCGACGGGCTGGTCGAGCTGGTCGAGGCGGGCGTCGTCACCAATGCGCGCAAGGAGATCGACGCCGGCATCTCGATCAACGGCGCGCTGATCGGCACGAAGCGGCTCTATGCTTTCGCGCACCGCAATCCGGCGATCCGGATGTGCCGCACTGAATATACGCATGACGCGGCGGTACTTGCCCGGCTCGAACGTCTGGTCTCGATCAACTCCGCGATGGAAGTCGATCTGACCGGCCAGGTGAATGCCGAGCAGAGCGGTGCCGCCTATCTCGGCGGGACTGGCGGACAGGTCGATTTCGTCCGCGCCGGTGCGCGCTCGCCCGGCGGCCGATCGATCATCGCGCTGCCCGCGACCGCCAAGGACGGCGCGATCAGCCGGATCGTGCCGGCGTTATCCGGCCCGGTGACGACGGCGCGCAGCGAGGTCGATGTGATCGTCACTGAGTTCGGCGCGGCTGAGCTCAAGGGGCAATCGCTGGCCGAACGCACCCGCCGCCTCATCGCGATCGCCCATCCCGATTTCCGCGAAGAGCTGGATCGGGCGGCTTATACCATCCGGCAAAGGGGTTTCTGATGAGTGACGCTGTCCTGTTCGAGGCGCGCGATGACGGCATTGCGATCATCACGCTCAACCGGCCCGAAACGCGCAACGCGCTCGGCCTCGAAATCCGCCAGGGCCTGTTCGCCGCCTGGGATCGGTTCGAGCATGATCCGGCGCTGCGCGTCGCGATCCTCACGGGTCCCGGCGACAAAGCCTTTTGCGCTGGCGGCGACCTGAAGGAGATGGTCGAGCGCGGGTTGCAGGTGCCGCCGCGCGAGATGTTCCCGGTGCCCGGCGACAATATCGAGCTCTCCAAGCCGACCATCGCCGCGGTCAACGGCGTCGCCTTTGCCGGCGGCTGGATGATCGCCCAGGCCTGTGATCTGTGCGTGGCCAGCACCGCCGCCAAATTCGCGATCACCGAGGTGAAGGTCGGGCGCAGCTCGCCCTGGGCGGCGCCGCTCATCCATATGATCCCGCAGCGGATCATGATGGAGATCATCCTCACCGGAAAGCCGATCACCGCGCAGCGCGCCTATGAGATCGGCCTCGTCAACCGGCTCGCCGAGCCCGAGGCGCTGATGGACAAGGCGCTCGAACTGGCCAGCGAAATCCTGGACGGCGCGCCGCTCTCGGTAAAAGCCGGCCGCGAGACGGTGATGCTGGCGACCGAGATGGGCCGTTCCGCAGCACTTCAGGCGGCCCGCCATGCGTCGGAATATACCTATCGCAGCGAGGACGCGCAGGAGGGCCCGCGCGCCTTTGCCGAAAAGCGCCCGCCTGACTGGAAATCGCGGTAGCGATACGGGTTGGCGCGGCGCGGTGCTACGATGACCTGCGCAGCATATGAGGTCGCCATGAACGAGATGAGCAAGGTCGTCGAAACCGCCGAGGATCTGACCGGGCCCGTCAAGGTCCCGCCCGAATCCTACATCTCCGAAGATTATGCGCGCGCCGAGCAAGACAGGCTGTGGCGCAAGACATGGCTGCAGGCCGGGCGGATCGAGGAGATCCCGGAGGTCGGCAACTTCATCACCTATGACATCCTCGGTGATTCAGTGATCATCGTGCGCACCGGCGCCGACGAGATCAAAGCGCATCACAATGTCTGCACGCATCGCGGCCGCCGCCTGATCGACACGCCGGCGGGGAAGCGCAACGCTGTCGGCAAGAAAGCGAGCTTCATCTGCGGCTATCACGCCTGGACCTATAACCTCGAAGGCCGCTGCACCTATATCCAGCACAAGGATGATTGGCAGGGTGCGCTGAGCGACGAGCGCACCAGCCTCGGCAAGGTCCATGTCGATACATGGGGCGGCTGGCTGTGGATCAACCTCGATCCCGAATGCGCTCCCTTGCGCGACTATCTCGGCGTCGTCCCCGAGATGCTCGACCCGTATCAGACGCAGAATATGCGGTTCCGTTGGCGCAAATGGATCGTCTTCGAATGCAACTGGAAGGTTGCGATGGAGGCGTTCGCCGAGGCCTATCATATCTCAAGCACCCATCCGGAATTCAATGAGTTCGGCCAGTTCCGCAGTTGGGCGCACAACCACGGCCTGCACAACAATATCGGTTATGAGGCGCCGAAGGGCATGGAGGAGGACTCCGGCAAATTGCGCGTCGGCACCGGCACCGACCCGCGCCTCAGCACGGCCGAGATGCAGAATTTCACCTGGGAAAACGCCAACACCAACACGACTCGAACCCTGGTCGATGCGGCGAACCGTCTGAAGGATGAGCTGCCCGAGGGAACGCCGGCGGCTGAGGTCTCGCGACACTGGATTCAGTCGGCTCGCGCGGCGGATGAAAAGCGCGGCGTGTTCTGGCCGGTGGTCGATCCGTCGCACACCGCCAAAGCGGGCACGGCCTGGCAGATCTTCCCCAATTTCCAGATCGGCCACGCGGTCAACAACATGCTCTGCTACAGCGCGCGGCCCTACGGCGGCGATCCCGACAAATGCATCTTCGAGGCAGCGGTCTATGAGCTGTTCCCGCAAGGCGAAGAGCCCGAGACGGAGTGGGAATATACCAGGGCCGAGGATTGGCCGCCCGTCCTCCAGCAGGACTTCGCCAATATGAGCGCGGTCCAGCAGGGCATGAAGAATGTCGGTTTCCGCGGCACCCAGCCCAACCCCTATATGGAGCGCTCAGTCGCCAGCCTGCATTATAACCTGGCGAAGTTCATGGGCACGGGCGCCCCTCGCTCGATCGAGTGAGGGGCTAACGAAACGCCGGGATCACCTCGTTCGCGAAGACCCGGGCATATTTGACGAACCGCGATGGCGGAAAGCCCGGTGGCAGCATCATCATGAAATGCTCGACCGAGATGCGCGCCTGCATCGCGCGGAAATAGTCGATCGCCTGGCCGGGCGTCAGGATCTTCAGGATGCCGCTGGTCTTGAACTGCTCGAGCGTCATCGGCTTGAGCATGGGATCGTCGATCCCCGAGGCGCGATCCTCGTTCAGCCATACGCCGTAGCTGTTGTTGACGTGGAGGAAATAGGGCGCGAGTTCTTCCATCGCCGCTTCGGGGTCGCTCGCGACGGTGACGAACAGGCCCTGGATGCGGATGCGGGCATCGGCTGGGTCCTTGCCCTCGGCGCGCAGCTTCTCGGCGTAGAGGCCACACACCTCTTCATTGCCGAAATAGCCATCGGCATATTTCGCCACCCGCTCGAGCGCCTTTTCAGCGAAGCCGCCGATATAGAGCGGAATGTGGCCGCGCGGCGGCGGGGGCATGACGGAGGCATTGGTGACGGTGTAATGCTTGCCCTCGAAACTCACCGTCTCGCCTGCCCAAAGCGCGCGGACGATGTGCAGGAACTCGTCGAACCGGGCGCCGCGCTTGCCGAAATCAACGCCGTACGCGTCGGCCTCGCGACGCCGGTAGCCGATCGCAAGCGCCATCTCGACGCGGCCGTTCGACAGAATATCGAGCACCGCGCTTTCCTCGGCGAAACGTAGCGGGTGATAGAGCGGCGCAAGCGCGATCGCCGAGCCGAGCCTGATCCGCTTGGTGCGCGCTGCGATCGCGGCGAGGGCGACGAGCGGGGAGGGCATATAGCCATCCTCCGCGCCGTGATGCTCGGGCACCCAGGCGCCCTCGAAACCCACCGTCTCGCTCCAGGCGATAAAGTCGAGGATCTCGGCATAGAGATCAGCCCAGGGCCGTTGCCACTCGGGCGGGTTCCGGAAATCATAGAGATAACCGAAGGTCAGTTTAGGCGGCAAAATTCCATCTCCCTGCGGGCAGGTTGGTGCCGGCCGATCAGGCGAAGGGCTCTTCGCCCTGCAGCTTGGTACGATGCATCATCCGATTGCAGGCCGGATCATAGGCCTCGGCGCGGTGCATGGTGCCGGTATTATCCCAGATGACCAGGTCGCCGACCTTCCATTCATGGCTGTAGCTGAACTCCTCGCGGGTCGCCCATTCGCGCAGGCCGACGATGACCTCGGCGCTCTTCATGGCATCGACACCGGTGACACGCTGCGACGTGCAGCCGATCACCAGCGACTTGCGGCCCGATGCGTGCTTCCACACCAAAGGCAACTCATTCTCGCCGATCGACTGCATGCCCTTGAGCTTGGCCAGGCTCGGCTCGGGTTCATAATAAAAGACCGTCGCCCAGACCGAATGGACGACGCGCATCGCCTCATATTCGGCCTTCTTGTCCTCGGGCAGCGCCTCATAGGCGGCATAGGTGTTGCAGAAGCCGGTATTGCCGCCCCAGGTCGCGGGCACCTTGCACGACAGCAAGGAGGCGAGGATCGGCACATCGTTCATCGTGCCGTCGATATGCCAGTAGAGCGAGCCCTTCAGATATTCGGCGCTCTGCGGATTTTCCTTCACGTCGAGCGTGATCTTGTGGATCTCCTCGCCGCCGCGATGTTCGGGCGCGAAGGTGCCGAGCGTCTTGGTGAAGGCGATCTGCTCTTCGTCGGTGAAGTTGATTTCGGGAAAGACGAGAACGCCGCGCTCTTCCAGCAGCGCGCGGATCTCGGCGCCGATCGTGCCCGAAAGCAGCTCTTCCTTGGTGTTCAGGATGCGGCTGCCGATGACCGGCTTGATTTCTTCGTGCGACATGCGGGTCAGGGTGTCGACGGACATAAAACGGCTCTCCATCCGAATCATCAGGTGCTGAACATGTGTTCAGCATTTTTACTTTTCGGCGTCAAGTCGTGGCGGGTGTGGGCGTCGGTTCAGCCAGCAGGCGGTCGAGCCAGGCCTCGACATAAGCGCGCGCTTCGGCATGGCCGGCATCGATGCCGAGTTCGCCCTCCATCACCAGGGCGCGGCCGATGCCGGCGAGCACGAGGCTCAGGCCCGCCGGCGTGCTGCCGTCGAAATCGGGCAGTCGTTCGCCGATCAGCCGTTCGAACAGGGCCGCCTGGCGCGCGCGCATCGCCGCGCTGTGGCGGGCGATCTCGGCGCCGATGATCTTGCGGTGGTTGGCCAGCGCCATGAACTCGACCGCGAGCGTGGTGCGGCTCGCATCAGCGAAGAAGCGCCACAGCGCGCGCAGGGGATCGTCGCTCGAAAGGGCGTGTTCGATCATCGCGTCGCTCTGCGCCGCGCCGCGCTTGAAGACTGCGAGGAACAGGTCGTCGGTGGTCGGGAAATAATAATGGACGAGCGACGGCTTGAGTCCGGCATGGGCGGCGACCCGCCTTGTGCTGGCGGCGGCATAGCCTTCGTCGCGCATGACCTGTTCGGCCGCATCGATGATCAGGGCGCGGGTTTCGGAGCTTTCAGTGCCGATGCGGCGTTTGGCGGTCATGGCGAAAGCATAGGGGCCGATCGGTGCCGCGCAAGGTGGCGGGGCGGCGGCCGGGGCCGCCACCGCCGCGCTCATATCGCAGAATGGGAGGAGCTCACGCCGATCCCATATATCGGCCGCCATTGGTGCTGATCGTCTGGCCGGTGACATAGCCGGCCTCTTCCGACGCGAGATAGGCCACGGCGCCGGCGATGTCCTCGGGCTGGCCGATCCGCTTCATCGGCAGGGTCTGGGCAAAGGCTTCGGCGTCGATCGGCGCCGAGCGCAGCAGCGGCGTGTCGATAAAGCCCGGCGGCACCATGTTCACGGTGATGCCGGTCGGCGCATATTCGAGCGCCAGCGCCTTGGTCAGGCCGAGCATTCCGCCCTTTGACGAGACATAATGCGCCTGGGCAAAGGAGCCCGACTGGACCGATGAGGAGGTGATGTTGATGATGCGGCCCCAGCCGGCGGCCAGCATGTCGGGGATAACCTCGCGGCAGCACAGGTGCGGCCCCTTGAGGTTGATCCTGATCATCTGGTCCCACTGCTCGTCGGTAATCTCCATATAGGGCACGAAGGTCGCGATGCCGGCATTATTCACCAGGATGGTGATCGGGCCGAATTCGGCGCGGATCGTCGCGGCCGCGGCCTTGATCGCCACCGCGCTTGAGCAATCGACGGTCAGCGCAAGCGCCGTGCCGCCGGCATCGGTGATCAGCTTCGCGGTTTCGGCGGCACCGTCGCCGTTGAGGTCGAGCACGGCGATCGCGGCTTCATCGCGCGCAAGGCGTACGGCAATGGCGCGGCCGATCCCCGATCCGGCGCCCGTGACGACAGCCACTTTTCCCTTCAACGACATGGCAATACTCTCCTGGAGATCATGATGGCCGGCCTGCTCTTGCTGCCGTTTTCGCCTCGATCGTCGCGCGGGGTCTGGTCCGCGCGCTGACCGATCGGGCGGCATGAACAGGATCGGTCGTCAGGGTGTCAAGCAGCGCCCAGGCGGCATCGCCCCGGCGAAACCGGGGCGGACGACATCGCTGCGGCGGATCGACAAGCTAGCCTGTGGCGAGGTCGCAGGTCACCATCGCGTTCCGCAATTCATAGCTCTGGAGCATGTCCGACCAGCCGATATCGGGGGCGCGTTCGAGCCTGATGCCGGGCACCCTGAACAGGGCGTCGAGGAACATCCGGGTTTCGTGGAGCGCCACCTGCCAGCCGGGGCAGTGATGCGCGCCGTCGCCGAAGCTCAGGAAGGAGCCATTGGCCTTCATCGTCGCTGCCCGGTCCGGATCGATCCTGTGCGGGCACGCGCCCACTACGGACTCGTCGAGGTTCGCATCACGCAGGCACAAGGCATACAGGCCGCCGCCGCCTGCATCGGCGAATCCGGGGGCCGGTGTCTCCGGGTCGGCGCGGCGATACAGGAACGCAGCGATCGGCTCGAGCCGGAGGATCTCGAGCAGGATGGCGAACTGATCGTCCTGGTTTCCCGCCAGGAAGCGCGCGCGCAGCGCCTCATTCTCGAACATGTGCCAGGCCGACATGACGATGAACTCGCGCGTCGTCACCATGCCGGCGGCGGCATAGGTCATGCACTCCATCAGGATCGCCTTGTCGCTATACCCCTCCTTGATGAGATGGGAGAGGATATCGTCCTGCGGGTTCAGGGTGCGGTCGCGGATGGCTGGCTTCACGTCATTGTAGAAAAAGTCGATTGAATTGATCAGCTTCTTGGCCGTGATGTAGAGTCGGCCGATATAATTGCGCTGGTGGAAGAAGGCCGCAGACAGCGAGACCGCCAGCCGGCGCGCCATCTTCTTGCGATCGGTGACAGTGAGGCCGACAATATCCGCCGCGACCGCGACCGCCATGTCGAAGCTCATCAGATCGAGCTGGCCCTTGCCCGTGCGGCGCAGCGTCTCGAATTGTTCGCCGATCACGCGCTCGACGATGAGATTGTAGCGGGTCGTGATCTTCTTGGGCGTGAAATAGCGGGCGATGGTCGCGCGCTTCTTGCGATGCTCGGCCCCGTCGAGGAAAAAGACCGGGGTGCGGCCGGGATCGCTGGTGTCGAAATATTCAGCGCCACCACCCGCCTGTTTCAGCGCCGGGCTGCGCAGGATGTCGCGGGCCTGCCTGAAGCTGGTTACCCGCTTCGCCCTTTTGTCCGATTTGGCGCGCGCCGCGACGATTGCCGTGGTCTTGCGATCGTCGCGGTTTGCGTCGAGAGGGCAGGCTGCATCGATCACTGCTGACATGGGGCCTCGCCTTATTTATGATACACTGTATATCATAGGCATGGACGCGAGCCCGTCAAGCCTCACTGACGCGCGGCAGGTGCGCACGCGCAGGAATTTGCTGGGTGCGCTGTTGCGGCTGCTCGAGACTCGGCCGTTCGAGCAGATCACCATTCGCGAAATCGCGCTTGAAGCGGGCATCGGCTATGCGACCTATTTCCGGCATTATCCGTCGAAAGAGGCGCTGCTGCATGATCTGGCCGCGGGGCAGATCAGCGAATTGCTGGCGCGTGCCCTGCCCATCTTCGCGCAGGATGTTAGGCAGTCCTGCGTCACCTTGTTCGACTATATCGCTGAGCACCGCGCTTTGTGGTCGGCGCTGCTGACCGGCGGTGCGGCCGCGACATTGAAGCAGGAATTCACCGATCAGGCGAAGCGCATCGCTGAGGCAACCCCCGCAGCGGGAGGACGGATTCCGGACGAGCTCCGCGTTGTCTTCTCGGTCAGCGCCACGGTGGAGATCCTGGCGTGGTGGCTGCAGCAGGAGGAGCCCTATGACGTGAATCGCATGGCGGAGATTCTCGACCGGCTTGTCGTAGGGCCCGCCATCGCCACGGATTGACGGGTCAACGCGGCGGATATCGCCCTAGTTGATATACCGCCCGCCATTCACACCGACCGTCTGCCCGGTCACATAACCGGCCTCGTCCGAAACCAGCCACGCGCACGCGCCGGCGATGTCCTCGGGAATACCGGCGCGGCGAATTGGGCCGGCCTGGATCATCGCGTCCATCGCGGAGCCGAACTTGCCCTCAGCGGCCGCCTTCTCCGACATCACCGTGCCCATCACGAGGCGCGGCGGGATGTTGTTGCAGGTAATGCCGAGCGGCCCGAATTCCTGCGCCAGCGATTTCGACAGGGCGATCATCCCGCCTTTGGAGGCCGAATAATGTGTCATGCCGGAAGCGCCGGTCTGCGCGCTCGAGGAGGATATGTTGACGATCCGGCCCCAGCCAGCCGCCTTCATGTCCGGCACGACGATCTGGGTGACGATGAAGGTGCCCTTCAGGTTGATCTCCATCATCCGGTCCCACAGGTCGTCGGTGAGGTCCTCGAAGGGGACGAAGCCGGTGATGCCCGCATTATTGACGAGGATCGTCACCGGGCCGAACGCCTCGCGAAGGCGCGCTACCGCGGCATTGACCTGGCCGCGGTCGGCAATGCTGGCCTGAAGCGCGATCGCTTGGCCGCCGGCCGCGACGATCTCGTCAGCGACCTTTTGCGCATCGTCGATCAGGATATCGAGCACGCCGATCGCGATGCCGTCGCGTGCGAGCCTGCGGGCGATGGCGGCGCCTATCCCTGCTGCGGCGCCGGTGACGAGTGCGACCTTCATGGCGTGTTTCCTGACAATCTGTTCGTGATCTTCTCGCCACAGCTTCGGCCTACGATCCAGTCCCGGCGCCATCCATATCGCCCCGCCGATGCCTCGCTGTCGCCGATGTGCAAGCCGGGAACTCCGCACTAGCCTTCCAGAAAAAGGCCGGAGAGAGATGGTGCGCGTCACGCAACTGATCGAGCGATCGAGAGCCGCGACCGGGCTGGATGGGTTCGGCGACGACTCGTTCCGCGAAGGCCTGGAGCGGCTCGTCAGCGCGGCCGACCGCGAAGCCCGCTTCACGGACATGGGCGCGGCCGCCTTCGACATGCAGATGATCGATCTGCTTTCCTGCCGGTTGCAGGTGGAGGACTGGTACCGGCGCCATCCGGAAATCGACGAGCAGGAAATCGTCGCGCCGCTGATCGGTCTTGGCCTGCCGCGTTCGGGATCGACCGCGCTCTCGCATATGCTGGGGCTCGATCCGGCAGCGCGCTCAATCCGCGGCTGGGAGGCGATCGCGCCATGCCCGCCGCCGGAGCTTGCCACCCAGGACAGTGATCCGCGTATCGCGAAAGCAGAGCTGGGGATGGAGCGGCGCAACCGGCTGTTCCCGCGCATGAAGCAGATGCTGCCCAGCACCGCGACCTCGCCGACCGAATGCCAGACCTTCATGGGCTATGACTTCAAGTCGCAGCTCTTCCAGGCCTTTGCCCATATCCCGAGCTATATCGACTGGCTCAACCATGAAGCCGATCTCGTCCCAACCTATACCTATGTGAAGCGGGTGTTGAAGCTGCTGCAATGGCATTGCCCGCCGACCCGCTGGCGGCTCAAGAACCCGTCGCATTCTCTGTTCATCGACGCGCTGGCCAAGGTGTTTCCGGATGCGCGTTTCTGGATGACGCACCGCGATGTGACGAACGTCATTCCCTCGGTCGCCGATCTCTATTTCGAATTGAGCGGCGCCTATTCGGATCAGGTCGACAAGCCGTGGCTGGGCGGGGTGACGACCGAATTCTGCGAGCTCGGCATGCGCCGCATGATGGCGTTTCGAGACGCCGGCGGCGATGACCGCTTCTTCGATATCCAGTTCGCGCCCTTCATGAAGGACCCGTTCCCCGTGCTCGACCAGCTCTATGCCTGGATGGGCGAGGAACTGACCGCCGAAGCACGGGCCAAGATGCTGGCCTGGCGGGAGAATACGCCAAGGGACAAGCATGGCAGCCACGAATATGACCCGGCCGCCTTCGGGATCGACATCGACGCCCTGCGCGAGCGCTTTCGCTTCTATTCGGACCGCTTCGGCGTCGAACACAGGAGGGCCGCATGACCGCATCGCTCTGGACGGCCGGACTCGAGCCGGAACTTGATCTCGTCTTCCCGGCCTGTCCCGACAATCCCCAGATGCGCGAGAGCGTATCGCTCTGGTTCTTCGAGGAGAATGGCCGCTTCGCCGCGCCGCGCATGGGGATCGAGGCCGAGGCGGCATCGTGGGACGACCGGCTGTTTCAGGCCAATTTTGCCGCGGAGGGCGAGCGCGTGCTGGTGGGCCCCGGCAAGGGGCCGGTGCCGTCGGCGATCGACGCGGCGGGGCGGCCGACGATCATCGGCGCGGGCCCAGTGACCTTCCGGTGCATCGAACCCTTCAGGCGCTGGACGGCGCGGTTCGACGGAACGGTGGCGGACGGGCATGTCTCAGAACAGATCGCGCGAACGCTCGACCCGCAGCAACGCGTCCCGCTCACCTTCGAGATCGAGATGGAAATGGTGGTGCCCGCCTGGGGCCAGGTGATGGGCGGCGACAGCGAGGAAGCCGCTTTCATGGGGGTCGGCTACCGGTTCGAGCAATTGTTCCGCGCCAAAGGTACGGTCGTGCTGGACGGCGAAAGCCGCGCGATCAGCGGCACTGGTCTCCGCATCCACCGCCAGAGCGTACGGCAGCTCGAGGGGTTCTGGGGGCATTGCTGGCAATCGGCGGTTTTCCCCGATGGCCGGGCGTTCGGCTATATCGCCTATCCACCGCGCGAGGACGGCAAATCGACATACAATGAAGGCTATATCTGGGACGGTACCCGGATGATCGCGGCCAAAATTGTCGAAGCGCCCTGGCTGCGCCGGATCGTGCCGCAGGATGACGATGTGTCGTTCGTGCTGGAATCGGAGCTCGGCCAGACGCGGATTGCGGGCAAGACCAGGCTCTCGACCTTCCGGGTCGGCAACCCCGATATGGGCGGCCTCAACCTGCAGCAGAGCGGCGTGCTGTATGATTGGGACGGGCAACAGGCCTATGGCATGATCGAGCGATCGGCCCATGAAAGCCTGACGCAGATCATTCGGGATGAACCATGACGGATTTGACCATCGATACTGTCGCCGGCGCGGTTCGGGGGACAAGCGAGGACGGCGTGCGACGCTGGCGCGGCGTGCCTTATGCACGGGCCGAGCGGTTCGGGGCGCCGTGTCCGGTCGAGCCGTGGGAGGGCGTGCGCGACGCGACCGTGTACGGGTCGCAATGCCCGCAAATGTACGGCAACTCGGCCAAGCGGGCGATGCTGAACCCAGCCATATTCGCTGAGGATTGCCTCGACCTCAATATCTATGTGCCCGAGGGCGGGGCGGATGTCGGGCGCAAGCCGGTCTATGTCTGGATCCATGGCGGCGCGTTCGTGGTCGGGACCGGCAACAGCTATGACGGATCGGCGATGGCGAAGGCCGGCGACATCATTGTCGTCACCATCAATTACCGGGTCGGGGTGCTCGGCTTCGTCAATTTCGGCGATGTGCTGGGGCTGCCCGACATTCCCTCCAATCTCGGCATGCGCGACCAGATCGCGGCGCTTGAATGGGTGCGGGACAATATCGCGGCATTTGGCGGCGATCCCGAGCGGGTTACGATCGGCGGGCAATCGGCTGGATCGATGTCTGTATCGCTGCTGCTCCACGCGAAGTCAGCCTGGCCGCTGTTCCGCGGCGCGATCATGCAGAGCGGGGCGCTCAGCCTGATCCACAGCCAGGAGATGAGCCGCAAGATCGCGCGGCGCTATGCCGAGCTGCTGGGGCTCGATCAGGGGAGTCTCGAGAAACTGCGGACCATGGATCTGCGCCGCCTGTTCGAAGTGCAGGGCCAGGTCGGCGCTGAGAATCCCGGGACGCTCCCCGCCGCGCCCTGGTTCGATGGCGACCTGATTTCCGCATCGTTCGACGGGGCGCATGCCCAGCCCTCTGCTCCTGTGCCGCTGATCGCGGGCGCGGCGCGTGACGAGATCCGCCTGTTCGAGATCATGCCCGGCGACATCCTGCCGTCGAAATGGCCGGAGCTGGAGGCATTGCTCACCAGTCAGCTCGGCAAGGACCATGCGGTGCGCATCCTCGCCACGTATGCACGAACCAAGAAAGGCCGACGAGCGCTGGCCAGCGACCTCACTTTCTACATGCCGACGCGCAACTTCGCCGAGCGCAATGCCGGGCACAGCCCGACCTGGTTCTACCGCTTCGACTATAGCCACCCGATTGCCGGCGCGACGCATGGGCTCGACCTGACGGTGACCTGGCCGATGAAGGGCGCGCGCGCCGCCTTTGCGCGGGGCGGGCGGATGCGCGGCAAGCGCGCGGCTTTGGGCGATCGCATGGTGGCGCATTATGCCCATTTCGTCCGCCACCTGACGCCCGCTCCTGGCTGGCCGTCTTATGCGAGCGCGGATCGGCCGGTGATGGTGTTCGATTTGGAGGATCGGGTGGTGAATGATCTGGAAGGCCCGCGCTTTGCCGCCTGGGCCGGACGCGATGTCGGGCCGGGGATCGGGAGCGATTAGGGCGGTTCAACCAATCTTGCTCTTCCCCGGCGAAGGCCGGGGCCCGGTTGGGAAGGCTGAAGTAATGACGGGCCGCGCTCACCATCAGCGTCCCCCAACTGGGCCCGGCCTTCGCCGGGGAAGGATTAGGAGGCGGGGGGTTTCAGCACTGACCCCAGCAAGGCGAGCGTACCCGCCCATGACACGCGATCAGCCAGTGCATCATAAGCAACCCCCGCCCGGCCGAGCGCGCCAGCGTCGCGATCGGTGAAGCCATGCGCGGCATTGCCGAATATGGTGACCTGCGACGACGCCCCCGCTGCCGCCATCTCGGCACGGAATGTCTCGATATGGTCGGGCGGGACAAAGGGATCCTGCCCACCGCACCAGGCCGAGACCTCGCCGCAGATCGTGCCGGGCGTAGCTGGCAAGCCAGTGGCCAGCAGGCCGTGAAAGCTCACCACCGCCTTTACCGCGGCTCCACTCCGGGCGAGTTCGAGAACGCAAAAGCCTCCGAAACAATAGCCGATGGCGGCTGTCCGTTCGGCATCGACCTCGGCCAGGCTGGTGAACCTGTCATGCCACGCGACCACGCGGGACCGCAGCACTTCTGGCTGCGCCTGCAGGGCGGCGAAATAGGCGCCCGCCTTGGCAGGGTCGCCGTCCAGCTCTGCGCCGAACATGTCGGTCGCGAGCGCCACGTAGCCGAGCCCGGCCAGCTTTGCCGCGACCTCGCGCACCTGCGCCCCCAGGCCCAGCGCATTGTGCATCACCAGGATGCCGGGATGGGGGCCGGGCCCGTCGGGCGTGTAGAGCTCACCGGCGAGGGTCGTCCCCTCATGATCCAGTGTTATCGTCTGCATCATAGTGATCCGATCTTCGCGATGACGTCCTGGCCGAAGCGCTCGGCATTGTCGCACCATTCGGTCGGCGTCCGGCCCTCGATGTTCATGCCGGCGGCGACCAGCCCCATTTCGGCAAAGCGCCCGGCGCGATCGATGATCATCTCGGGCGTCCAGCTTTCGCCCGGTTTGACGATGCTGCCGATCGCGACGACCGGCGGCGTCTCGCGGCCGACCGTTTCGCACTGCGCGTGCATATAGGCGAGGGCCTCGGCCAGCTCTTCCTCGTTGGTGATGTCGGCGGTGCGGGTCGTGCTGGTCGAGACGCCGCCGACGGTGAAGAAGGGATACCAGCCGTCACCCAGCTCGACCGCGCGGCGGATGGCGCGACGCGCATTGCCGCCGACCAGAAGAGGCGGGTGCGGCGTCTGGACCGGGCCGGGCAGGATGCGGTTGCCGAACGCCTGATAGCCGCTGCCTTCGAAGGCGAATTCCTCGCCTGACAGCGCAAGCTTCAGCGCCTTCAGATATTCGTCCATCAGCTCGTTGCGCTGCTCGAAATCGACACCGAGCGCGCGATATTCGCCCTTGAGATAGCCGGCGCCCATGCCGATCGTCACGCGCCCGCCGGAGAAGCGGTCGAGCGACGCGATCGAGCGCGCGACGATGAAGGGGTTGCGATAGGGCAATACGAGAATGCCGGTCTGGAGGCGGATCTTCGTCGTCACCGCCGCGACCAGCGACAGCATCACGAACGGATCATGCGCGTGATGCCCACCGCTATCGAGCCAGCGGCCGGTCGGGCAGGGATGATCGGTGACGAGGCAGGCGGCGAAGCCAGCCCGCTCGATCGCGCCGCCGACCTGTTTGACTGCGTCCATGGTGAGGAACGCCTCGTCGCCGAGATCGAAGGGCAGGGGGATGTTGAACTGGATCATGTGTCGTCCTCGAAATCTGCGTAAGGTTCGGCGAGCATCCATTTGCCCGCCCGGTCGCGCACCCAGCCGCTCGAGGCCCAGGTGCCGCCATCGACCGGGAGCACCACGCCCGAAATGTAGCTGCTCGCCGGCGAGGCGAGGAACAGGGCCGCCTGCCCGCACTCCTCCGCCAGCCCGCCCCGGCCGAGCGGGGTGCGGCGTTTGATCGCATCTTCCTGCGCGGCACTCGGCTGATGCCATCTGGTTTCGTCGACCGGGCCGGTGACATTGCCGCGCAGGCCGGGCGTCACCGTGTAATCGGGCGCGATCGCGTTGACGCGAATGCCGTGGCTGCCGAGTTCCAACGCCATGGTCCGGGTGAAATTGTTCATGCCGGCCTTGCAGGCGGCGTAGACCGCGTAGAGCGGCGCCGCGCGGGACGCCTCGATGCTGCTCACGTTGATGATCGCGCCGCCGCGTTTACCCCGGACCATGATCGGAATGGCGGCTGAGGTGGCGGCTAGCATGCTCACCAGATTGAGGTCGATATGCTTGCGCCAGGAGCGTTCGGACTGGTCGGCAAAGGCGCGTCCTGAAACCCCGCCGGCATTGTTGACGAGGATATCGAGCCGGCCAAATCTCGAATCCGCTGCTGCGACGGCCTGCCCGATCTGGTCGGTGTCGGTGACATCAGTGGGGCAGCCAAGCGCCTCCCGCCCGGCTTCCCGCACCCGCGCCGCCACTTCCTCGCAGCGCTCGGGCACGATATCGGCGATCACGATGTCGGCGCCCGCGCCCGCCAGTGCGAGTGCGATGGCGCGGCCAATCCCGCCGCCGCCGCCGGTGATCAGCGCGACCTGCCCGTCGAGCGGGTGATCGGTCCTGGGTTCGACCATGCGCCTTCCTCTCGCGTCGAACTGGGCATGGCGCCTGAACCAAGTCAATTTGCGGGAGGCTTTGCGGCCCTTCATATCGGGGAGGCGATGGACGGGCCCAAAGGCGCTCCCGATCATTGTTCCACACTCCTGAACAGGCTTAGGAGATGCCAGTCGCCGCGCGGACAAGGGCGTGGACGAGGAGTCGATCGCGCATGTCTCAGCCTTATGGACACGAGGAGGATGCCGTGCGCGCGCACCTGCTGGCCGCGCCGCAAGAAGCGCTGATGGCCGAAGCCCGGTCGCTGCGCGATGCGGGGCACGGGCTGATCCAGTCCTTCTCGCCCAAGGTCTTCATCCCGCTGACCCGGCTGTGCCGCGATTATTGCCACTACTGCACTTTCTCGCGCCCGCTGGAGCGGCACGAGAAGCCCTATCTGGCGCGCGACGAGGTGCTCGCCATTGCCCGTGCCGGGCAGGCGCAGGGCTGTACCGAGGCGCTGTTCACGCTGGGCGACAAGCCGGAGCTGCGCCACGCCGTGGCGCGCGAAGCGCTCGATGCGATGGGCTATGCGTCGACCATCGCCTATCTCGCCGATATGTGTGCGCTGGTGCTGCGCGAGACCGGGCTGTTGCCGCACGTCAATGCCGGGGTGATGGGGCGCGAGGATCTGCTGGCGCTGCGCCGCGTATCGGCCTCGCAGGGCTTGATGCTTGAAACCACGGCGGAACGCCTGGGTGAAAAAGGCGGCGCGCATTACCAGTCGCCGGACAAGGAACCGTCGGCCCGTCTCGAGACGATCCGGCTGGCGGGCGAATTGTCGATTCCCTTCACCAGCGGCGTGCTGATCGGCATCGGCGAAACCCGTGACGAGCGGCTCGACACGCTGTTCGCGCTGCGCGATCTGGCACGCGAGCATGGCCATATCCAGGAAGTCATCGTCCAGAATTTCCGCGCCAAGGCACGCACGCCGATGGCGGATGCGGCCGAGCCTGACCTGGCGGACCTGCTCTGGACGATCGCGGCGGCGCGGCTGATCCTTGGCGCGGAGATGAACATCCAGGCGCCACCCAACCTGTCGGCCGAGGATTTTCCGCGGCTGATGGAGGCCGGGATCAATGACTGGGGCGGCGTTTCGCCGGTCACCCCCGATCATGTGAATCCCGAAGCACCCTGGCCTGAGCTCGACCGGCTGCGCGAAGGGACCGAGGCGGGCGGGCGCATTCTCGTGCCCCGCCTGCCGGTCTATCCGCGCTGGCTGGCCGACGCGGGGCGCTGGATTGCGCCCGAAGTCCTGCCCGCGATCCTGCGGCACAGCGACACCCATGGCTGGGGCCGCGACGATCGGTGGCACAGCGGCGACAGCAATGTCCCGCCGCCATTGCCGGCGCGCGAGGCGGGACCATTCGACCCCGCAATCAGCGATGCGCTTGCCGCTCTGGCGGACGGGCGGGAGCCTGACGCCGATCTGATCGAGACGCTGTTTTCGGCGCGCGGCGGCGATGTCGAGCGGGTGTGTGCCGCCGCCGACGATCTCCGGCGCAAGGTCAATGGCGTTGCGGTCGGCTTCGTCGTCAACCGCAACATCAACTATACCAATATCTGCGCCTATGCCTGCGGCTTCTGCGCCTTTTCCAAGGGGCGGACGCATGAGGATCTGCGCGGCCGCCCCTATGATCTCGACCATGACGAGATCGCCCGCCGGGTGCGTGAGGCAGCGGCGCGCGGCGCGAGCGAAGTCTGTCTCCAGGGCGGCATCCACCCGGCGTACACGGGCCAAACCTATCTCGACATCCTGCGCACCGCCAAAGCAGCGGTGCCGGACATACATGTCCATGCCTTCTCGCCGCTGGAGGTGATGCACGGGGCGCAGACGCTCGGCATCAGCGTGCACGCGTTCCTGGAGCAGTTGAAGGCGCAAGGGCTCGGGTCGCTGCCCGGGACCGCTGCCGAGATCCTCGATGAGGACGTCCGCGCTATCATCTGCCCGGACAAGCTGACCGCTGACGAATGGCTCGATGTCATCGGCACCGCGCATGAGGTCGGGCTGAGAACGACGGCCACCATCATGTTCGGCCATGTCGAGACGACAGCGCACTGGGCAAAGCATCTGCTCGCGCTCCGCACGCTACAGATCCGCACCGGCGGGCTCACCGAATTCGTGCCCTTGCCCTTCGTCCATATGGAGGCGCCGCTCGCCCGCAAGGGCATGACCCGCGCTGGGCCGACCTTCCGCGAGGTGCGGCTGATGCACGCTATCGCGCGGCTGGTGCTGCATCCGCACATCACCAACATCCAGACAAGCTGGACCAAGCTCGGGCCGGAAGGCGCCGCCTTCTGCCTTCAGGGCGGCGCCAATGATCTCGGCGGCACGCTGATGAACGAGAGCATCTCGCGCGCCGCCGGCAGCGCCCATGGGCAGGAACTGCCGCCGCAGGCGATGGAGGGCGTGATCCGCTCGATCGGGCGCCTGCCGCGTCCACGCACCACGCTCTATGTCGATGCTGACCCCCTCATGATTGAACGCGCCCGCCATGCCGATGCGCTGGCGCCGGTGATCCAGACCCCGCCGCGCAAGAGGCGCGCCGACGCAGAATTGGAACTCCTCGCATGACCATCCCCCGCATGACGATCGCGATCCTTGGCGGCGCGGGCAAGGAAGGCAGCGGGCTCGCGCTGCGCTGGGCGGATGCCGGCCACCACATCATCATCGGCAGCCGCGATCCTGCCCGCGCGCAGGAAGCGGCGGCGGCGATCAACGCGGCGCTCGGGCGCGAGGCCGCCAGCGGCACCGACAATCTCGCCGCTGCCAAGAAAGCCGAGCTGGTCGTGCTGGCCGTGCCCTATGCCGCGCAGCAGGCGACGGTCGCGGCAGTACGGGCGGCGCTGTCGGGCAAGATCCTGATCGACGTGACCGTGCCGCTCGTCCCGCCCAAGGTCGCGCAGGTGCAACTGCCCGAAGGCGGTTCAGCGGTTGAGGCCGTGCAGAGGATGCTGGGCGAGGCGGTGAAGGTCGTCTCCGCCTTCCAGAATATCTCGGCGCATCATCTGACCCATCTCGGCGAGGCGGTCGATTGCGACGTGTTGGTCTGCGCCGACGACAAGGATGCGGGCGAGCTGGTGGTCGGGCTGGCGCGCGAAATCGGCCTTGGCGCTTTCTATGCCGGCGTGCTCGCCAACTCAGTGGTGGCCGAAGCGCTGACCAGCGTGCTGATCGCGCTCAACCGGCGCTACAAGGTGCCGGGCGCGGGGATTCGGATCACCGGCATCTCGCGCGATTGACGGCCGCGCGGCTCGATCCGGCGCTGGCGGATAGTGCCGATATGGTGGCCAGTTTTCCCTGTTCCTGGCGATTAACAGGGAAAGAACAGGGAAGAAATTATTTTTCCGCCCGATTTTGCCGCTTTTTGGCAACTTTTCTGGTAATTTTACGTAGTAGTTTCAGTAACTTATCGTTGCCCTTCCCTGTTATTCAATAACAGGGAAGCGACGCGCGCGGAACAGGGAAGGCCGTCCCGGTAACAGGGAAGGATAGTGCAGGAACAGGGACGGAAGAAGCACCGGGGCTTCGACGGTCATGGGAAAGAGCAGGTCGGGGTCGATGATACCCCCGTCCGGATTGCACGTTATGACGATTCGTATCGGGTTTGAATCGAACCGACGCCGGGAGGGCCATCGCGCGAACGATGCTCCCCCGGACGCGTAGTCTCATATCAAATCTCATTGATCGAAACCTACCCACCGTTCGGGCTGAGCCTGTCGAAGCCCAGATTGTTGGCGCCGCGTTTCCCCGATAAGTGCCCTTCGACAAGCTCAGGGCGAACGGAGGTGAGGCGACTCAGCCGCCCATCAACTGGCCGGCGGCTCAACCCAGTCCGTCCGAAGCGCTCGTTCCGACAGATATTTGGTCGTCGTCCAGCCGCCGTCCACGACGATGGTCTGGCCGTTGATGAAGCCGGCTCCCGGCGAACACAGGAATGCGATGGTGCTGGCCACGTCCTCGACCTCGCCCAGCCGGGGAAAGGGGGTGGTCTCGAAATTCACCCGCTTGAACATCTCGTCGTCGAAGCGGTGGCGGACCATGTCGGTCATCGTCACGCCGGGTGCGACGCAATTGGCGCGGATGCCCTTCGGCCCATAATCGCAAGCGATATGCTCGGTGAGCGAGGTGAGCCCGCCTTTCGCCGCCGAATAGGCACCGCCGCGCCGCCCGCCGATCATGGCATAGGTGGAGGTGACGTTCACGATGGCGCAGCCCGCGCCCATATGGCCGATCGCCTCACGGCAGAGGCGAAAAGGCGCGCGCAGCATCAGATTCAGGAAATGATCGAGCGTCTCGTCATCGGTTTCGTGGAGCGGCTTGGGGCTGCCCGCGCCGGCATTGTTGATCAGGAAATCGATCCGCCCGAAGCGTTCGAGCGCAAGCGCCACGATCCGTTGCGGCGCGTCGTCGTCCATGACGTCGACCGACAATGTCGCGAGGCGATCCGGGTCGCCGATCGTGGCGGCGAGCGTCTCCAGCTTGTCCGGATCGCGGCCAACGCCGACGATCGCCATGCCCGCGTCGTACAGCATCTTCGCGGTGCCCAGGCCAATGCCGCTGCCGGCCCCGGTGATGATCGCAACCTGCATTGACTGTCCCTTCAAGACGCGCACGCCCGCCCTTGCTGCGCAGCATTTGGCCCTGCCTTGTCAAGCTGTGGTCCGGGCGCCCCGGCATTCATCGCCCGGCCGAAATCTGGCGCCTGTCGGTTCCGACGCCTGATAGCCCATGATAGGTCGGGAAGAACCGCTGGGATTGCCACATGACTGAGCTGAGATTCGACGATCGCGTTGCCGTCATCACCGGCGCGGGGCGCGGGCTGGGTCGCTCTTATGCGCTGCTGCTCGCCGCCAGGGGCGCCAAGATTGTGGTCAATGATCCCGGCGGCAGCATGAAGGGCGGCGAGACCGATACCGGCGTGGCTGAGGAAGTCGTCCAGGAAATCCGCGCGGCAGGCGGCGAGGCGATCGCCTGCACTGAATCCGTCGCGACACCCGAGGGGGGCAAGGCGATCATCCAGGCGGCGATCGACACCTGGGGCCGGATCGATATCCTGATCCACAATGCCGGCAATGTCCGCGGCGCGCCGCTGAAGGAAATGACGCAGGAGGATTTCAACGCCGTTGTCGACGTTCACCTGATGGGCGCCTTCCATGTCGTGCGCCCGGCCTTCGCTTTGATGTGCGACGCCGGCTATGGCCGCATCATACTGACCTCCTCGATCGGGGGGCTCTATGGCAGCCGCAACCAGGCGAATTATTGCGTTTCCAAGGGCGGCGCGATCGGCCTGTCGCATGTCGCCGCGATCGAAGGCGCCGAGTTCGGCGTGAAGAGCAACTGCATCGTGCCCGCCGCGGTAACCCGCATGGCCGCTGGCCGCGACACCTCGATCTATCCACCGATGGAGCCCGAACTGGTCGCGCCCTCAGTGGCGTGGCTGGCGCATGAATCCTGCTCGATCACCGGCGAGATGCTGGTCTCGATGGCCGGGCGCGTGGCCAAGGTCTATGCCGCCGAAACCCGCGGCGTGTACCAGCCCGGCTGGACGATCGACGAGGTCGCCGCGCGGATGGACGAGATCGGCGACCGGACTGATCCGGTGATCTTCGAGCCGGTCCCGAACGGCCATGCCGAGCATATCGGCTACAGCTTCGCGATGACGAAAAGCGGGATGTGATTGGCGGCGTTGCGCTTATTTCGCTCAGGACCCGATCGCGGATTTCTGCATCAGCTGATTGATGGCTGCCCTCATCGAATGTCACCCCGGACTTGTTCCGGGGTCCACTCATCCGCAAACCAAAAGGCCGATGAGTTCGCGGAACGGTGGATGCCGGAACAAGTCCGGCATGACGGAGGACGATGGTTAGGCCGCGCCTAACTTTCCGAGACCAGCCTCGCACGAATACCCTGCTTCAACACCTTGCCCGCATCATTCTTGGGCAGCGCATCCCACAGCGCCACGCCTTCCGGATATTTGAACCGCGCCACACCAAAGCCGGCGAGGAATTCGGCCAGCGCCGCTACATCCGGCGCAGCCCTCGCGCGGGGCACGATCACCGCCACGGCCCGCTCGCCGGTCCGCGCATCGGGCACGCCGACGATCGCGATCTCCTGGATGCCGGGATGCGAAACCAAGATATCCTCGATCTCCTTGGGCGAGATATTCTCGCCGTTGCGGATGATCAGGTCCTTGATCCGTCCGGTAACGACCAGACAGTCGCCATCGACCAGCCGCCCCTGGTCGCCGGTCCGATAATAGCCCTCGTCATCGAACGCGCCGGCTTCGTCCTCGGCATGGACATAGCCGACCAGCATCTGCGGCCCGCGCGCGCGGATCTCGCCGTCCTCCGCAATCCTGACGCTGGCGATACCGGCGCGGCCATCGGTCTCGGCGGCATGGTCGATATCGCCGCGATCGATCACGCCCACCGTGGTGACCGGAACCTCGGTCGAGCCATAGACGCGGCTGACGACAGCGCGCTCGAAATAGCTGGCCGCCTCACGGATCAGCGCGGGTGGCACGGACGCACCGCCGCAGATGAACAGCTTGAGATCGGGCAGGCGCGTATCGGCCTTCCGCGCGGCCGCCAGCAGATGCTGCAGAAAGGGCGTCGCGCCCGCCATATGCGTGCAGCGCTCGCGCACCATGATCTCCACCGCCGCGTCCGGATCCCAGCTCTCCATCAGGATCGCGGTCGCGCCGAGCAGCAGCGGGGTTTCGAAGGCATAGATCGATCCGCCGATATGGCTGATCGGTGAGGGCACCAGGAAACGGTCGCCCGGCTCGATCAGCCAGTGCCGCCCGATCTGGCGGATCAGCGCGTTGATCGAATTATGGGTGTGCATCACACCCTTGGGCCGGCCGGTGGTGCCGCTGGTATACATGACCATGCGGACATCGTCGGGGTCGAGGGCGGGCAGGGGCGCGGTCGCGTCCTCCTCGAACAGGCTCGCGAACTGCGTGTGCGGACCCGCATCGCCGCGCACGACCAGGACTTCGGGGGGCGCTTCGATCGCGCCCGCCACCCGGGCCAGCATCGCCGCATAATCATGGCCGCGAAAACTGCTTGGTACGAAGATCATGCGGCTGCCGATATCTGCGAGCATGAAGCGCAGATCATGGTCCCGTAGCGACGGCAGGATCGGGTGGGCGACCATCCCGGCCATGGTCGCGGCCATATAGATCAGCGCGGCTTCGTGCCAGTTGGGCAGCATGAAGGAGACGGTGCTTCCCGGCGCGAAACGGGCGAGCATGGCGTGGGCGAGCCGCCCCGCCTTGTCGTAAAGATCGGCGGCGGTCAGGCGGGTTTCCCCGTCGATCACCAGCAGACGATCCGGATCCTCCACCGCGATCCGCCGAAGCGCATCGGCGCAGGTCTCCTGCTGCCACCAGCCATCGGCATAGGCCTGCCGGGCCAGCTCCGCATTCCAGCGAATGCGCCATCCAGCGTGCGTCGTGCGGGTCGCGTCCTCAATCTGCGTCATGAACCGATCTTATGCCGGTCGTGTCAGGCCTGAACAGGTGCGGCACGCAATCGAGCGTCCGGGCGATGCGGGCGTCAGAGCCCTTCGGTGATCGTCAAAAGCACGCACGAATCGCCATCGATCGCCATCCGCTTCCTCAACGCCTGGTCCATGCACACTCGCAACAGCCCCGCCAGCCCAGCAGCGCCGGAAGGGGTCGTCCCCGGCCCGCCGGCGCCTTCCAGAATAGCCGGTGTGTTCTCGAGCAACGCCTCACTGACCAGCACCGACACGGCCTTATGGTGCAAAAGAGCAGCGACCGCCGGCGACGATGCCAGGCCGCAGGACAGCATCTCGGCGGATGTTTCCAGGCTGCCCGAAACCAGTTCCGGCGAGCCTGCTCGCAGCGCATGCGCAACGCTCGGTGCCGATTCCGGTTCGACCACGACCAGCTGTCCGGGCTTGCGCAGATGCGCGCAAAGGCCGTTCGCCAGCGCGGCCGCAAAGCCGCCGACCCCCGCCTGAACAAAGATATGGGTTGGATATCCCCGGTCATCCGCGGCGAGTTGATCCCTGATTTCCGAGGCAATCAGGCCATAGCCCTCCATGACTCGGGCGACGATTGGGTCATCCAGGCGATCGGTCGTATCGGCGATCAGCAGGCCGCCCGAGTCTGCGGCGGCAGCGGCGACGGCATCGTCATAGGTGCCCCTGACCCGGACGATCCTTGCCCCAAGCGCGGCGATCCGCTTGGCGCGCGCTATCGGCACATGCTCATGGAGGTAGATGATGGCCCGCGACCCAACCCGCCGAGCGGCGGCGGCAACAGCCAGCCCGTGATTGCCATCGCTGGCGCAGATCAGCGTCGGGAGGTCGGGCGGCGGATCAGCCAGCAACGCCCCGATATCGCCGCGTCCGGACGCCTCCGCCAATGCCCAAAGCCCGGCATACATCCCGCCCAGGGATTTGAAGTTCCCCAGCGGGCGTTCATTTTCGAGCTTGAGCAGGACTCGGGCCACGCCGCACCTTTTGGCAAGAAGCGGCAGGTCGATGAGCGGCGTGGGCCGATAGTCCGGCCAGATCAGTCGCGCGGCGTCGGCGATATTCCGGGATGTCGATGTCATGCCGTCAGCATAGGGTTCCCCCGGCAATCCGCGCCGCGCATTGCCGCCGGCGCGCGCCTGATTTCAGCGGGATTGAGCTGCTTCGCGCGGGAATGCGGCACAAGCTTCACTCTTCAACGACCGGAATCGTCAGGCCGCGCTTCACCACGCCGAGTGCAACATTGGTCGTGAAGCGCTTCACATTGGCGTTCTCGCGCACCAGCCGGGTCATCAGGTCGTCATAAGCTTCAGTGTTCGGGGCCGTCACGATCAGCACGAAATCCGCTTCGCCGGTGACATAATAGGCCTGTTGCACCTGCGCTTCCGAGGCGAACCAGCGCCGCAGCTGCGCGAGCAGTTCCGGCCTTTCGCGCTCGATTTGCAGGGCGACGACAAAGACGGTCGGGCTGCCGACCTTGCGCGGATCGAGGATCGCGGTTTCGCGTTCGATCACGCCAATCTCGCGGAGCCTGCGAAGGCGCCGCTGGATCGCCGATTGCGACAGCGCGATCGTTTCAGCGAGCTTTTCCGAGGTCGTACCGGCGTCGGCCTGCACGGCATTGAGCAATTGGCGGTCGAAGCGATCAAGGTTCGTCATGGGCATCAATCCAGCACAATAGCGGGCTATTGCGACGAATATAGGCGAGATTATGGGCAGGAGCGCGGATAATCGTCTGCACCTCCGGCTAGAATCGCTGCTCCAGCCAGCTTCCAGTCAGGATATGAAGATGCTCGACCATCTCGAGATTCGCACCCGAAAAATGCCGGAGTGCATTGCCTTTTATCGCAGCGTCCTCAAGCCTCTGGGCTATGATCTCGCCGTCGACGGACCAGCCAAGGGGTTTGGCCATGAGGGCCGGCTCGATTTCTGGATCGTCGAGGGCGATCCTTCGACTGATGTTCATTATGCGTTCGGCGCGCCCAACCGCGCACTGGTCGAGCAGGCCTTCGCGCTTTCGGATGGCAATGGCGGGGCCAAAGACCGGCCACCCGCGCTCGCGCCGCATATTCATCCCGATTATTTCGCCGGATATGCGCGGGACCCGGACGGTCGACTGGTCGAGTTCGTTTGCCAGACGCCTGACGCTCAGGCTGGTGATTCATCCTGAAACAGCCGCCGCAAGCCCGGCCGATCGATCTTGAATGAAGGATTTTTCGGCAAACTCTCGACCACGCGCCAGTGCACCGGAATGTGGGTCGAGGGGAGATGCTCGCGCAGATGCGCCTCGAGCTCGGCGACGTCCGGTCGGCACGCGCCGGGTTTGACCTCGATCACGGCGCCCGGCACCTCCGACAGCCTTTTGTCGGGCACGCCGACTACGCCCGCCGCTGACAGCGCAGGATGCAGCAACAGCGCCCGTTCGATCGTTTCGGGCAACACCTTGAAGCCGCCCCGCATGATCGCACCATCGGCGCGGCCGCGATGGAACAGGAAGCCGTCCTGATCGATGATCGCGATGTCGGACGTCCGGATCCAGTCGGGGCCCATGCGCGGCGAGACCACTTCGAGAATGCCCTCCTCGCCGGAGGGAAGGATTTCATCGGTCTCAGGATCGCGAATGCGAAGCTCGACACCGGGCATGGCACGCCCCACGCTGCCGAATTTCGCATCGCCCCATTCGGATCGCAGCAGCGGCGTCATCGTCACCACCGGTCCGCCGAATTCGGTCGCGCCATAGGAGAGCAACACCGGGATTCCGTATTTCTGTTCGAACTGCCGCTGCACATTCGGGTCGAGCGGCGCCGCGCCGGTGCTGAAATATTTCAGCGAGGACAAATCCTCCACCGGCAGATCGGCATCGATGATCATGGCGACCGCGGCGGGCGGGGCGCCGCTCGCCATCGGGCGATAGCGGAGGATGAAGTCGTGCCATTTCTCGACCGAGAACCGGTCGAGCAGCACCATCCGCTTGCCGCGCAGCAGCGAGGCCGCGACGCTGTAGATCCCTGAGATATTGCCGATCGGGAACGACATCAGGAAGGGTGGCTCGTCGGGGTCGTCGATCATCGTCATGCCCTGGTTCAGGACGAATTTGGCGATGACATCATGGCCGATCGGGAATTGCTTGGGCGGGCCGGTGGTGCCGCTGGTCAGGATCTCGACCTGCGGGCTGGTGTGCGGATTGGCGCGCGCGTGGCCCCGTTCGAGGCCCGGCATCAGCCGCGCGCCCATCTCAGTGAGGCCGATCCCAGCCATCCCCTTTGCCGCCAGCGCGGTGCTCACTTCGGGCGTGAAATCGGCCTCTGCCATGATCGCCACGGACGAATCGAGCCGTTCGATCGCGCTGGCGATCGCGGTGGGGGCCTGAAAGGCGTAGATCATCCGCACGCTGCGCCCGTCAGCCAGCATCGCCAGCAGCGCGGCGAGCGCTGACGGGCGATTGCGCGGCACGAAGCTCACCGCTCCGTTTTCTCCCGCTCCGCAGTCGGCCAGCAGGCGGCGGATGTCCTGCGCGAGCATCTGGACCTGGCCCCAATCATACCAGTCCCCGCCGAATTCGATGGCGGGGCGCGACGGATCGATGGCAAGCGTTTCAGCGCAAAGCTCGGCCAGGGATTTCATGGACTGATCTCTAATCCGCTTTACCCGCCGGGCAAGCGGAGGCAATCGTCCGGGCGATGAAGAGGAAGGGGAAGGCGATCTGGCGATAATCGACCCCTGGCTGATCGATCCGCAACGCCTCGCCTTCGACTGGGCCGGCGATCCGCTGCCGCTCGCCTTTGTCGATCTCGATGTCTGGAAGAGCGCGCCTCCATCGCTGCGATTGCCGCCCTTCCCGGTCATCGGGCGCGGCGATCCGGCGCATTCCGCCGCGCATCTGCTCGATGCGGTGATCGAGGGGCCTGTGACCGCCGGGAGCCTTATCGAGCAGGTGACGCGTTATCCCAATGCGGCAGTGGCCGCGGTCCAGTTGCTGCGCAGCATTGAGGGATTGCCGGTCGAGCGTGCGCTTATGCTGGAGTCGCTCTGCTACGGC